>WNFW01001072.1_pt1 | contig 18314 bp, 15 predicted proteins | sample 5400131 | NCBI WGS metagenome assembly WNFW01 (sample SAMN13153362, study PRJNA577476) | soil metagenome | isolation source: 20 cm soil or saprolite under grassland replicate 1 | place: USA:California | collected 2016-06-15 | reverse complement strand
CACCGGAACGATCGCGCCCTCCAATCGAATCCCCATGCGATTGGACTCCTCCGCTACACGATACCTGCTCTCATAAAACAATCGCCGCGCCGACTCCGGAAACCAATCACTCTGCGGACCCTCCGTAACACGCAACACTTTTCGAGGCTGCAGCTCCTTCAGTGCCCGCGCCGTCAGCCTGCGCTCGTGAATTGCCCCGCCCTCCGCCCCAATCTTTAGCGCATCTCCTTTTCGCAATGCGCGTCCTTCATGCCCGCCAAGCCCGCTGAGGATATGTGTTGACGCGCTGCCCAAAAAAAGTTCTACCGCAATCCCGCCCTGAACACACAAATAACACCGCGCTCCTGTGCGCGTCGGCCCCAGCCGCAGCGTCTGCTCCGCCTTGGCCTCAAACGAACTCCACAGTTCAACCGGTTTCCCATCAAGCGCCGCGCCAAAATCGGATCCAGTCAGTGCCAGCAGCGCGCTCTCCAGAAATGTAAACGTACCGCCGAGCAGCGTCATCTCCAACCCCGCCGCTCCCTCACGATTGCCGACCATTCGATTTCCGAGCCGCAACGAAACCGCATCCGCCGCTCCGGAAGCCGAAACGCCCATCGCCCCGAATCCTTCTCGCCCCAAATCCTGCACGGTCGTGAAAAGCCCCGGCTCCTGCACCTGAATCACGCCCATTCTTTCTCCAACTCCCCAAATCGCTCCGCCGAAATCGGCGCAAATCGCACGCGATCTCCGATTGCCAGCAGGCTGAAACCCGCCCGCTCATCTCGGAACATCGCAACAGGCGTGCGTCCGATCAATCTCCACCCACCGGGCGTGGCGAATGGATACACACCGGTCTGATTACCCGCGATCCCCACGCTGCCCGTCGGCACCCTTCGCCGCGGCACCGCAAGCCGCGGAGTCACCAGCGCTTCCGGCAATTCGCCCAAATACGCGAATCCCGGCACGAATCCTAAAAAATAGACAAGATACTCGGCCGAAGCATGCAGCTCGACGACCCGCGCGGGCCTCATTCCGTGAATGGCGCAGACCTCAGCCAAATCCGGACCGAACTCTCCGCCATAGCACACCGGGATTTCCACCAGCCGCGGCTCAGGCAGTTTTATCTCTTCAAGCCGCTCGACATATCGCCGCAGAACCGCTTCCACTTCGTCGTGTCGCAACCGCAGTCCATCGAATTTGACCAGCAACGAGCAATACGCAGGATGAACATTGCGGACACCCGCAATGGGATCCATCTCGAGCAACCGAAGCAGCTTCCTGACCTTTTCATTTGCTTGGAGTGCGATCTGACTCTGTAGAGGACGGGCTTGGGCCCGGCTCTTCTCGCCTTGCGGTAGTCCAGATTCAGCCCGGCCCGTTTCCTTCAGTTCATCAAAATAAACTAGCAGCGACTGATCGCTGGCAAATTCGAATCGCGCCCCGCCGCTCGCCGTGGCCATATTCGCGAAAGTATACCTTACGCCGCGCTGCCTTAAGTGGGACAGGCATTCGTGCTTGTCTCTTCGCAGTGATTCCTATGTGCTCTCGGTGAACTCCGTGCTGAGCACAGCCATCAACGGAAAACAAAACCATCATTCAAGCAAGGGCGAGGCTGGGATCGGCGTTGAGGGTTGAGTCCGCGATAATGCCGGCGCGAAAGCGGGAATATGCCGCCGCCGCGATCATCGCGGCATTATCGGTCGAAAGCGCCCGGCTCGGGAAAAACACCTCGACGCCGGCGGCTTTCGTGCGCTCTTCGAACGTCGCGCGCAACTGGCTGTTCGCCGCAACGCCGCCTGAAACCAGCACGCTTTCCACGCCCAGTTCTTCCGCGGCGCTCATCGTGCGTTCGACCAGATCGCGCACCACCGCATGCTGAAACTCCCGCACCAGCGCCAGCGTTTTCGGACTGCACAGCGGCAGCAATTGTTCGAATTTTCTTTTGCCTCGTGCAAGCGCCTCTTCGCGCCTGCGGATCTCTTCGGTGTATTCGCTGTGCTCACGCACGTGATACAGCACCGCCGTTTTTAGTCCGCTGAAGCTGAAGTCCAGCGCGTTCCCTTTCATTTTCGTCGGACCAAATTTCACGGGTGCAGGTGCGTCATTCGAAACCGCCGCCAACCGGTCGAGAATCGGCCCTCCCGGATACCCCAAGCCCAACAACTTCGCCACTTTGTCGTATGCTTCCCCCGCGGCGTCGTCCCGCGTCTGACCCATTTTGCGGTAGCGCAAGAGCGCATTCGAATCCTGCACGTTCGAATCTTCCGGCTTCACTTCATAAAGTACCGTGTGCCCCCCCGAAACGATCAAGCACACCGCCGGCAATCTCGCCGCCCGCCCCGCTTTGTGCGCTTCCAGAAAAACTGCATGCACGTGCCCCTCAAGATGATTCACCGGCACGAGTGGCCTCCCCAGCGCCTGCGCCACCGTTTTTCCGTAGGTAATTCCGACCAGCAGTGCCCCCACCAGCCCCGGCCCTTGCGTCACACCAATCGCGTCCACATTCGAAAGCTCCATCCCCGCTTGCGCAATCGCCTCACGCACCACCGGCACGATCTGCCGCAAGTGCTCCCGCGACGCCAGCTCCGGCACCACCCCGCCATACTTGAGGTGAATCTCGATCTGCGAAGCCACGACACTCGACAAAATCTCTCGCCCGTCCACGACTACCGCCGCCGCCGTCTCATCGCACGAAGATTCAATCCCCAGGATTCTCATGGTCCTTTGCCGCGAGCATTATTTCCCTGCTCTCAACCAATGCTAGCACAAGCGCGGCCGCGCATCGGACAACTCCACAGGAACCAACCAACCCTACGGGCCCGTTCGAACGCAAAAAACATTGACGGATTCGAATCCGCATCGAAGAATGGTCTCCACCCTCTTGAGTGTGCTAAAAATTAGAGGGTGTAAAAAACCGAGCCTATGACCAACAACGCCTCCGCCACACCCAACTCTGCGCGTGCTGACGGCCCCACGAACAGCCGCAACAAAGTCCGCAAGGCGGTGCTCCCTGCCGCTGGGCTTGGCACGCGATTTCTGCCCGCCACCAAGGCGCAGCCGAAAGAGATGCTCACCGTCGTCGACAAGCCGCAGATTCAGTACGTGGCGGAAGAGTGCGTCGCCTCCGGCATCGAGCACATCATCATCGTTACCGGCAAAGGAAAAAATTCCATCGAAGACCACTTCGATTCCGCTCCCTCGCTCGAACGTTTTTTGGAAGAAAGAGGCAAAAAAGACCAAGCGGAGATGGTTCGAAAGATCAGCAACATGGTGCAGGTGAGCTACACGCGGCAGAAAGAGCCACTTGGGCTCGGCCACGCCGTGCTCGCCGCGCGCGATCTGGTTGGCGATGAACCGTTCGCCGTGTTGCTCGGCGACGTATTAATTCCCGGCCCGAATCCCGCCACCAAACAACTCATCAAGGTCTATGAATCTACCGGCGTCGGCGCTATTGCCGTGGAAGAAGTCCCCAAAGACAAAACAAATCTCTACGGCATCGTGGATGGCGAACCCGCTCCCCAGCCGCCTTTCGGCGAACGCTTGCTGCGCATTCGCGACCTTGTCGAAAAGCCCAAACCGGAAAACGCGCCATCGAACCTGGGAATCACCGGCCGTTACGTTTTACCGCCCGCGATTTTCGATTGCCTGGCTCGCACGAAAGCCGGCGCGGGAAATGAAATTCAGCTTACCGATGCGCTGCGCATTCTCGCCAAGGAGCAAGGTCTCTGGGCTTACATTTACGAAGGCATTTCCTATGATGCGGGCGACAAGCTCGGCTTTCTAAGAGCAACCGTTGAAATCGCTTTGCAGAATCCTGAATTCGGCGCCGCGTTTCGCAGTTACTTGAAAACTCTCAAACTCTAAATGAAGGACCTCGTTCAGAACTGCTACTTTTTCTTCGCGGACTTTTTTTCTTTGCTCTCTTTCGCATCTTTGGAAGCCGCTTCCTTGCTCGCCGATTCCGTGCTCGCCGAATCTTTCTCTTTGTTCCCGGCTTCTTTTGTTTCCGCGGGGGGCTTGTCTGCTTTGTTGTCGCCGTCGCCGCCAGTGGACTTTTTTCCACCATAGTCCGTCACGTACCAACCTGCGCCTTTGAATTGAATCGACGGCGCGGTGATCACCGATTCGACTTTTCCGCCGCAGTGGGGGCATTTTTTCAAGTGCCGGCCGGAGACGTTTTCAATTTTTTCCGTGTTGCGGCCGCACTTCAAGCATTTGTACTCGTACAGGGGCACTGACGCTCCTCCAATGTCGTACTCAAAACTTAAAGTATAGCATTGCTCTTGCGCGCGAGCGCGAGTAGCGTGCCCGGAACGCGTGCTAGACTCGTGAGCATGAGCGCGAAGACTTCTCCCCCCAAGACGACTAACGCCGCGAATGCGGCTGACGCTGTGAATCCGGCAGACGGGGGCTGCCTTTACCTTGTCGGTACGCCGATCGGCAATCTCGAAGACATCACGCTGCGGGCGCTGCGCATCCTGAAGGAAGTCGATCGAATCGCCTGCGAGGACACGCGCCATACGCTTAAGCTCCTGACTCACTACGACATTCACAAGCCGCTCGTCAGCTATCACGAGCACAATGAGTTGACCCGCGCGCCGGAACTGCTCGTGACGCTGGAGCAAGGCGCGAAGATCGCGCTGGTAAGCGATGCGGGAATGCCGCTGGTTTCGGATCCAGGCCACCGTCTCGTGACGCTTTGCCTGCGGCATCAAATTCCTGTGGTGCCGATTCCCGGGCCGTCGGCGCTGCTGGCTTCGCTTTCAGCTTCGGGGCTGCCCAACGAGGAATTTCTGTTTGTCGGATTTTTGCCCGCGCGAAGTGGCGAACGGCGGCGCGCCCTTGAACGCCTGCGCATCGAGGACCGCACGATCATCCTTTACGAAGCTCCGCACCGGGTCGCGGGGTGTGTTGCCGACGCCCGCGAAGTGCTGGGCAATCGCAGCGCCTGCATAGCGCGCGAAGTGACGAAGCTGCACGAAGAGTTTCGCCGCGGCAAACTCTCCGAACTCTCCACGTCTCTCGAGGAACGCCCCGCTCGCGGCGAAATCACGCTCTTGATCGGCCCCGAGGCCCCCGCCGACGCGCGCACCCAGGCCAATTCCACGCAAAGCCTCGCCGACCGCGTCGAGGAGCTCATCCGTCAGGCCAAGCTCGACCGCAAGGAAGCGCTGAAGCTGGCCGCTAAGGAGCGCGGCCTCACGCGCCGAGCGGCTTATGACGAAATAGTTAGCACCCGCGGGGAAGAAATGAGCGAAAAGAGTTAAATTAGTTGGTACCCGGAAAAATCGGAGAGGCTTCCAATGTTTCTGGAGTTAGCAACAAAACCGCGGGTAAGGTCAGCCTGATTTCTTAAGGGTGATGCGGCGGAGAACGGTCTTGTCAGAGCCATCTCAAAGCCGTGCATCGGCCCCATGGAGTCGAGGGTCTTCAGTACCAGCAAATCGAGTGTTCCTTGCAGGACTTCGCTTTTGGAAGTTCGGCATCCATTCCTTTGGACGGTCAACAGGAGTTTTGGCTAAGTTCGAGGACTGGCGCCAGACGGACGGCGTAATCTTTTTCGTTGATGACAGTTATATTGTTAGAGCGATGATGGCCACGCGACGTCCGGCACGGAAGCGTTCGCTGCCCAAAAGCAGGCCGAAGTGCCGAGGAGCGGGTCCTCGTGGAGGCCGCGCAGAGTGATCCGGCGAAATTCGATGCCCTGTACGAGCTGCAGTTCGAGCGAGTGTACGCGTTTGTTGCTAACCGCGTGCGGAACCGGGCTACAGCTGAGGAGCTGACTTCCGAAGTGTTTCACAGAGCGCTGGCGAACTTGCCGGGTTATGAGTGGCGCGGAGTGCCGTTTGCGGCGTGGCTGTTGCGGATTGCGGCGAACGCCATCGCGGACCAATTCAAACGCGCCGCGCGGGACTTCCCTGCCCCGGACGATCCGCCAGAGCCCGCCGCTGATCTCGATCTGCAAGCCTCCGAGATACCAGCGATTGAGAATCGCGCGCAGTTGTTCCGGCTGGTGGGGCAGCTTCCGGAGGTTCAGAAGCAGGTGGTGTACGAGCGATTTGTAGAACAGCGAAGCATCCGGGAAATCGCGCAGCGGCTAGGCAAGACCCCAGGCGCGATCAAGCAACTGCAATTGCGCGCGGTGCAAAATTTACGGGCGCAGATGGAGGGCGGCCATGGCTAAACGCTCCCTCGCAGAGCAGCTTGATGAGGTGCTGCAGGCGATGTTAGTGTCGCTGCGGTCTCGCCCCGAGGAAGCGCCAGATCGCAACCTCGCGGCCCTGATGCGTGTTGCGCAGGAGTTGCGCGAGCTTCCGCGCGAAGAGTTTCGAGCAACACTCAAGTCCGATTTGCAAAGGAGAGCAATCATGAGCGAAGGAGCAGCAGCATCACCAGCAAGGACGGGGAAGGCACAGGCCGGGGCGGTTCATTACCAGCGACCGGGATTGACGTCGATCACGCCGTACATCATCGTGCGGCCCGCGGCGCAGTTCATCGAATTCTTAAAGACGGCTTTCGAGGGTGTGGAGCGGATGAGGATGCCGGCGCCAGACAGCTCGATCATGCACGCGGAGGTAGCCGTGGGCAACGGCGCTATCGAAGTGAGCGACGGGAACGAGCAGTATCCGACCGCGCCCGCAGCTGTCCACCTCTATGTGGACGACCCTGACGCCGCGTACGCTCGTACCCTGCAAGCCGGCGCCACCTCCTTCTACGCGCCGACCGACGACCATCCCTCAGGCGACCGCTGGGGCGCTGTCAAAGACCCCTTCGGCAATCACTGGTACATCGCTAAGCCCCGTGGATGGACGCCGAGGCCGGAGGAGCTGCGCTCGGTGCAGCCATATTTGCACCTGCGCGAGGCGCACAAGATGATTCCGTTCCTGGAGGCAGCGTTCGGGGCCGAGGCGATGGGCGTGCACAAATCATCTGAGGGCGCGGTGCTGCATGCGACCATCCGCATCGGCAATGCGACGCTGGAGATCGACGAAGCTCACGGCGAGTTCCAGCCGATGCCTTGCCACCTGCATGTTTACGTGCCGGACACGGACGCGGTGTACGCGCAGGCGCTGCGGGCGGGGGCGGCGTCAATTGAGACGCCGCAGGATAAGCCGTATGGGGACCGGGCGGCGGGAGTGAAAGATGCGTGGGGCAATAGCTGGTTTATCGCTACGCATTTGGGGCGCTAACAACGGAAGAGAAAAGGACGGGGCTAAAGACCCGCCACTACAAACGGAAGAAGTCAGGCGGGGGATTCGGAGCGGAAGACGCGCTGGAAGCGGGGCCCTGTGAATTGGACGCCCACCAGCTTTTCGCCTTCGGACTGGGACTCGACGACGTGCACGACGCGGCCCTGGGTGGAGAAGTCCGCGTCAGCGCTACGGGAGAGCGCCGAGCTGCCGGGGCGGCGCGAAGCGTATTGCGAAAAGGGGATGTGGATTTCGAGGTCGGAGCCGATGGCGACGTCGAAACGCGTCACGAAGGCGGCTCCATTGCGGCAAAGATTTTCGCTGGCGGTATCTTCTTCGAAGGGGAACCCACGGGCGTCGTGCCCCCGGACTTTGAGCGGCAGGCGGACGGCGATTCTACGTTCCGAGCGTTGCCTCGATGCCGCGGTGCTGGGAGCGACCATGGGCTGAGTCCTCAATTCTGGTGACCGCAGAGCGGTCAACAATTCTGGTGACCTCGACCGGGTCGGGGTCAGATTCTTGCTGTGCGGTGACTCGGCCCTCGAAGAAACGTTCTACACTCTCGAGGATCTCCGCGGGCGTGCGCGCTGCATGTACAATTCCACGAAGTTCGCTGCCGTTCCCCACACCATGAGTAAACCAGCAAGCGAACTGTTTCATTTTGCCTACACCATCGGGCAGGTTGGCGGCATTAATTTGCCTATAGTAGTCCATCAGTAAACGGTAGCGGACGGCATCGGTGGGCGTGTCGTAACAGCCAGTTTCTGCGTGTTGTTGCATCTGCGAAAAAATCCACGGATTGGTGGCGGCGGCGCGGCCGATCATGACGGCGTCGCACCCGGTTTCGCGGACCATGCGCGCGGCGTCCTCAGGCTTGTTGATGTCGCCGTTGCCGATGACGGGGATTTTCACCGCTTGCTTGACGGCGGCGATGATGTTCCAGTCCGCGGCGCCGGCGTAGCCCTGCGTGCGCGTGCGCGGATGGACGGCGACGCCTTCGACGCCAAGGCTCTCCGCCATTTTCGCGACGTCGACGGCAACGATGGAATTTTCGTCCCAGCCGGCGCGCAGCTTGATAGTGAGAGGGATTTTGACGGCGGCGCGTACGGCTTTGAAAATATCCTCGAGGAGCGGGAGATCGCGGAGTAAACCGGAGCCGCCGCACTTCACGACTTTTTTGGCGGGGCAGCCAAGGTTGATGTCCACGGCGTCATACCCGAGGTCTTCGACCATTTTTGCGGCTTCCGCCATGACGGCGGGATTCGCGCCGAAAAGCTGCGCGGTGATGGGGTGTTCGTCTTCCTGGAAATAAAGATAGCGCAGAGTTTTTCTCGCGCTGCGCGTGATGCCTTCGGAGCTGGTGAACTCCGTCATCAGCAAGCCGCAGCCGCCGAGGCCGCGAATGACGCGGCGGAAGAGCGTGTCCGTCACGCCCGCCATGGGGGCCAGGACTGCGGCGGGGCGGATGGTCAGGTCGCGAATTTGGAAGGATGCGGGAATCATGGGACCTGGATTAAGTGTAGTAGCTGGCTAGGCAAGGAGGCAAGACAGAAGACCTAAGAATACATTGCTTGTGTGGCCCAGCTCCTGTGGCTCCGTGTCCGATCAAACCTCAGCTGAGCTTACTCAACCAGAATCGTTGCCCCCGATGTAAACAAAAACTCCAAACACATGAAATGTTTACTGGCTTCAGTGAGTTCATAGCTATGCAAATTATCGACTTGATTGGCGTTCCAAAGAGGATCCTCCGAGGGAAAGTCAAAAACAGCCTTGCGGATGCCGCTGCAGTTGAAAGTGCAGAAAAGATTCTGATCATGGTTCAGTATCTGTATCCGGACCTTCGCTTTCTGCTTGTTGATTCGGAACGGTTGCTTGCCATTCGCCCGGTAATCAAGCCCGTCTCCCGCAGTAAAAGAGATCAGTCTCGCGTCGTGCAATCCCCATCGGGCAAATCCGGAGTAAAAGAAATTCCAGGCTTGCTTCGAAATACGCGACTCAAGTCTGGCCAGCTGTCTCCTGTACGCTTTGCAATTACGATCAAATTTACGATCAATCGCCTGGCGCCGGGCCTTACTCAAAGCGGATTCGTTATCCGCCTTGATAAATTCTTTGGTGAAATATTCATTGTCGGAAGAACTTACTATTTGGGGTCGGCGGGAGTGCCGGCAGGCGGCTTCAGGAATTCGTCGAGGCGGAGGAATTTGCGGCCGAGGGCGCCGCTGTAGGCGGACCACTCGGGTTCGCCGGACTCGACGGCGAGCGCTGCGCGCACGGCGGCGAGCTTGGAATCGAGGTCGTCCATGTAGTGGAAGGCCATGGCTTCGCGGATCATGGGGAGCTTGGGGGAGCCGAATTCGTATTGGCCATGATGGCTGATGAGGAGATGCTGGACGACGGTCTTTAAGTTGGCCGGGAAACCCTCGATGGCATCCATCGCCTTGGAGACGGTTTCGAATTCCATCATGATGTGGCCGAGGAGCTGGCCTTCGACGGTGTAGCCGATGGCGCGCTCGTAGCACAGTTCTTCGAGCTTCCCAACGTCGTGCAAAATCGCGGCGGTCAGCAGCAAATCCACGTCGAGCTCCGGATAGTGAGCGGCGATTTGCTTCGCGAGGCCGCACAAGCCGATGACGTGCTCGAGCAAGCCGCCGAGATAGGCGTGGTGCATGACCTTTGCCGCGGGAGCGCGTTTGTACTTCGCCGCGATCCCAGGGTCTGAAATGATTCCGGTCACCAACTTCTTGAGCCAGGAATTCCTGATCGAGCCCGCATATTCGAGCAACTGCGCGTACAGCTTTCCCAGGTCTTCCTTGGTGTGGGGAAGAAAATCGGCCAGGTCAACCTCCTCGGGTTTTGCGAGTCGAAGCTGCTGAAGGGCAAGCTGCGGCTTGTTGCGGTAAATCTCGACGCGCGCGCTTACCTTGACGAAATCGTCGCGGCCGATATCCTTCACGGCAACGTCGAATTGATCCCACATGCGCGCTTCGATGGTGCCGCTGCGGTCGCCGAGTTCGAGGCGCAAGTAAGGCTTGCCTTCGCGGGTGCTGCGAATCTCCTTTTCGCGAACGAGGAAAAACGTAGTGATGCTTTGTTCGGAGTTGAGATCGGTGACAAACGGCGTCTTCATGTTCCCGATACCGATCCTGACTTCTTGCCAAACAAAAGGAATTTCTTGTGGCCTTTCTTGGCTTTGCTGACTTCCGGCGTGGCGCTCACTTCCTGAATCTCGGAGCCTCCGCCGCCAGCGATGTCCTGAAATCCGGGCTTGATCACCACGTAGCTCTGCTCGCGCAGGGTCTTGAGATACTCGCGCATCGCGGGTTCCATGCGTCCGCCGTAGAGCTTGTCCATGATTTCATTTTTGACTTTGGCGAGTGACTGTTCTCCTTCGTCGTAGTGCTCCAGGACCTCGAGAACCAGGAAGCCTTGCTTGGTTTCCATGACTTCGGTCAGCTCCTTGCGCTTCATTTTGAAGACCTTGTCCTCGAGTTCCTTGGAAAGTTCTCCGCGCTTATAGATGCCGAGAAAGCCGCCCTGGCTCTTGGTGCTGCCATCGGAGAGCCGCTTGGCGATTTCGCCGAAGTCCTCGCCGTCCTGGACGCGCTTGAGCGCGGTCTCCGCCTTCTTTTTCAGGTCGGGGAGATCTTCCGGCTTCTTTCCTTCGGTGCTAACCACGATTTCCCGCAGCGCCACCTGTTCCGGGCGGACGAATTCGGTTTTGTGCGCTTCGTAATACTTCGTCACTTCCTCATCGCTGATGGTGATGTGCGAACCAACCTCGCTGCTGATCACGCGCTGCGTCAGCAGAGTGCTGCGAATGTTGTTTTTGAAATCCTCCCAGTTCATTCCCTGTCCGGAAACCGCCTTTTCAAGCTCCTCCATGCTGGCGAGCTTGTTTTCGGTGCGGATGGCATCGAGCTTCTTGATGAGCTCCGGTTCGACGCTCACGCCCATGTCCTTGGCCCGCTGCACCAGGAGGGATTGGTCAACGAGGGTCCGCAGAGTGTTTTTCTGGCCGTCCTCGATGGCGATCTGCAACTGTTCCGGCGTGCAGCGGTTCTGGCATTCGGACTTGGCTTCTTCTGCGGCGCTCTGGCGCGCCTTGTCGTACTCCGAGCGCGTAATGATTTCATTGTTGACGCGCGCAATAATCTCCTCGACGGTTTTTCCGCTATCCGGATTAGCCGTTTTCGGAGCGCCGGGTTTCGCGGGCTTTTCGGATTTTGCGTCGGGCGCGGCCATCCCCGGCTTCTCAAGAGCGGGACCCGCCACTGGTTTCGGCTGAGTGCCCTGCGGCTTGTCCTGCGCCGCGATCGGCAGGGCGGCGCAGAGCGCCGCGATTACAGCAAGTTTTCGCATCAATTCCCTCACCTCTAAAGTTTAGCCCTGCCCCTGAAGGCCGAGCAATACGTTTCTCAAAGCAGCGGGGATCGATTCTCCCCGTTTGACTTCCATCCAGAGCACGCCGCCGGGGTCGAGTTTGATGCCTGTACGAGAGCGTACCACGGAGACCAGTTTGGCCGGGTCTAGCATTGTCTCGGGATGGAACCTTACCGCGATGCGCGTCCCCTGGCGCTCTACGGCGGAGATCCGCAGTCGCTCACACATGGATTTGAGGGCGGCGTACTCCAAAAGGTTTTCTACGGAGGAAGGCGGCGTGCCGAAACGGTCCTCGAGTTCTTTGCGGACGTCCAGTTTGTCTTCTTCGGAAGCGATCGAGGAGATGCGTTTGTAGGTGCGCAGGCGAAGATTTTCGCTAGGGATGTAGTCCTGCGGGATGCGCACGTCAAAGCCCAGGCTGAGCGTGGTGCGCAGGTCCGGGGCGACTTCTTCGCCCTTCAGCTTGGAAACGGCGCGCTCCAGCATCTGGCAATACATATCGAAGCCGATCGCTTCGATGTGGCCGTGTTGCTGGCGGCCAAGCATGTTGCCGGCGCCGCGAAGCTCGAGATCGAGTGCGGCAATGCGGAATCCGGCACCCAGTTCGCTGAATTCCTTCATGGCGGCGAGGCGTTTGCGGGCGATGTCGGAGAGCGAGGTGTCCGGCGGGACAAGCAGATAGGCGTAGGCGCGCTGGGCGGAACGTCCGACGCGGCCACGCAACTGGTAGAGCTCCGCCAGCCCCAAGCGGTCGGCGCGGTTGATCAAAATGGTGTTGGCGCGCGGGATGTCCAGCCCGTTCTCGACGATGGTCGTCGCCACCAGCACGTCCGCTTCATCGCGGATGAATTTCAACATCACGCTTTCGAGTTCTTTTTCGGCCATCTGACCGTGGGCCACGACCACCCGAGCCTTGGGGACAAGCTTGGCCACCATGGCTCCGAGCGAATAAATCGATTCGACGCGGTTGTGAATGAAGAAGACCTGGCCGTCACGGGCAAGTTCGGTTTCGATGGCGCTCTGCACCAGCTCTTCCTGAAAGGGGGCGACGACAGTTTGAATGGCCAAGCGGTCGCGCGGAGGCGTTTCGATGACGGACATGTCGCGAAGGCCAACAAGGGACATGTGCAGCGTGCGCGGAATAGGCGTCGCAGAGAGGGCGAGCGCGTCCACGTTTTTGCGCATTTCCTTGAGTCGCTCTTTGTGGGCAACGCCGAAGCGCTGTTCTTCATCTACGACGAGAAGACCGAGGTCGGCAAATTTCACATCTTTCGAAAGCAGCCGGTGGGTGCCGATGACCACGTCCACCTTGCCCGCTTCCAAATCGGCGAGAATTTTTTTCTGCTCCGCGGCGCTGCGGAAGCGGCTGAGCATTTCGATGCGCGCGGGGAAGGCGGCGAATCTTTTCTTGAACGTTTCGAAATGCTGGAAGGTGAGCACGGTGGTCGGCGCGAGAATGGCCACCTGCTTGTTGTCCATTACGGTTTTGAACGCCGCGCGCATGGCGACCTCTGTTTTGCCGTAGCCGACGTCGCCGCAGAGGAGGCGGTCCATGGGCTCGGCGCGTTCCATGTCGCATTTGATGTCGCGGATGGCGGTGATCTGGTCGGTGGTTTCCTCGAATTCGAAGGCATCCTCGAATTCGCGCTGGAAATTGCCGTCCGGTGAAAATGCAAAGCCTACTGTCGTCTTGCGCTGCGCGTAAAGCGCCAGAAGCTGGTCGGCCATGTCTTCGACGGATTTGCGGGCGCGCGTCTTGCGCGAGTTCCAGACCGTGCCGCCGAGTTTGTCGAGCGGCGGATGGGTGCCTTCGAGGACGCGGTAATTCTGAACGAGGTCCATGCGTTCCAGGGGAACGTAGAGGCGTGCATCGTCAGCGTACCTCAGCAGCATGAACTCGCCGCTGTGTCCGCCGGATTCGATCTGGCGAAGCCCCTCAAACTGCCCGATGCCGTGATCGACATGGACCACATAGTCGCCAGGCTTCAACTCGGCAAAATCGCCGAAGAAACCGGAAGTGCGAATCTTGCGACTGGGCCGCTCGACAGTGGGTGTGACGTCGAAAAGATCGGCGTGGCCGAAGAGCGTAAGCCGAGCGCCGGGAAACGTAACGCCTTCCGCGAAGGGCGCGCGGATCAGCAACATGGCGGCGGATTCGTGCGCGGCCTCTGCCGTGAAGCCGGCGGCGGCGTCTTCCGATTCGCCGAGCACGTAGGGCACTTCATACTCGCGGCAGATGTCGGCAAAGCGTTCGATCTCTCCGGTGCTTGCGGCCGTCAGGAAAACCGTTCCGCCGGAAGCGAGCTGGGACTTCACGTCTCCCATGCAGGCAACGACATTGCCGTGAAAACGCGCGCTGGGCCGTGAGGAAAGCTCGAACTGCGGCGTGGAACCGATACCCAGCGCGAGCTGCTCGATATGAATTTGCGACGTTTTTTCCACCGCCGCCACAAAATCCTCTTCGGACCAGAAGTAGTGAGAGGCGGCCGGTGAGTTGGCGCGCCCGTGACGCTCGTAATTTTCCGTCGCAGCCGCGAGATGCTTCGTGGCGGCTTCACGCAGAGTTTGCGGCTCATCGAGGAACACGATCGGCCGCAGCGAACTTTCTGCCAGCTCAAAGAGCGTGCTCGGCCCTGGTTCGCCGGTTGGCCCAAAGAACGAGGGCGTGTCCCAGACGGCATCGTGCAGATTTGCTTTTTCTGGCGCCGGCACGGACCACTCCGTCAAAGGCAGGAGCGTCGTGCGCACGACCGGCGCAATCGACCGCTGCGTGCGCGCGTCGAATTCGCGCACCGATTCAACGCTGTCGCCGAGCAATTCAATGCGCACAGGGCGAGCGGCTTCCGGGGAGAACACGTCGATGATGCCGCCGCGCACGGCGAATTGTCCCGGCAGCTCCACCATTTCGGTTCGCGTGTAGCCCACGGAACCTAGATGGGTAATCAATTCTTCGTGGGGAATCTCTGTGTCTTTTGCCAGAGTCCGCGTGAGATAGAGATACGCTGCCGGATCCTGATAGCGCCAAAGCGCCGCGGCAATGGGGGCGATCACCAGGGAAATCTGTCCATCCGCGACGCGAAAGAGCGTAGCAGCGCGCCGTTCGAGAATGTCCGCGTGCGGGCTTTGCGATTCCCAGGGAAGCCTGTCGAAGGCCGGGAGCGTCGCGACGCCGCCCACTGCTCCTGGAAAGATTCCGCTGAAGAATCGCAGCGTTTCCGCGAGCGCTTCGGCGCGGCGATTGGAATCCGTCACAAAAAAAGCCGGGCGCCGTAATTCGCGCGTCAAATAGGACGCCACGAGAGCCTTCGCGACATCGTGCAGGCCGGTGATCGAGATATGACTCGCGCCGGACCGCAAAGCGGCCAGCGCTCCCTCCATCGCCGCATGGCGAAGGACGGCCTCCAATCTCTCGCGGACGGCTGGAAGTATCATGCGTGGTTGATCAGGATTCCGCGCGAGAGGCGCGCGCCCCTTGGCGTATTTTCTGCAGAATGGCGGTTGTCGAATAGCCGGGCACGACGGGAATGGAGACGACGCGCCCGCCGGCAGCTTCCACTTCCTCGCGGCCTACGATCCGGTCGCCGGGCCAATCGCCACCCTTCACCAGGACATCCGGAAGCAAACCGGCGATCGCTTCGCGTGGCGTGAGATTATCGAAGATCACCACAGCGTCGACAGATTCCAAGGCCGCGAGAATTTCCGCGCGTTCGAGTGCTGAAATAACTGGGCGACCTTCGCCTTTCAACTGACGTACACTCGCGTCGCTGTTCAGTCCAACGATGAGCACATCTCCCAACGCGCGCGCCAGTTCCAGGCCACGAATGTGCCCGGGATGAAGGAGGTCAAAGCAGCCGTTGGTGAAGACGACGCGGCGGCCGTTGCGTTTCTTGCGGCCAAACCGCAGAATCGCTTCCTCGAGTGTCAGGACTGCCAAATTCAAAGGGTCTCCATGCGGGCCGGAAAAAACCAAAGTGATATCCGTTAAAAAACTAGTTTATCACGCGCAGGAGGTCCGGCGCCCGCGGCCCGCCGGCTCACGATGAAATCACGCCAGATCGCACGAGCCATTGCGGGAGTTCTGCTCTGCGCCGCAGGACTCTGGTTTGCACTCCCTACGCCTTATCGTGAGCGGACATTTCTCATCGACGCGGGGGGCTGCCGGCTTGAAACCACGATCGTGGAAAAGCAAGAGGGAGGCTCGCAAGGATCGGTTTTGCTTTTCCACGGAATCTCTGCCAACAAGAAAATCATGTCGTACCTCGCGGATGGCTTTGCCGAGCAGGGGCTGCGCGTTTACGTTCCGGATTTACCGGGACACGGACGCACGCCGGGGCTGTTTTCTCCCGCGCGCGCGGAACAGTGCGGTGAGGCGCTTCTTCGCGAACTGCTCGCGCGTGGGATGATCGATCCCGATCGCGCGATTCTCGCCGGGCATTCGATGGGCGGGGCCATCGCCGAGCGAATTGCATCCCGTGTTCCAGTCGCGGGCTTGATCGCCATTTCGCCGGCCCCGATGCGGGCCGCACACGGAGTGACCGCGGAAAAGCTGCTTTTTAGCGATTCCCCGATGCTGCCCCCTCATGCTCTGGTGATGATTGGCTCGCTGGAACTGGAGTCGATGCGCGGCAATGCCACCGACCTGGCGGCCTCGCGAAGCGACGGGACCGCGAAATACCTGGAGATTCCGGGCGCCTCGCACGTCAGCGTTCTTTTCAACCGTTCCGTGGTGCGAGCTTCGCAGGAATGGTCGGCGCAAATCCTGCATTTACCTCCCGCTCGAGCGTTGCCCTCTCACCGCCCGCTCGCCGGCGCACTCATTGGCTTCATCGGCCTCCTGTTGATCGCGGGGCCGTTCCTCCGGGAGGCGGCCGGAAAGAGCGGAAGCGAGGAAATCGCCGCGACGGGCACGGCGATCGGTGTGCCACGACTCTTTCTGGAATTTGCCGCGGCCTCGCTCCTGATCGTGCTGCTCTTGCGATTCTGGATTCCTTTGAAGGCCATTGGACTTTTTCAGGGCGACTATCTTGCCAGCTTCCTGCTTCTCTTTGGGGTTCTGCTGGTTGTGGTGCATTGGAGTTGCGTGCGTTCTGCACTCTCGAGTTCCCCTCGCCGCCTGCTCGCAGCTGGATTTGCCGGAATCGTGCTGCTACTTCTCGCCACAGCATGGTTTGATTTGACGATTTACGAGGCTTGGCTGACCGCCGCGAAGTGGATGCGCTTCCCTTTCTTGCTAATCTTCCTGCTCCCCTACCTCATTGCAGAAGAGACGCTGCTCGGTCCGGTGCTCCCGGGGAACAGGGGGCGCAGGCTGGCCCTTGCGCTGTCGCTGAGGCTCATCGCGTGGGGAGCGCTCATGGCCGGCGTCTTGATTCTGCACGACGGAGAAATTCTGATGGGCCTCCTGTCGCCGTATATGGCGGTGTTCAATTTGATACAGCGGAGCGGCATGGATATGGTGCGTACTGAAACCGGCTCGGCGGCAACGGCGCTATTCGGTGCTATACTCCAGACCGGGTTTTGCCTGGTGATCTTTCCCCTCACCTAATGGCCCATCACCTTGGGAGCCGTCAGAAAAGGAACTCAAGACGGGGTTTCCGCGCCCAGGGACGGAATTGAAAGCTCTCAGCGAGACACGACCATGGCTCAGATAGCGATCGTCGGCGGTGGACCGTCCGGCGCGATGTGCGGTGAACAACTCGCGCGCGCGGGCCACCAGGTCAACCTTTTTGACGAGCATCTGGCGTGGGAAAAACCCTGCGGCGGCGGCCTGACCCACAAAGCGATTCAGTGTTTCCCCTTCCTGCTCGATAATTCCTATCCCAAGAAACTGGTGAATTCCGTCGAGCTGATCAGCAGCGAAGAGCACCACGCCACGCTCGAGATGCCCCATCCGATCGTTATCTATTCGCGGACGGTGCTCAACGGCATGCTCCTGGATCGCGCGCGAGATGCAGGATGCAACGTGCAGCGTTCCCGCGTGATGAGTGTGGACACTTCCACGACGAAGCCCCGCTACTGCGTGGAAGGCGATTGGCAGGAAGCCGATTTTCTGGTTCTCGCGGCGGGTGCGCGCAATCAGCTGCTCCCGGAAACGCGGGCATTGCAGCGCGACGAACTAGAGATGACCCAGGGTTACTTCGTGCCGCAGACCAGCGACTCCATCACCATCAAGTTCCTGCCGCAGTTTGAAGGCTATATCTGGTCGTTTCCTCGCTGCGATCATCTCTCGGTCGGCATCTGCGGGAGCATGTCGTCGCATACCAGCACGGAACTGCGCAGCCATCTGCAAGCTTTCGTGGAAAGGCACGGCATACAGACGGAAGGCGCAAAGTTTTATAGCCACGTCCTGCCTTCGCCGAAGGAGCGCACGCTTTCTGAAAGAAACGTCATCGGAAAGAACTGGGCGCTCGTTGGAGATGCGGCGGCCTGGGTAGATCCCCTCACGGGCGAAGGCCTTTTCTATGCCATTCGTTCCGGCGAATTACTGGGCCGGTCACTCGCTGAAGGCTGCCCCGAGAAATACCCAGCGTGGGTAAAGGCTACTTTCTGTGCCGAACTGGAGTTCGCGGCACGCATCGTGCGGCGTTTCTATCGTGGATCTTTCCTGGGCAGTGCGGTCACGACGCGCATGGTTCAGTTCTTGCGCCGCAGCCCGGTGTTCCGGCAATTGATGGGCGATCTGTTCAGCGGCACACAGGATTACACCAGCCTGAAGCGGAGACTCTGGGGCCATCTGGGGATCACCGTCAGCGAGTTCATCTC
>WNFW01001068.1_pt1 | contig 18323 bp, 9 predicted proteins | sample 5400131 | NCBI WGS metagenome assembly WNFW01 (sample SAMN13153362, study PRJNA577476) | soil metagenome | isolation source: 20 cm soil or saprolite under grassland replicate 1 | place: USA:California | collected 2016-06-15 | reverse complement strand
GCTACCGGCGCGAGCTCTTCGACGACCGGCAGTTCCAGGGGCACCTGGAGCGCTGCCGCGCCCTTGTCCCCTACGTCTTCCCGGGAGCCGCCGAGCTGTACGTCGTCGTGCGGGCGACGCGACCCCGTGTGATCGTCGAAACCGGAGTCGCCAGCGGCCTCTCGTCCGCCCACATCTTGCGGGCGCTCGCCGCCAACGGCACGGGCACGCTGTACTCGATCGACCTACCCAACGTCCAAGAAGGCTCGGTCCTGCCGCAGGGGCGTACGCCCGGTTGGATCGTGCCGGATTCCCTGCGGGGGAGCTGGCGGTTGCAACTGGGCGATGCGCGCAGCCTCCTGCCCGAGCTGCTGACGGCGCTCGGCCAAGTCGACCTGTTTCTCCACGACAGCGATCACTCCTACGAACACATGGCGTTCGAGTTCGCACAGGCCCTCCCCAGACTCGCGGATGGCGGCCTGCTCATGAGCGACGACGTACACCTGCACGCCGCGTGGGATGACTGCTGCGCGCGGCACGGCCTTCGCCCCACTCGGGTCGGCAACCTGGGCGTGACGCGCAAACGGAGCCGTCTATGAGTACCGCGGACGCCAACGGCATCAAACAAACCATCAGGAGCTTCATCCTGAGCTCGATTGCCGTCCCGGACTTGGATGATGATGCCGACCTGTTCGAGTCGGGAATCGTCAATTCCTTGTTTGCCGTGCAATTGATGACCTTCATCGAGAAGACCTTCGCCATGGAAATGGGAATGGACGATCTGGACATCGAGAATTTCAAGTCGCTCAACGCGACGACCGCCTTTGTCTTACGGAAGAACGGACGCCGGAGTGGCTGAGAGCCGAGAGCAGCTCTTGACGGACTGGCACAAGGGCAAGCACGAGGAATTCAAGGCCTTTGTGGCGCGCAGCGTCGCACCGCTCGCCGAGCAGTGGGACCGGGACCAGATAATTCCCGATGGCACCATCAGGCAGATGGCCCAGGGTGGCTACCTGGGCTGCAGTCTGCCGCCCGAGTATGGTGGCCAGGGCTGGGATACCGTCACGTTCGGTTTGCTGAATGAAGCGTTCGGGAGAGGATCGTCGGCCTTGACGGGTGTCCTCACGGTCCAAGCCATGGTGTCCATGGTGCTCCTCAAGTGGGGCACGATGGAGCAACGGCGCCTCTGGCTTCCTTCCCTGGCCACCGGGGAGATGATCGGGGCCTTCGCCCTGACGGAGCCGGGCGCCGGCAGCGCCATGCAATCCTTGGTTACCGAGTTCACCCCCAACGCACAAGGTTTCGTGCTGAACGGCGGCAAGAAATGGATCAGCTGCGCCCAATCGGCCGGGGTGTTTCTGGTCTTCGGGACACTGGGGGGACGTTCCGTCGCGTGCATGGTGCCCAGCGACACTCCGGGTGTGCGGGTTGAGCCCATCTCCGACCTGATGGGGTTCCGGGCGGCGGGCCTGGCGCAGCTGCACTTCCAGGATGTGGCAGTGCCATCCGCCAACCTCGTCGGCAAGCCCGGCTACGCGTTGTCACACCTCGCCCCGGTGGGTTTGCACTATGGACGCATCAGCACCGCCTGCTCGGCGTTGGGGCTGCTGCGAGGATGTTTCGAAGAAAGTATCGCCCACGCCGCCCTGCGGAAGATCGGCGACAAGACCGTGGGCGACATCGGCATGGTCCGGTCGCTGATCGCGAGAATGGGCACCGACTTGGAGGCCGGAGCTTTGTTGTGCCGCAATGCCTGCCGCGCGGAAGACGAGCATCTCCCGGAAGTCTTCGAGAAGGCCTTGATGGCCAAGTACTTCACGTCACGAGCCGTCGTGCGCGCCGCGTCTGACGCCGTGCAGATCCAGGGGGCCGCGGGCTGCCACGGATCCTCCGCGGTGTCCCGCTACTACCGGGATGCCAAGATCATGGAGATCATCGAAGGCACCACCCAGATCCACGAGGATATCCTGGGGAGGATCTTCGTCGATCAGGCCGGCGGGTGCGGTACATCCACTCGAGCCGACTGATTGCCCATGGCCGCCCACCCGCCCCACGCCGCCAGCGCAGCCGATCTCGCGAGGATCGCTCAATTCAACCACACGGAGACGCCGTTTCCGGATGACGTCACACTGCCGCAATTGATCGAGGCGCAGCTCGACAAGCACTCCGCTGGAACGGCCGTCATCTGCGACCACGACCCGTCGCTCGGTGGGCCCTCCCTCACGTACGCGCAGCTCAACGACAAGGTCAATCAGCTGGCGCACCTGTTGAGGGCCGAAGGCGTCGGGCCGGGACAGGTCGTTGCGTTGCTGGTGGAACGATCGTTCGCCATGGTCCTCGGCATCTTGGGCATCCTGAAGGCCGGCGGTGCGTATCTGCCCATCTCACCCGATAATCCCCCCGATCGCATTGCCTACCTGCTGAAGGATGGCGGCGTCACCGTGCTGTTGGTACAGCGCAAGACCGCCGGCCGGATCGCGTTTGGAGGGCGGACCATCAATCTCGACGATCCGGACGTGTACCGCGCGTCGACCGCGAACCCAGCCATCGTCAACACGTCGCGGGATCTGGCGTATGTGATCTATACCTCGGGATCGACCGGCAAACCCAAGGGAGTCATGATCGAGCACCGCTCCCTCGTCAACCGCTTGCACTGGATGCAGCACGCCTACCCAATCGATCTCCGCGATGTCATTCTGCAAAAGACGCCGTACTATTTCGACGTTTCGGTGTGGGAGCTGTTCTGGTGGGCCCTGGAGGGCGCCACACTGTGTTTTTTGGTGCCGGGAGGAGAAAGGAATCCTCTGGCCATCGTCGAAACCATCAGCAAACATCACGTCAGCGTCATGCACTTCGTTCCCTCCATGCTGAACGTGTTTCTCGAGTACCTGGACGGCAAGCCGGCTGCCGTACTGAGCAGGCTGGCTTCGGTGCGGCGTGTGTTTGCGAGCGGTGAAGCGCTGACACCCAGTCATGTCAGAAAGTTCAATGACATTTGGGGGAGTAAGACCGGGACGCGCCTGACCAACCTGTACGGACCGACGGAGGGAACCGTCGACGTCAGCTATTTCGACTGTCCCTCACACAACGATTTCGACACCGTTCCCATCGGACGACCGATCCATAATATCAAGCTCTCCATAATCAGAGACGGCCAGCAGGTGGCGATCGGTGAGGCGGGGGAGTTGTGCATTGCCGGGATCGGTCTGGCGAGAGGCTACCTGAACAACGCGGCCCTGACGGCCGAGAAGTTCACCGACAATCCCGTCAACCCGGGCGAACGCATTTATCGCACCGGAGACGTCGCCCGGTGGCTGCCGGATGGAAATATCGAGTATCTCGGCCGGGAGGATCACCAGGTAAAGATCCGAGGACTGAGAATCGAGCTGGGCGAGATTGAAAACACGGTCAGGGAGTACCCGGGGATCACCGACTGCGTGGCACTGGTGAAGCGATACTCGGAAACCGTCATCCTCATCATCGCGTACGTGGTCTGCAAGTCCGACCTGGAGGTCGAGGGTCTCAAGCGCTACCTCAAGCAGCACCTCCCCGACTACATGATCCCCAATCGATTCGAGCGAATCGACGCAATTCCCGTGACGCCGAGCGGGAAGGCGGATCGCAAGGCCTTGCCGGAACCGGTCATTCAGGTGGGGCGCTGACCATGCCGCCGAATAACGAGACCGATATCGCCATCATCGGGATGGCCGGCCGCTTCCCGGGCGCGCGCACCGTCGACGAGTTCTGGCATAATCTGAGCGCAGGCGTCGAGTCGATCACCCGGTTGTCCGATCAGGAGATCCTGGAATCCGGGGTGCCGCCTTCCTACCTCAGCGACCCGCGCTACGTGAAAGCCGCGCCGATCCTGGAGGCGCCGGGCCAGTTCGACGCCGGGTTCTTCGGCTTCTCGCCGATGGAAGCCAAAACGATGGATCCGCAGCACCGCCTCCTGTTGGAGCTGGCCCATGAGGCGCTCGAGCACGCGGGGTACGACCCGGATCGCTGGCCGGGACGCGTCGGCGTGTTCAGCGGCGCTGCGCTGAACACCTATTTCACGAACGTCGGGCTGAACAGCCGCCTCGCCGAGGAGTACATCCCCACCCTCATCGGCAACGACAAGGATTTCCTGAGCACCCGGGTTTCCTACAAGCTCAACCTGAAGGGACCCAGCATCACCGTTCAGACGGCGTGCTCGACCTCCATGGTCGCCGTCCACCTGGCCCGCCAGAGCCTCCTGAGTGAAGAGACGGACATGGCCCTGGCCGGGGCCGTGTCCGTGCGGGTGCCGCACCGCGCCGGCTACTTCTGTGATGGTGGCGGAGTGGTTTCGCCGGACGGGCACATCAGAGCGTTTGACGCCCAGGCCAACGGCACCGTGTTCGGGAGCGGCGGCGGCATCCTCGTGCTGAAGCGGCTGGCGGACGCCCTCGCCGACGGCGACGTCATTCACGCCGTGATCAGGGGATCGGCCGTCAACAATGACGGTGCGGCCAAGGCCGGGTACACGGCGCCCAGCGTCGACAGCCAGGCCGAGGCCGTGGTGGAGGCGCTGGCCAACGCCGGGATCGAGGCTGACAGCATCAGCTATATCGAGGCGCACGGATCGGGGACGCCCGTCGGGGATCCCATCGAGGTCCGGGCCCTGACGAAAGCGTTCCGTACCTTCACCGAGCGTCGCGGCTACTGCGCCATCGGTTCGGTAAAGACCAATGTGGGACACCTCGACGCCGCGGCGGCTGTCGCCGGCATCATCAAGACGGTCCTGGCTCTCGAGCACCGACAGCTCCCGCCGAGTCTCCACTTCACGGAGGCCAATCCCGAAATCGATTTTCCCAGCACGCCGTTCTACGTCAACACACGCCTGCGGGAATGGATCAGCGAGGGCCCCAGACGCGCCGGCGTGATGTCCACCGGCATGGGCGGCACGAACGCCCACCTGGTGCTCGAGGAAGCGCCCGAGCCGGCTGCGTCGCCTGAGGCCCATCCTCCTCACGTCCTGCTGCTCTCGGCGAAGACCGCACCGGCGCTCGACCTGGCGACACAGCGGTTGCGGGAGTTCCTGATCGAGCACGACGCGGTGAACATGAGCGACGTGTCTCACACGTTGCGCATCGGACGGAAAGCGTTTCCGCACCGGCGGTGCCTCGTCTGCGTCGACCGCGAGGATGCCATCACCGCCCTCGGGCAGGGAGACTCGAAGCGTCTCGTTTCCAATCGCACCGAGGGGCCGCGGCGCCCGGTGGTCCTCCTGTTGCCCGGTATCGGCGATCACTACCCCGGCATGGCTTACGATCTCTACGAAACCTGGCCCGTGTTCCGAGAAGAAGTGGATCGCTGCGCGCGTCTGCTCGAGCCGCACCTGGAGGTCGACATCCGGAACGTCCTCTATCCCGCTGGCCAGAGTTGGAAGCAGGAGGGCAAGCGCAAGGGGATCGACCTGAAACAGATGCTCGGTCGCGGTAGCGCTACTCCAGAGGATCAAGACGCCAGGACGCTCAATCAGACGCGGTTTGCCCAACCAGCGCTCTTCACGATCGAATATGCGATGAGCCGTCTGTGGCAAGCGTTGGGCATCATTCCCGACGCCATCGTCGGTCACAGCATGGGTGAATACGTGGCGGCGTGTCTGGCGGGGGTGTTGTCGCTGGACGACGCGTTGCGGCTGGTTGCGTCGCGGGCCAGGCTCGTCCACGCGTTACCGCAGGGAGCCATGCTGGCCGTCACCCTTCCGGAACATGAGCTGCGTCCCTTGCTGCCGGACGATCTGTCCGTCTCGTTGATCAACGGGCCAAGTCTCTGTGTGGTGGCCGGTCCGGTTGCTGCCGTGGCCGAGTTCGAGCGGATGTTGAACGCCAAGAGCATCATCTGTCGGCACGTGCAGAATGCCCACGCGTTTCATTCACGAATGCTCGACCCGATCGTGCAGGCCTTTGAAGAGGAGGTGAGCACCGTTCGCTTGGGCGAGCCGATGATTCCCTTCATCTCCAACGTCAGCGGGACCTGGATTACGCGAGGCGAGGCTACCAGTCCTTCTTATTGGGCCACGCACGGCACTCGGACGGCCAGGTTCAGCGATGCGTTGCACGAGCTCTGGCAATTCAAGAATCCCATTCTCTTGGAGGTCGGGCCCGGCCGGACGTTGGGCGTGCTGGCAATGCAACATCCTGACCGGCGGGACGGCGGAGAGCCGGTGGTGGTGTCCTCGATCCGGCACCAGTACGAGCACCAATCGGACGTCGAATTCCTGTGGCACGGCATCGTCAAGCTGTGGTCGTCAGGAGCGGAGCTCACCTGGGACAACGTGCCGTCCGGCGGGCGGCGTCGCAGGGTGGCGTTGCCGACCTATCCCTTCGAACGACGGCAGCACTGGCAGGAGCCACTTCGTATCGCGCATGCCGCTCCGCCTGCGGACGTGTCGGTGCACAAGAACCCGAATCGTGGCGACTGGCTGTACGTGCCATCCTGGAAGCGTCTGTTGCCGAGGGCCATCGATATCCATGCGACGGCTTTGCAGAAGGACAGTGCCAGAACGTGGCTGGTCTGTGCCGATGACGCAGGGTTCGCCTCCGTAGTGGCTACACGGCTCGAGTCCGCTGGTTATGACGTCGTGACGGTGCGGGCCGGAACACAGTTTCAGCAGGTGAACGCCCGTACGTTCACGATCGAGCCCGCCAACTCTCAGCACTATGATTTGTTGATCCGAGCCCTGCACGCGGATCACGCCTTGCCGGATCGCATCGTGCATGCCTGGAGTGTGACCGGAGCTCCTGCGGCAGAGCCGGAAGGCGACCGGTTCACCCAGGCGCAGGCGCGGGGATTCTACAGCCTGGTGTTTCTTGCCCGTGCCCTCGCCGCACACAACGTGCGACACGAGATTCAGCTGTTCGCGTTTTCCGACAACGTCCACGAGGTCATTGGGACGGAAACCGTCTGCCCGGAAAAGGCGACGCTGCTGGGGCCGTGCATGGTGATTCGTCAGGAGTACCCCAATATTCGCGTAAAGAGTATCGATATCGCGGTCTCAGGAGATGCCGCTGAGCGCGCAGCAACGGCCGATCTGCTGGTTGGGGAGCTGCTGGACCCTGATGCGAGCCTGTGCGTCGCCCATCGCAACGGGCAGCGCTGGGTCCAGACCTATGAGCCAGTCGCACCGGGCAACGCCGGTCACCGCTCGTCATTCCGACAGGGCGGTGTGTATCTGATCACCGGGGGCCTCGGCAAGATCGGCGTCGCCATTTCAGAGTACCTCGCCGAGCGATACGCAGCCAGGCTCGTGTTGGTCGGGCGTTCCCGCCTGCCGGGCCGAGACTCCTGGGACGAGTGGATCGGCAGCCATCCAGCGGATGATCCCGTCCGCGCGAGAATCGATACGCTCCGGAGAATCGAGACACTGGGTGGCGAGGTCTGGTACGCGAACGCGAGTGTGGCGGATGCCACCGCCATGCGCGCGGTCATCGAGCAAGCGTATCGACGCTTTGGCGCCCTGCACGGCGTCATCCACGGGGCCGGCATCGTTGGCGCTGACGGCTACCGCGAAATCAAGGAGAGCGACCCTGACAATTGCGCTGGGCACTTTGAGGCCAAGGCACACGGCCTGGTGGTGCTGGAACACGCGCTCCACGCCAAACCAGTGGATTTCTGCCTGCTCTTGTCCTCGTTGACGTCCGTGCTCGGCGGCATCGGACAAGCCGCCTACGCTGCGTCCAACATCTACATGGACGCGTTTGCGCGCCGCCATAACCGGACGTCCCCCGTGCCTTGGCTGAGCGTAAACTGGGATGTCTGGCGCCTGGACGACGACCCGGCGACGGATTCGGGCCTGGGCGCAACGCTCAAGGAACTGGGCATGAGCGCCGCGGAAGCGATGGCGATGATGGAAACCGTCTTGGGCGTGCGGACCGCCAGCCAACTCGTGGTATCGACGGGCGATCTCGGCGCACGCATCGATCAATGGATCAAGCTGGAAACGGCAACACCGCCGACCCGCCCGGCGCCGTCCCAGCGGCCCAGCTTGCCGACGAGCTACGACGCGCCACGGGATGAAACCGAGCAGCAGATTGCCACCATCTGGCAGGATGCCCTGGGGGTCGATGCGGTAGGCATCAATGACGGCTTTGCCGAGCTGGGAGGACACTCCCTGCTAGCCATCCGCATCGTGGCCGAATTACGGCAAGCCTTTCAGATCGACCTGCCGGTGCGAGCGCTGTTTGACGCACCAACCGTCGCGGAACTGTCACATTACATCAAACAGCACATCATCGCGGAAATCGACGCGCTTACGGACGAAGAAGCGCGGAAGCTCGTCTCGAACCAGTGACACTGATGGACAAGACGTCGAACCTTTCGCCGGTAAAGCAGGCGCTGCTGGAGCAGCGCCTGAAGCGGGCTGCTCCGTCGGGGGGCAGAGCTCCCGAGATACCCACCCGGCCGGATCGTGACTGGGCCCCGCTCTCGTTTGCCCAGCGTCAGATGTGGGTGATCGATCAGCTGACGCCCGGTAATCCGGCGTATAACCTGCCGAACGGATATCGGCTTCGTGGCCCGCTGGACGTGACGGCGCTGCAACACAGTGTCAACGAAATCATCAAGCGGCACGAGGTACTGAGAACCACGTTCGCTCTCCAGGACGGTGAGCCGGTCCAGCGTATCCATCCGGAGCTCACCATTACGATCGATGTGACGGCACTCGATCACCTGACTGCCGACGAACGCGAACGCCGGCTGCATGCCCTGGCATCGCAGGAATCGGTCCGCCCGTTCGACCTGTCGCGTCTTCCATTGATTCGCGTCTCCGTGTTCACACTCGGTGCCGCGGAACACGTGTTGATCCTCAACCTGCATCACATCGTCGCGGACGGATTGTCCATCGGGCTGTTGTTGGACGAATTGGATGCGTTCTATCGGGCGTTCACCCAGGGTGGTGATCCCCAGCCACGCGCGATGGCCCTGCAGTATGCCGACTTTGCTGCGTGGCAGCGGCGCACCCTCGCCACCGAAGCCGCCTACACCAAGCAGATCGAGTTCTGGCGGAGGCAATTGGGCGGGACGCTTCCAGTGCTCGAGTTGCCCCGCGACTTCTCCAGGCCGTCCGTCCAGTCCTTCGATGGATCGAATGTGTTTATTCACATCCCCACCGCGCTGGCGCGGGAGTTGAAGTCTCTGGGCGCGCGCGAAGGATGTACGTTCTTCATGACCGTGCTGGCCGCCTTCGAGGTATTGCTGCAGCGGCATGCCGACGCGGAGCAGGTTGTGGTCGGGACGCCCGTCGGCGCGAGAACCCCGAGCGAGCTCGAGCCGCTCATCGGGAATTTTCTCAACATGGCGGCGCTGCGGTGCGACCTGTCAGGCGATCCAACGTTTGTGGAGTTGCTGCGAAGGAGCCGGGAGACGACGCTCGATGCCTTTTCCTCGAGCGACCTGCCGTTCGAAGCCATGATGGAACACCTGCCATTTGCACGGGATCCCAGCCGCAACCCCGTCTTTCAGGTCATGCTGCAGGTCTTGTCCACCGCTGCCCCGCGAATCGGCGACCTGGAGATCAGCAGCTTTCATTTCGATCTGAAAGTCGCCCAGTTCGATCTGAGCCTTCATCTCTACGAGGAAGGCGGCAGCTACCTGGGACGGTTCGAGTACTGTACCGACCTGTTCCGCCGAGAGACCGTCGAGAGACTGGCGTCGCATTTCGAGCAGCTGTTACACGGCATCGTCAGGAATCCCGAGCAGCGGATATCGACGATGCCGATCATGACGGCGTCGGAGAGCAATCAGATCCTCAACGAGTGGACCGCAACGGCGGCCGATTTTCCTGCCGATGTGCGGCTCCACGAATTGGTTGAGGCACAAGTGGAGCGGACGCCGGAGCGCACCGCACTGCGGGTCGGCGCCACGTCGCTCTCCTACGCCCAGCTCGACGCTCGCGCCAACCGCATCGCACAGGCCCTGCGGGCCCGCGGCGTCAGCCGCGGCCAGCGCGTCGGCCTGTGCGTCGAACGGGACGCCGACATGCTCGCGGTCGTGCTCGGCATTCTCAAGGCCGGCGCCGCCTACGTGCCCTTCGATCCTTCGTTCCCGGAGGCGCGCCTGCGCTTCATGGCGGAGGATGCGCAACTCGCGCTGCTCGTGTCCACCTCCGCCCTGGCCGGCTCCGTCGGTCTGCCGCGCGAGCGTCAGCTGCTGCTCGATGCCGACGCCCCGGCCATCGCCGCTGCGCCCACCACCCGGCTGCCCGTCGGTGCCGAGAGCGCGCAGCCCGCGGATCCGGCCTATGTCATCTACACCTCCGGTTCGACCGGCAGGCCAAAGGGTGTAGTCGTTCCACACCGTGCCGTGGTCAACTTCCTCACCAGCATGGCGCGCGAGCCCGGCCTCAGGCCCGAGGACGTGCTCGTGGCCGTCACCACGCTGTCCTTCGATATCGCCGTGCTCGAGCTCCAGCTGCCGCTCGCGCGCGGGGCCACGGTCGTGATCGCGACCCGCGACGAAGCCATGAGTGGCCCTGCGCTCCGCGCCCTGCTGGAACGGCACGGCGCCACCGTGATGCAGGCCACCCCGACCACCTGGCGCCTGCTGTTGGAGGCGGGCTGGACCGGCGGTACCCCGTTCAAAGCCCTGGTCGGCGGCGAGGCACTGCCCCAGGATCTTGCCGACCAGCTGATCGCGCGTGGCGTCGAGCTGTGGAACATGTACGGACCTACCGAGACCACGGTCTGGTCCACCTGCGCCCGTATCACTGATACCCGGAGCGGGATCACCATCGGCAAACCCATTGCCAACACGACCGTCCGGATCCTCGATTCCCGGAGGAATGTGTGCCCCGTCGGCGTCCCCGGCGAATTGTGTATTGGGGGCGATGGGGTGGCGCTCGGGTACTGGAACCGGCCCGAGCTCACCGCCGACCGTTTCATCGCGGACCCGTTCGGCACCACCCCGGACCGGGGGGCGATGCTGTACCGCACCGGTGATCGGGCCTGTTGGCGTACTGACGGCACGCTCGAGCACCTGGGCCGTCTCGACGACCAGGTCAAGCTGCGCGGCTTTCGCATCGAGCCCGGAGAGATCGAGGCCGGGATCGCGCAGCACCCCGCGGTCCGCGAGGTCGCGGTCATCGCTCGGGAGGACGCGCCGGGAGACGCGCGCCTCGTCGCGTACGTGGTTGCCGAGCGGGCGCCCGCTGATTTGGCCGACCAGCTGCGCGCGCTCGTCCGCGCCGCCAGCCCGGAGTACATGGTCCCCGCCGCCTTCGTCACACTCGAGGCGCTGCCGCGAACCCCCAACGGCAAACTCGATCGCAAGGCACTGCCGCCACCCAGTGTGGGGGCGGTGGCCCCACGCGGCGGCGCGGTTGTACCTCGAACACCGACGGAAGAGATGGTCCTGGGGGTGTTCCGGGACGTGCTTGGCCGCACCGATTTCGGGATATGCGACAACTTCTTCGACTGGGGCGGCCACTCGCTCATGGCCGCGCGGATCATGTTGCGGTTGCGTGCCGCATCGGGCTGTGACTTGCCGCTGCGGATCCTGTTCGAGCGACAGACAGCGTCAGGGATAGCCGAGGCGATCGATGCCCTGGCGCGGTCACCGAGCTCCACGCAGCGCGCCATCGTGCCGCTGCAGCCGCACGGCGAGGGAATCCCCGTTTTCGCCGTGGGCGGCCACAACGGCGATGTTTTCTGCTACCACACCCTCGTCCAGCACCTGGGCGACCATCAGCCGTTCTACGGGCTCGAGCCTCCTGGTCTCGACGGCCGGAGCGAGCCGCTCACGCGCGTCGAGGAGCTCGCCGCGTACTTCGCCGCCCAGATCCACGCATTCCGTCCAGACGGTCCTTGCATCGTCGCCGGCTTCTGCACCGGCGGCACGATCGCGTTCGAGTTGGCGCGACAACTCCTGCGGCAGCGCACGGCGATCAGCTTTCTCGCCCTGTTCGGCGCGCCCTATCCAACCTCGTACCGGCGGCTGACGCAGCTACGACAACGCTTGGGGGCTCAGGTGGAACGCGTAGTCGGGCACACCCGCGCCCTGGCGTCACTGTCCTCCGAGGGGCGGCGGTCGTACATCGCCGAGAAACTGCGCCAGCGCAAGGCGCGGCGTGCCGCCGAGCCTGCGACCCCGCCGGATCCCGTGCTGGTACTGCGCGCCAAGGTTGAGCGCGCCACGCTTGCGGCGGCGCGTCGCTACCTACCCGTTCGTTTCGCAGGTCGGGTCAAGCTGTTCCTGCCAAGCCAGCAATGGGTGCGCTCCGCCGAGCGGATCGGCGACGCGCCGCTGCGCTGGCGATCGGTGGCGCAGTACGCGGAGGAGTTCGTCGGGCCGGACGACTGCAACGGAGACAACATGCTGCTCGAGCCGTACGCGCCCACGTTTGCCGAGCTCTTCAGGCAGTGCTGCGCAACGGACCCGGTCTCGATCCACTAGGCCCGCCTCAGGGCCAGGCGACTCCTTTGACGTAGACCTGCTCGATCCGCGCGGTGCCCGTGGGCCCGACCCGGAGTCGCACCGTGAGGTCGCTCACCGCCGGCGTCGCCGTTCCCTCGGGCACGAAGTATTGCTCCACGCCGAAGACGTACCGCCCGCCCTGGGCCCGGCCCTGGAGCGCTACGTCGTCGGAATCAAGCGTCGCCGGGCGCTCGAGCGAGAGTTGTTTTGGGACGTGGAACGGACCCTCACGCCGCAGCACGACCCAGACCGGCGCACCGCCGGGGACCTGAAGGCGGGCCGCCGTCGTGTCCCAGGCACGGCTGAACTGGTATCCGAGACGGAGATACTGGCCGCGCAGCAGGTCGCGCGGGTCGACCGGCACCACCTTCACGAGGATCGACGGCCCGGACGTCGCTCGCACCTGCTCGCGCACCGTCCAGCCCGCGAAGAACAGCAGCTGAACGCCCACCCATCCTGCGGCCAGCTTGAGGCGCGTCACGCGGCCGCCTCGATCCGTAGGATGACCGCCCGTCGCCACCGCTCCATGGCCCAGGCGGAGCCGAGCAGCACGATCCCGCCGAGCACGAACAAGGTGCCGGTATCGGCGAGACCGCCGATCAGATCGATGAACCGCGTGACGATGCCGAGGCCGAACGTCAGCACGCCGAGGTTCACGAAGTCCCGCTGGCGCGACAGCGCGCCGTAGACCACCAACCAGAGCGCGAACAGGAACCACAGGACCCAGGCCGCGGCCGACACGATCACCGTCCCGACGCGGAACCGATCCGCTGTACCGAACGCGAAGACGCTTACCGGTGCGCCGGGGGGAATCACGCCACCATCGATGAGCAGCGCCACGAGGCACGTCGCCACGAGCAGGCCCAGCAGGAGCGAGAGCCGTGCCCGCAGCCATGGGGCCTCCGGCGCCAGACGGCTCCAGCCGAGGACGACGCCGCCCGTCCCCAGCACCAAGGCGCCTAACGGCAGCGCGAGGGAGCCGGTGGAGATCGAGTCCGTCTGTTCCGAGAAACGGCGGAAGAAGCCCAGCATGTAGACGCCGTAGAAGAGCATGAGCTGTGCGGCGCTCCGCATCACCAAGCGTGTGCGGCGTTCGTCCCGCCCCAGCGTGCTCTGCACGCCGAGCAACGCCAGCCCCATGCCGATGGACAGCATGAGATAGGAGGTAAAGCCGCGGATATGCAGCGGTGAGGCGGCATCCGCGCCTTCGAAGTGGAGCCACAGCCACGCAGCGAAAATTCCCAGGCCGGAGATGGCCGGAGACCGGAGCAACACCGCCAGAGGGGCCATGGCCACGAGCCAGACCAGCGTCGCGCGCGACGGGTTGGCCGGGAGATGGTAGATCTGGCCGATCAGCGCGAGACCGCCCACGAACAGGCCCGCGCCGAGAAAGTGCAAGGCCTCGGCGAAGCGGGGATACGGTCGTCCGGTCCACTCGATCCAGAGTCCGGCGCCGTGCGCACCGCCGAGCAGGAGCAAGAAGCCCACGATTTTGACGCCATCGCCGATCTGCCGCCAGTTGGCGGCAATAAGGAGCATGACGCCCAGCATGGTGACGGCGGCCCCGAGCCGCCCGAGCACGCCACCCAGGCTCAGCCATCCCCGTTCGCGCTCCCGCGCGGCCGCCAGCGCCGTCAGCCGCTCTGCGGCACCCGCATCCACCAGCCCCTGCGCTGTCGCGGCGCGCAGCAGCTGCTCCAGCTGTTGAGCGAAAGACGCCATACGGCCTAAGGTAGGAGCCGCGTCCGGGAACGCCAGCCGTCGTCCCTTGCGGCGAATCGCGTAATGGCTCACAATCCCAGCATCTCGCCGGTAAACCAGTCACGTCGGAGGTCGTTCATGGATCGACGGGCTTTCCTCCAGGACACGGCGGCCGGAGCGGCGGCGCTCGCCCTGCCGGGCCGCATCCCGAGCATTCACGCCGATGATCTCTCCGAGGTGTTTGCGCAGGTCGAAAAGCGGCACGACGAAGCGGTGCAGCGCCTGCAGGAATGGATCCGCCAGCCGTCGATCGCCGCCGAGCACCGGGGCATGGACGAGGGGTGCGAGCTCACCATGCGGCTGCTGCGCGACGCCGGATTCGGGCAGGTCACGAAGGTGCCGACCGACGGCCAGCCCGGGATCTTCGCGACGCTCGATGCCGGCGCGCCGCGCACGCTGGGCCTCTACTTCATGTACGACGTGAAGCAGGCGGACCCGGCCGAGTGGACCTCGCCCCCCTGGGTCGCGGCGCTCGTCGACAAGCCCGGTCTCGGAAAGGCCGTGGTGGGCCGGGGCGCAGTGAACCAGAAAGGTCCGGAGGCCGCGTTTCTGGCCGCGCTCCACGCGATTCGTGGCGCCGGCCGCAAGCCGCCGGTGAACTTCGTGCTCGTCGCCGAGGGCGAGGAGGAGATCGGCTCGCCGCACTTCCCCCAGATCGTGCACCGGCCCGAGGTGCTCGCGGCGCTGCGGCGCTCGATGGGCATCTTTATGCCGGCCGCCGCGCAAGGGCCGGACGGACAAGTGACCATCACACTCGGCGCCAAGGGCGTGATCGAGTGCGAGCTGGTGTCGAGCGGCGAGCGCTGGGGCCGCGGGCCGCGCCAGGACATCCACTCGAGCAACAAGGCACGGGTGGACAGTCCCGCGTGGCACCTGGTGCAGGCGCTCGCCACGCTGGTGTCGGCCGACGGGAACGAGCCGGCGATCGACGGCTACAGCGACAAGGCCCGTCCGACCTCGCCGGCCGAAAGGGCGATGGTCGCGGAAGCGGCCGGTCGGCTCGACGAAACAGCCGCGAAGAAGCAGCTCGGCGTCGAGCACTGGGTGAAGGACGTGAGCTGGCCGGAAGCGCTGGAGCGACTGGTGGCGCGCCCCACGGTCAACATCGAGGGGCTGGTCGGCGGGTACACCGGCCCGGGCGGAAAAACCATCCTGCCCCACCGGGCGGTGGCCAAGCTCGACCTGCGGCTGGTGCCGGACATGACCGCGGCCGGGTCGCTGGCCGCGCTGAAGGCCCACCTGGCGAAGCGGGGGTTCGGGGATATCGAGGTGAACATGACGGGGGGCTACGACCCCACCAGCACACCGCCCGACGCCGTGCTCATCAAAGTGCAGGAGGCGGTGTACCGGCGCTCCCAGATCGACCCGATCGTCCTGCCGCGCAACGCCGGCTCCTGGCCGGGCTACGTGTTCACCGGCGATCCGCTGCGGCTTCCCGCCGGCCACTTCGGGCTGGGCCACGGCAGCGGCGCGCACGCCCCCGACGAGTACTACGTCATCGAGTCGACGAATCCAAAGATTCAGGGGATCAACGGCGCGGTGCGCTCCTACGTCGAGTACCTGTATGAAGTCGCGGGGGCGTAGTCGCATCGTACCTTCGAGAGGGGGAGGTCAGCCATGGCGCACAACGGGAAACACGCCCTGATCACCGGAAGCTCGCGCGGCATCGGCCGCGGCATCGCGCTCAAGCTGGCGGAGCGGGGTGTGAGAGTCGCGATCAACTACCGCAAGAACGAAGCAGCCGCCAAGGACACCCTCGCTAAGGTACGGCAGCGCGGCTCGGATGGCTTCACGATCCAGGCCGACGTCTGCCGGGCCGAAGATATCACCCGCATGTTCGGCCGCGCGAAGCAAGAGTTCGGCACGCTCGACATCTTCGTCAGCAACGCGCGCCCCGACGTGCCGGAGTTCTATCAGGGACCGATGAACATCACCGTGGGGCAGTGGGACACGGCCATGAATTCCCAGGCGAAGGCATTCTTACTGGCGGTCCGCGAGGTGTGTCCGTTGATGGGTGACGGGGGCAGGATCATCGGGATCACCTATGCGCCGGGCGGCCGTACGGGCAGCTGGCAGCCCTGGGTCGGGATGGGAGCCGCGAAGGTCGCAATGGAGTCGCTGTGCCGCTACTTCGCCGTGGCGCTCGCCAAGCGGGGCATCACGGTGAACGCGATCAGTCCGGGGTGGATCGAGGACAGCGTGCTCAACACGCTCCCGGACGCCGCGCAGGACATGATTCGCACGTGGCATCAGGGGGGCTGGACCCCGATGGGCCGGCTCGGCACCCCGGCCGACATCGGGAATGCGGTGGCGCTGCTCTGCTCGGAGGACGCCGGCTGGATCACGGGCCAGGTGATCGCCGTGGACGGCGGCTCGTCGCTGATGGACCCGGGGCTGCCGCTCGAGATCCAGCGCGGCTAGGCGGCGGTGGCGCGCCGGGTCCTCCTCTTCATCGCCATCACGGCCGCGCCGGCCGCCGCGCAGCAGCGCCCCTGTGACCCGCCGACCCCGCTCAGCCCGAGCCACGATCTGTACTGCATCGAGCTCGTGCCCGCGCCCGGAATGACAGGAGTCTCCGGGCGCGTCGAGCTCGCCGGTCCGGCGGGTCCGTTCACCGTGGCTGTTACCGCAGAGGGCCGGTCGCGGGTCATCCCCATCGCCTTGCTTCGAGGCCTCCCGCCCGCTGGGACGTTTATCGCCTGGGCGACGCCACCGCAGATGGACACGGTGGTCAAGTTGGGTGAGGTACGGAACGGCAGCACGCCCCTGCGCCCTGTCGATCTCGACAAGTTCCTCGTGTTGATCACGGCCGAGCGCGACCGGCGGGCGCGCGAGCCGAGCGGCCGGGTTGTACTGCGGGGCCAATCACCCAGCACCCGGCTCTTCCCTCCGGATCTGCTCGAGTTCTCGATCGGCGCGATGGGCCAGTCGCCCGGCATGGAGCATCACGCGCACAGTGACTCGGGCCCCGCAGGGGACAGCCTGGCTTGGCCCGTCGTTCCGATGCCACGCGGACTCACCATGCTACCGGCCGAGATGGCGCTCCGACCCCAGGTCACGCCGGATTGGCCGGCCGGAACGCCGCCCGCCGCGCGGCCGCGAGAGTGGCTGCGGCTCCGCGATGGCGACACGCTGCGGCTCGAGGCCGGCCTCGTGCGGCGCAACCTCAAGGGACAGACGTACCCGATGTACGGTTTCAACGGGCAGTATCCCGGTCCGTTGATCGAGGTCACGCGAGGGTCGGAGATCGTCGTGGCGTTCACCAACCACCTGCCCGAATCGACGACCGTCCACTGGCACGGCATCCGACTCGAGAACCGGTTCGACGGCGCGTCGGGCCTCACGCAGCCCGCGGTCGCACCCGGCGGTTCCTTCACCTACCGCGTCCGGTTCCCAGATGCCGGCATCTACTGGTACCACCCGCACGTGCGCGAGGACGTCCAGCAGGAGCTCGGCCTGTACGGCAACGTGCTGGTGCGCTCGCCCGACGGCCCGCAATACGGTCCCGCCAACCGGGAACAGGTGCTCCTGCTCGACGACTTGCTGGTCGGCGCAGCCGGGCCGATCCCGCTCGGCCGGGAGTCGCCCACCCACGCGCTCATGGGTCGGTTCGGCAACCTGTTCCTGGTGAACGGCGAGCCCGCCTACCGGCTCGCGGTGCGGCGCGGCGAGGTGATCCGCTTCTTCTTCACTAACGCGTCGAACACCCGCACCATGAACGTTTCCTTCCCAGGCGCGCGCATGAAGCTCGTGGCATCGGATGCAGGGATATTCGAGCGCGAGACATGGGTCGAAAGCGTGGTTATCGCCCCGGCGGAGCGCTACGTCGTGCACGTGCGGTTCGACCGGCCGGGAAGGGTCGCGCTGGTCAATCGAGTGCAAGGTCTCGACCATCTGTACGGCCGCTTCTTCCCGGAAGTGGACACGCTCGGCACGATCGATGTCGCGGCGGACCGCGTACCGGAGGATCTGGGCGGGAGCTTCGCCCGGCTGCGGCGCGACCCCGCGACGACGCGCCAGCTCGAGCCGTATCGGCGCTTCTTGCAGCGTCCCCCGGACCGGTCCCTCGTCCTCACCCTGGAGACGCGGGGGCTGCCACCGGTGACGCAGCGGCTGATGCAGCTCGACTCGATCTATTTCGCTCCCGT
>WNFW01003863.1_pt1 | contig 18345 bp, 13 predicted proteins | sample 5400131 | NCBI WGS metagenome assembly WNFW01 (sample SAMN13153362, study PRJNA577476) | soil metagenome | isolation source: 20 cm soil or saprolite under grassland replicate 1 | place: USA:California | collected 2016-06-15 | reverse complement strand
TCCGTTTGCTCGCCTCGACGTCGGCCGCGTTCCGGAAGGAAGACTCCGTTTCCGCCAGATAGTCGACCGCGAGGCGCAAACCATCCCGGGTCGGCGCTTTCACATCGACGCCCGCGCGCGTGAGCTGCTGCCGCACGATGGGCATCGCGGCCTCCTGACCCCCCATGCCGTCACAGAAGTCCATGATGATCTGGTCCGTCACGGCAATGAACTCGTGCGTCGCCACCTCGACGGCCTCGCGCCGAGACATCTTCGCGTCGGATTGGGCGATGATCGACTTCGCGAGGGCGAGGAATCCCGCTTCCACGTTCTGCCCGGTTTTCGCGGAACTCAGGAAGCCGGTCACGCCGAGCGCTTCCTTGAGATCGTCCAGCTCCTCCTGAGCTTGCCGTCGCGAATCGGCGAGGTCCACCTTGTTCCCGACGACGACGAGGGGAATCGGGTTGGTCACCACGACCAGGTGTGGGATCCAATAATTCTGGAGGCTCTCCGCGGTCTCCGGACGCGTGACGTCGTACATGAGGAGCGCTCCCTTGGCCCCTTGAAAGGAGCTCTCCTGGATGCCCTTGTACCCTTTCTGCCCGAGGACATCCCAGATCATGAACGTCAGGTCGGTGACCTTGCCCGGCGACTCGATTCGCAGGTCCTTTTTCGTGACCTTCGTCCCGATCGTCGTGATGTATTCGTCCGAGAACTTGTCCACGACGAAGCGCCGGATCAGGCTGGTCTTGCCCACGGCCCCGTCGCCGAGGAGGAGGATCTTACGCTTGATGTGGTCGTCGACCATCGCGGTGCCGCTCCATGCAGGGGCCACGCTTATAACGCTTGCTGGCTCAATGTCATCCTTGCGAATACAGGGGTCCCGATCGAGGAAATCGGTGGCACGGATGCGCTCCGTGGTCGGCTCTCTGTGATGCTCATCTCAGTGGCGCAGCGGTCCGTTTGCGGGGAGGAAATCATTGATTCCCGCACTCGTCGCAGGCTCGCGGTGCGCCGCGCGGGCCCATTCGACCGGTAGGCCGAGAGCGAGTGCCGCCGCGCGAAGGAGGGACCGCGGGAGGGGTTGGCTTCGCGCTAGGTCCAGGAGCGGACACAGCACTCCCCAATCCTTCAGAATCTTCCCGAGCGTTGCATCCAGAGTCCGAGGGCCGAATCCCGCCAGGATCGTTTGCCTGCGCGTTTCCTCGAGGACCATCCGGAGTGGGATTAACGCACGAACCGCGGCAGTGGACATCTGAGCGTTCCCGGCACTGATTCGGTCGCGGATCCGACGCGTCCCCTCGAGGTCGGGTTGCACGAATTGAACCCGGTAGTCCAGGTGGGCCTTGGCTGCCTTCGCGGCCCGGACGGCCGCGGAGTCCTCGACGCCCGCAACGACGCACACGAGATCGCACCGTTTGCGAGCGACCATGGCGACAAGAGTGCTGGCGAGGCCACCGGAGTATGCGAGGATCACGCGCGTCTCCTCGGAGAGCAGATCGGCCATCCGTCCTTCGAGTCGCTCGACGAATGCGAGTACGCCGCGGGGCGTCCCCATCGTCTCACGCGGGGAACGTCGCTTCGCCGGACAGGAGTTGGCTGAGTGTAATCGCGAGGTCTCCTTCCTTCACCCGGATCTGTTTCTGCGAATCGCGTTCCCGCAACGTGACGCCCTTCCCTTCGAGCGTCTCGTGGTCGACCGTCACCGAGAAGGGCGTCCCGATCTCGTCCATCCGCGCATACCGTCGGCCGATGGAGCCCGAATCGTCGTAGAACGCTGTGATCCGCTTCCGCAGGTCGGCGTACAGCGCTTCGGCCCGTTCCGGGAGGCCGTCCTTGTTCACGAGGGGGAAGACCGCGACCGGGACCGGTGCGACTTGCACCGGCAGCCGGAGGACGACGCGCTCTCCCTTCGCATACGAGAGGTCGAGGAGCGCCCACACATTCCGGTCCACGCCGAACGACAGTTCCAGGACATGGGGGACGAGCTTCGACGTGCCGAAGGTCACGGACTGTTTTGCATGGGACCCGGCCTCGTGTCCCTTCAGATCGTGGTCCGTTCGGTAGTGGACTCCGCCGACCTCCTTGAATCCTCCCAGACTCTCCTGCCGAACCTGGATATCGAAGTGGATCTTGTTGTAGAACGCACGTTCCTTCTCGTCGAGCTCCGCGAAGCGGAACGCCTCCCGCGGGATCCGTAAGAGATCCAGATAGAATCGCTGGACCTGCACGAGGTGATAGACGTACCACGGAGGCAGTCCGTGGCCCACGAGGTCCTTCGCGGGTGCGTCATGGGCCGTGGGGGCGTGTTTCTCGGAGGCCCAGGCCACGCGGACCGGGACGGACGCGATGTCTTGGAAGGGCACGGCGTCCCCGAAGGTCGCGGGGTCGAAGAAAATCTGCAGTTCCGCTTGGATGAACTCCCGCATCCGGTACGCGCCCTGCCGCGGACTGATCTCGTTCCGGTACGCGCGGCCGACGATGGCGAGCCCCATCGGGAGTCTGCGGCGTAGCGCCTCGAACTCCCGCTTGAAGTTCAGGAACACGCCTTGGGCCGTCTCCGGTCGAAGGTACACACGATCCTTTCCCGTCGGTCCGACCTCGAGCGGAAACATCATGTGGAACTCGCGGGAGGGGCCCAGGACCCCTTTGCAGTTCGGACATCGAATCTTGAGCTCCTGGATCCGCGCATCGATCTCTTCCGTCGAGAGGCCCTCCTGCTCCTCGTGGGTCGCGGCCTCGAGAAGTTGGTCGCCGCGGTACGACTCCCCGCATCGAGTGCACGTGACGAGAATATCCGTGAAGTGATCCACATGGCCGGACGCCTTGAGCGCGGCTTCCGGAAGAATCGTCGTAGTGTCGATCAGGTAGTAGTTGTCGCTTAGACCGAGGAAGGTCTCGATCCAACGGTCCTCCCAACGTCTCCGAAGGAGGACGCCATTGTGCCCGTAGTCGTAGAAGCCTGCGAAGCCGCCATACAGGTCGACGGCGGGCCAGAGGAAACCGCGGCGGACGGACAAGGACATGACGTCCTCGTACGAGGCCATCGCGGCCCCGAAGGGGAGGGCCGGTGATAAAGCATGGGGTGGAGACCGAATCAGGCCCACGCGGGCGATTCCCGACGGGAGGAAATCGACGGTTTTAGGAACGACGGCGCCGTTTGGATTTCGGAATCGCGGCCGATTGGGCCGGCCACGTGCGACCTCCTGACACGACGAGACTCACATCGCTCGCGGACGCGCGCATCAAGGACGCGAAACCGCTCGAACCTCCCGGCAGATCGAAGACTACGAGGTCGGCCCTCTCCCCGACCCGAATCGCGCCGGAGCGGTCCGGATCGGCGAGACGACGTCCGCGAAGGGCCATTTCGAAAATCGCTCGAGCGGTCGCACCACCGTTCATCCGGGCGACACGGTACGCGAATTCGATCTCTCGCAGCATGGAGGGAACGTTGATCATCGCGTTGTCCGTCCCGAGCAGGAGCTGAACCCCGGACTGGATCATGCGCGGAATGTCCGGCGTCATGCCGAAGAAGGCGTTCGATCGAGAGCACAGGACGATCGGGACGGCCGCATCGGCACATCGTGCCAAGTCGGCATCCGTCGCGTGGAGCATGTGGACGAGGAACGCCGGAGAGAGGTCGAGGACCTTGTCGATGTCCTCTCGGATGCGTTCGGAGCAGTGGATGGCGAACAGCTTCTTCTCCCGACGGACATGCGCGGCGAGTTTCTGGATTCCGTCTTCGGGCCAATCGACGTAGGCGCTGACCGCGATGCCATCCGACGCGCGCAAGATCGCGGAGACCTCGCGGGCATCGTACTCCAGGCCCATGGGCCTCCCGAGGGCACGGCGTCGTCTTTCGCTTTCGCCAAGATTCGATGCTTGAGCCCGTGTGGCGGAGCGACGAGCTCCTCCAGGGTCCCCGTGAGTTCTTGCGTGACGACGGCGTCCCCCAGGTGCGTGTGCGCATTCCAGAGGCCGGGGATGATCAGTCCGGTCGCGAGGGGATTCCGCGCCCGGCCGGGTCGGACTTCGAGGATGACGTCCTCTTCCCAACCCACCGTGCCTTCCCGGAAACGCCGTCCGTCGTAGAACCAGCCCGCGACGCGTTCCACATCCGCGCGAAGGGCCGAATCGCCTTTAACATTGGTGGCCCTCCGGAGTCGTCTCGGAATCTTTATGGCGTGGGAGCTTTTCCTCGCGGTTGTGCCGCCTTAGCTCAGCCCAGCAGAGCGGCAGTTTCGTATGCGCAGGCGGAAGACGCTTGCACCGAAGGAACTGCAGGTCGAGGGAGCAAAGCCCTCAGGCGGCTCCTCTCCAAACTTGTAGGTGTTCGTGCAAACGACAAATTCGTAAACTGTGGGTCCGAGGTTCGAATCCCTGCGGTGGCTTCGATCTCGTGCCGGACGATGAGAGGGCTTCGAATTCGGAGGGCTTTCGGGGCTGTCTATCTCAGCTCCTGGCGCCGCCAGAACACATCGATCCGCCCGGGAAGGATGTACAGGATCGGGAACAGCATGTACACTCCGAGACTCAGGATCGGATGGACGAAGGAAATCAGGATAGCAGCCCCGGACAAGCATGGCCCCAGGAGCATCCGGCGCCGCCCCAGGCGGATCAGGGCCTCGTCCAAGTCCGCGTCCACCAAGTGGTGGTGGAGCGTCGCGTACCAATAGGTTCCGTAGAGGGAGAGCTGGACGGCGAGGAGATTGAACCCATAGGCGACCACCGTCAATTGCACGATCTCGTGGTGGCCGATGAGGGCCGTCGTCAACGGGAGGAGACCGACAAAGAGTAGGAGGAGGTTGTTCAACCAGATGAGCGTCCGATCCGTCCGCCGGATGTAGTAAAACGCGATATGATGGGCGACCCAAAAGACCGCCACCGTGACGAAGCTCAGTGCGTAGACCAAGACGCCAACGATGATGTTCTCGGGGGGCGGCAGGGGCTGAATGGGCGGGCCCGTGATGTACGGGATGGTGAGGCTCAGCCCAAGGATCGTCATGACCGCTCCGAAGATGCCGTCTGTGAGGGCCTCGACCCTGGCCTTTCCGAGTCCGGCGACGGATTCGCCTTGCGCGCTCATGGAGCCCGCCGCGCCAATGTGACCGCGGGCTATAAGGTCGGCCACCCCGCGCGCACGCGAGCGGTGACCCGGCCAGCCCGCAGTCGAATACGAAATCTTCAATTTCGGTTCGGCCCATATCGTTAGCGGGAGAGATGCTGGCAAGCGGCACGTCCCCGCCATCTCGGAAGTCCCGCGGGTGGTTCCTCGTCGCGATCGTCGGCATTGTCATCGCCGCCCTCGTGATGTCGGCCGTTCTCCTCTGGCTTTGGCACCAGACGACGCTACAACCGCGAGTCACATTGACGGCCGCGAACTACGTCACCGAAGCCTGCGTCCCGATGGGGAACGGCTACTACGCGAACCGGTTTCGCTGGACCTTCACGCTGGTGAACACGGGCACCGCGGATGGTGACGCGTCGATTGGGTTCCTCTTAGATGGAAACTCCCTCGGCTATAGCCATTTCTTCGTGCCTCAGCATTCACAGGTGACAGAAAACGCGAACCTGTTCGGCTCAGGATCGTTATCTCCCGGCCAGTGCCCTTCGGAAACTCCCGGCATCTCTCTGGCGTCCGTCGCCGGAGGATTCGTCCTGGATATTCGCATGGTCATCGAGAGCTTCGTCCGCCCGGTCGCCACCATCGGTTTCACCGGTGCGTGGCTGGGTTTCTTGCAATATCAGGCGCAGCGACGGAAGTTCTCTGTCTTCGAGGATCTGGGTGCGTCCGGGTGGGGGGTCGCCGTATCCACCGTCCTCGCGGCAGGTTTCTTTGCGAACGTCCTCACCGTTTTCCTCGTGACGCCATACAACGTCCCAGTCGACTGGACGGTCGCCGTCCTGTACGGTGTCGTGTTCTCCTTGCTCGGAGTCATCTTCTTCGCCCTGGGCTACCGCGAAATGCTCCGAGTGGGACGACGGAAAAAGCTCAACACCGGATGAAAGGGGCGGTCATGGGTCACCGCCAGAACCGAGCGGCGACGAGCGCGCAGATCCTTGTTCGACCTTCGAGAAGACCACGTGGAGACCGGCGGCGAGGGCGAACGATGGCAACGTCGCACCGATCGGGAGGCCGAACCAGACGATCACAAAATAGAGAGCCGTCCCGGGGAACCAGCTCGCGAAAGCCGGCCATCGCCAGCGCGGCCCCGTTTGGAAGAAGTCGCTTGGCGAATAGCGTGAGCGGCGCACCACAAAGGTTTCGGCGATCACGACTCCCAGCAGAGGGACGAAGAGGCCTCCGATCAGGAGGAGGAACGTCTCATACGGTCCGCCGATCCCTTGGCCCGAGCCGACCAAGTACCACGCCGCAGCGATGCCAATTACGGTGGAGACGACAATCGTCGTCGCCTGTCTACGCCGCACCGAAAGATTCTGGACGGACACGGCCGCGGAGTACACGTCCGCAAAGGCGTTGTCGGTCTCGTCGACGAGGATCGCGAGCAACGGCAGCGCGCTCAGACCCAGGAGGCCGAGCGTCCACAAGAAAGCAGACGGGTCTTGCGGGTCCAATCCGAACGAGGTGATCCCGAGGAGGACGAGCGCGGCCCCGATCAGGTAGAAGGACGTGTTCGCGGCGACGTAGCCAAGGCTCGTGCCCGCGGCTGCCTCTCCGGGTGAACGGGCGAACCGATTGTAGTCCGAGATCAACGGCCACCATGAGATTGGCATCGCGACGACGAGGTCCAGTCCCAGGAGGAGCGAAGCGGTCCCGGCGAAGCGGCCTGCCACCGGGGCGGGCCGAACGTTGAGGTCCAAACGATGGAGTCCGAGGGCGATCGCGACGGCGATCGTGGAGCCGTACACGATCCAGATCGCGAAGCGCTCGAGCCAGTTTCGGACGACCGCCAGGGGGCCTCCGAGGGCGAGACCCATCGTGACCCCGCCCCAGATCGGGACGAAGAACGCCGCCGTCCAGGGTCCCAGAAAATCCCTCGTCACGATGGCCGTCGCCTGCGCCATTACGAGGAGTTCGAACGCGGTCCAACCGAGGAGTTGGAGGATGTTCAAGGCGGTCGGCGCGTAGGATCCGACCCGGCCCAAGACCGGTCGGAGGCTGACCATCGTCGGCACGCCCGCTCGACTGCCGTGATGACCCGCCCCCGCAAGGAGCAGGCTCCCGAGGAGGGAACCTCCGAAGGACACGAAGGCGGCTTCCCAGAGCGAGAGACCGAACGCGGTGACGAGGAGCGCCCCCGCGGCGAGGACGAGGAGTCCGGCGCCCAGGCTCGACCACAGGATGAACAGGTCGAACGTCCGCAGGACGCGGAGCGACGCCGGGACGGGTTCCACGCCCCATTCGGGAGGCCTCCGCAGTCGGACCATCCGTCGCCGGAAAGCGGTCGGCCTATAACGCGTTGATGGGGTGCCGACTGACCAGCCTCTCAGGCCTTGGGCTCGCCTTTCGCGAACTTCTTGTAGGCATGTCGCAACGACGTGACGAGGGGCAGCTCCTTCCCCGCGAGGAAATTGATGAGGGCGCCCCCGCCCGTGCTCACGTGGTCGATCCGGTCCTGGAGGCCAAACTGCTCCACCGCCGCCACGGTGTGCCCGCCGCCGACGACGGAGAGTCCGTCGGACTCCGCGACCGCGGTCAGGAGTTCCCGCGTCCCGACGGAGAAAGGGTCCAGCTCGAAGACGCCCGCGGGACCGTTGAAGAAGATTGTCTTTGCGTGGTGGATCACGTCGACGTACCGGGCGATCGTGTCCAGGCCGATGTCGTACACCAAGAGTTTCGCGGGTAGGGATTCGACCGGGACGGGCCTCCGCTCCCCGTCGTCGTTCAAGACGACGTCGGTGGGGAGGAGGATCCGGGTCGGGAATTTTTTTAGGAGATCTTTGCTGTCGGCGCGGGCTTGTTCATAGTCTTCGATCTCCCGTCGCATGAACTCCGTCGTCGGATCACCGGGGTCCACGCCGGACGCGTCGAGGAAGATGTTCGCCACGCCGCCGGACGTGAGGACCGTGTCCACGACGTCCTTTTCGAGCATGTGTCGGGCCACGGCAATCGAATCGTCGGCTTTCACGCCCCCCAGGTGGGCCACTTTCGGATGTTCCGGATTCAGGACGGCCTGTGTGAGCATCGTCAATTCACGCTCCATGACCCGACCGGCGAGGGACGGGAGGACGTCGCAGAATCCGACGAGGCTGGGCTGGGCCCGGTGGGCCGCGGCGAACGCGTCCAGGATGAAGTATTCTGCATGGGGCGCGAGGCGCTGCACGATATGCGTCTTGGCCATTTTCTCAAGCTTCGCATCCGCGAGGGCTTCCTCCTCCGCGTAGAACCGGGTGTTCTCCAGGACGATGACGTCGCCGACCTGCATGGCATCGATCGCCTCGATCGCGGGGCGGCCGAAGAGGCTCGAAACATATCGAACGGGGCGGCCGAGGAGGGCGCCGATCCGTTCCGCGTGCGCCTCGAGGGTCGTGAAATCGTCCTTCCCCGGGCGGGATTGATGGGCCAGGAGGGCGACCTTCGAATGCCGGAGCTCGCGGATCGTCGTGAGGTGCTCCCGGATCCGCGCATCGTTCAAGAGCTGTCCCGTCGCCGGGTCGACCGGAGAGTTGATGTCCACTCGGAGGAGCACGGTATGGCCGGCGAGGTCAAAATCGTCCATCGTGAAGAAATCCCGGACCATCAGAATGCGACAGAAAGACGCGGCGTAATAGCCTTTTTGCATCGCGCCGGTGGCGGTTTTTCCTCCGGGGGCCAGGCGTGTGTTCTCAAACGGGGGAACTAGGTTGCAACCTTTTTAGAGGGGCCCGGGGGATGGACGCAAGGACCGAGGGAAACCTACGCCCCAAGACCTCCTACTCCCAGAGGGCAAACTCATCCGCACGACCCGGGGCGGGGCGAACGCACTGAAACAACTCCTCCTCGACCTGAAGAAGTATTCGTTCTCGGGCTACGTCCGGACCGTCCGGACGTCCGGCGGCAAACGGTCGGAGGGGATCGTGCTCCTCCGCGGAGGGAACCCGGAGGCGAGTCTGCACCAGCGGGAGGACGCGCAAGACCGCGGGCGGACCGCCCTGAAGAAGGTGTGGCAGGACTCCTACGACGAGTCGTGCATCCTCGAGCTCCACGCGCGCGTGGACATGGACGGCCTCGTCCGCGAGTACGCCGATGCAATCCTCGAGCGGGCCTCGAAGGTCGTGAAGAAGACGAGGGTCCCGCAGGCGCTGGACCGCGGGGATATCGAGAAGCAGGTGCGGATCTGGAAGGAACGGTCCTATGACGTCTCTGCGATCGAGGCGAACTTGGATGCCGAGCCGAGCGTCCTGACGGCCTCGGTGCTGGCGATGCGGGAAGCCGTGAAGAAGGCGGACGCGGCCTCCGAGGTCCTGGCGGGCTTGGACGTCTCCGGCTTCGAATCCCGGGCGGCGATCCTCCGGGAGAAGCTGCGCGACCCGATCCGGCATCCGGACATCGATGCCGAGGTCGAGCTGCTCCGGGAAGCCACGGAGAGCATGCGGCGGGTCGAATCCCGACGCAAACTCGAGCGCTCCCGAGAACGGGACTTCAAGGAACGGACGAAGAAGGTCTTGGAGCTCGTCATGAAGCAGCGACGGGACGCGAAGTCCGAGGCCCCGGTGCCCTCCTCCGAGGAGGTCGAGAAAGCCCTCGAGGAACCGGCCCCGCCGCGGGATGCCGCCACGAACCTGGCCCTCGGGTTCACGTTCGAAGGCTTCACGGTCGGCGAGAGCAACCGGTTCGCCCACACGGCCGCGATCGCGGTCGCGAAGCAGCCCGCGAAGGCCTACAACCCCCTCCTGATCACGTCGGGTCCCGGCCTCGGGAAGACGCATCTCCTCCATGCGATCGGGAATTATGTCGCATCGCACGAGGCCGGTGCGAAGGTCCTCTACCTGACCTGTGAAGCGTTCGGGACGGGTCTGTCCGAGGCCCGCGGGAAGGGCGCGTTGGGGGCGTTCCGAGAGCGGGTGCGCGGGGTGGACTGCCTGCTCATCGACGATATCCAGTTCCTCAGCGGGATGCCGGAGGTCCACGAAGAGCTGTTCCACGCCTTCAACGAACTCCACGGCGCGGAGAAGCAGATCGTGCTGGCGAGCGACCGCCCCCCGAAGGCGATCGCGAACCTCGACGACCGCCTCGTCTCGCGGTTCGAATCGGGCCTCGTGGCGGGGATCGAACCACCGGAATTGGCCACGCGGGTCGCGATCCTGGAGCGCCGATCGCGCGAGGCCAAGGTCACGATCGAGCCGGATGTGGTGAAGCTCATTGCGGGCCTCGTCGAGAACAACGTCCGCGAACTCGGAGGAGCCCTGAATCGAGTCGTGGCGTTCTCCTCGATGATGGGTCGTCCGATCACGGAGGACCTTGCGAGACAGGTCCTGACCGAACCGGCCTTCGAAGCGCCGCCGATTCCTCCGCCCGCGGTTGTGGAGCGCGTGGAACCGGCCGTCCTCCAGGGCCTAACGCCGGGACGCAGCTACCTGATCGAGGAGGAACGGCCCTTGGAGGCCTTCCGCCGGTTCGCCGCCTTCCTCGGTGGCGGCGTTGGGGGACTCGTCATCACGCGGACGAATCCGAAGCGAGTCCGCGAAACCTACGGCCTGCCTGCCGAACGGGTCCTCTGGCTCACCGACCGGGAAGGATCTGGGGAAGACAGGATCGCGCCCGCGCTCGAGCGGATCGTCTACGAAATCGAGGACTTCATGTCCAAGCAGCCGCGGGGCGCTGTGTTGATCGACGGAATCGAGTACTTGGTGTCGAACAACTCCTTCGACGCCGTCCTCAAATTCGTTCGTCGTCTGTTGGATGCCATCTCCGAGAGCCAGTACGCCCTGATCATCTCGTTGGGATCTGGGACCGTCAAGGAACAGGAGTTGAAGGTGCTCGAACGGGAGATGGAAGTGATCCGCATTCCGTGAAGGGATGTGCGTTCATTCGAGGCGTTGAATCTCTTTGTAGAAATCCCGGATCTGGCGGAGCGCCTCGGCCCACGCTTCCCGTTTGACGAGCGCGCTCGATTCCTTGAGGATCCCGATCGGCTTCGCGAGGTCGTTCCCCTTCAGCTTCAGATCGAGCAATTGGCTCCGGGCTTTGCGCATCTCCTCCTGAACGAAGGCGGGGACGTCTCGCTTGAGGCGTTCGGACGCTTGTTGGCCGATGCGGGTCGCGGCTTCGACATCCCTCCGTTCGAGAGACTCGCGCGCCTGGCGCAGGAGGCGCTCCGAGGTCGAGACATCCATCCCCATCGCACGCACTTCGTGCGCGAGTCGGTCCCCCTCCTCGATCGTCTTCCGCGCATCGTGGAAATCCTTCGCCTCGGCCTCAAATCGGTCGAGGACGATTTGGTAGGTGTCCCAGGCGCCGTCGTAGTCGCCGGCTTCCATCCGACCGACGGCCTCCAGGAGTCCCGGCGTGACGAGGCCGACGCCGGCCTCTCCCTTCGCCGCTCGGATCTCTTGGACGAAACGCTCGATTCCTTTGCCGATGAAGTCCACGAAGGCGATATCGAGGGCCCGCCGGGCGTCGGCGATGAGGGTGACCGCGCGTTCGATGTCGCGCCCCTTCCCCGCCAGGATGGCATCGTTGATGATCCGCTTCCCTTCGTCGATTTCGAGTCCGATCCGCTTCGCGGAGACCAGGAGGGGTTTCACCTCGTTCACGAGCTTGGGGAGCTCTCGGTAGAGGAGCTTCCGGTCCCCGGTCGGAATCCGACGCTCCGCCTCCTTCCGGGTCTCACGGAGGGCGTCCAGCCGACCTTGCAGGGGGGAAAGGGCCGGTTTCGCGGACGGCGGTGCGAGGGCGACGGTCGTCAATGCAGCAGAGCTTCCTGCCGCAGGCACCTCCAGGGACCGCGGAACGGCCGGAGCCGGCTGTGTGGCCGCGGCCGTACTACCGTCGTCGGCAAAGCGCACTCCGCAGTTGGGGCACTGGTCGGCGTCCGCAGGCACGGACGCCTTGCACACCGGACATTCGTACTCGGTCGCGGCTCCTTCGGAGAATTCGGCTCCGCATCCCGGGCAGACCGTGGCGTCCGCGGCGACGAGCGTCTCGCACACGGGGCAGAGGAACTTCTCGCCGAGTTCCCGCGCGGTCGACACGATCGAAGCGGAATCGGAAGCCGCGGCGGTCTCTCCAGCCTCTGGGGAGTTGCGCGCGACGCTCTTCAACGATTCGATGATTTCCCGATGGTCTTCTTTGCCGTCCATGATCGAGGCGAGGATCTCGTCGATGCTCCGGCCGTCCCGGACGGGAACTTCGACGGGCTCTTGCGGACCGCCCGCGAGGTCGAACAGGGTCAGGTCGGTCTGGCACGAAGGGCACACCCGAGCGTCCGCCTCGATGGACGAATCGCAGACGGGACAGACCTTCGTTTCTTTCGCTGGCGTAAGCCGACACCTCGACTTGTCGACGTGTTTTCTATCCTTGAGCAGCGTACAAAGACTTTTGGGACTCAGTCCAGAGAATGATAAGTCATCCGGGAGATAATCAGCGCAAAACGATTAAGTCAGCCTTGGACCCGTGCAACGAGTCATACGGCGTGGCCATGGCCTTCCGCAATGCAATCGATGGACTTGAAAAAGTGATCCGCACCGACATTCTGCCCCCGAAAGTCATCCTCGTCACCGGGCCTCCCGGTTCCATGAAGACGTCCTTTTGCTACACGCTGATGTCCCGATATCTGAAGGACACCGGGGAGTTCGGATTGTACACCACCCTTGAGGAGACGGTCCAGTCCCACCTGCGGAATATGGAATCGCTTGGCGTCGAGCTCTCCATGAACATGCAGATCAGCGACTTCACCGACCTGCGGGAGATCGACGCGGTCGTCGGCCCGGAGGACCAGACGGACTACCTCGCCTTCATCGAGCGGATGATCGTCCACTATCGCAAGGTCCACGGACACAAGTTCAAGATCTTCACCCTGGACTCGCTCGGGGCGCTGTACTCGTTGATGGAGAACACGACGAACATGCGCAAGCGGATGTTCTACTTCTTCAAGATGCTCCGAGACAATGAGCTCACCTCCCTCGTCGTCATGGAACGAAGCCCGGATGGGGAGAGCCAGCTCCTCGGGAACGAGGGCTTCCTCGTCGATGGGATCGTGTTGCTCGGCCTGGACCAGGCTCGGGGGAAGCTCGTCCGGTATCTGCAGGTGGAGAAGATGCGTTCGACAGATCATTCGATGGAGAAGCACGCGATCGAGATCCGCAAGGGAGGACTCACTGTCCTCGGTCCGATCTTCGAAGCGGGAGGGATGTGATAGCATGACGTTTCACAAGCCGAAGCCCGAAAGGCTCGGCTCGCCGATCGAACATGGGAGGGCGCCCTAAATGGCCGAAGCATCAATCCTAGACGCGCTGGACGCACTGAAAAAGCTTGAGGAGAGCCTGAGGTCGCGAGACGCCGAGTTCAAGGAGCGCGAATCGTCAATCCAGGAGCAAGCCTCGAAGCTGGATGAAGACCGCCGGATGACGGAGCAAGAGCGGACCGCCCTCGCGGAGGAACGGGACTCCATCGTAGGCCGCGAGAAGGGCCTTCGGGCTCGTGAAAAGGAACTGGAACAGAAGGAACGCAGCATCGATCAGAGGGAACAGGAATTCACCGCGACGAAACAGGAGATCCTGACGAAGGAGAACCAACTCGTCGGTCGGGAACAGGAACTCGTGAAGCGGCTCGACTCTCTCGTAAGGCGCGAAGAGGACATTGCCCATCGAGATTCGGAGACGGTCGCGCAGGTGCGGGAGATCGCCGCCCGCAAGAACGAAATCGCGGGACGGCAGGAGCAAATCGTCAAGCTCCTCGAGGAACAGAAGGCGGCCCTCCAAGCGCAGATTGACCGAAACCGCGAGCTCATGGAGCGCGAGAAGAGGCTTGCCGCCGAAGAGGAAACGATTGCGGCTGGCCGGGCAAAAATCGCCGAAGAGGGCAAGCGGCTCCTGGAGAAGGAGAAGCAGATCCTCGCACAAGAGCAATCGATGCGATCCGCCGCCTCGACCGCGGCCTTTGCGGGGCCCACGGCCGGTCGCGTCGTGGTTTCGCCCACGGTCTCACCGTTCAGACCGCGAAGGTCGCGGCCAAGCCCACGGTGCCCGCGGAGGCTGTCTCAGGAGGCGAATCGGAAATCCCCTGTCCCGCCTGCGGCACGAGCATCTCCGCGGATGCGATCATGTGCTACGCATGCGGCCATCGTCTCCACGAGGAATCGGATGCGGAAGAGGTCTCGGAATCCGAAAGCGAATCCGAAACACCGTGTCCCGCCTGCGGCACGATGATCTCCGCCGATGCGATCATGTGCTACGCATGTGGCCACCGTTTGGGCGGAGAGGATGACAAGGGGGCGAAGAAGGCCCCCGTGAGCGTGAAGAAGGTCCTGAAGAAGAAGGTGATTTGAGCCGAACGAGAGGACCGTCCTACGCACATCGCACGCACGGGCCGAACGATGCGCGTTTCACGAATTTTCCGCGATTTTCGCGGGTTTTCCACGATTTTCATGCATGAATATAGATAAAAATCTTTCCTCCATAGGAACTCGTTGTTCTTTTTCGCGAGAACAGGTCCGTATCGCGATAGATAATCGCTCGGTAACCTATTTATAAACCGGGCCGGGATGGCCCGCGTAACATGCCCACCGGTCGCAGTATTGCGGAGGTTCTTCGAGACTCGACCTTGGGAGGTCTTCGGATGTCGAACCGAGCCGCACGGAATGGGAAGGCACTCAGTCTCTTGATCGTTTGGTCCATCGCCTTCGTCGGGATCTTCGCGGCGATTGTCGCGCTGAGCCCCGCCACGCGCGCGGGCACTTGCGACCAGATCGGGATCAATATCACCGGAGACTGGACGATCACAACGCCCCAGGTTTGCAGCGGGGTACTCTATACCGTCGACGGCTCGATCAACATCAACTCCGGCGGAAGCCTCACCTTGATCGACGGAGGCCTGAAGTTCTCGAAGGACGGCAACCACGCGGGCTATTCCCTGAACGTGAACGCCGGTGGCGCACTCATTCTTGACAATTCGATCGTCACGACCAACCCAACCTTGATCAATCCGTACCTGAAACTCGCCTTGACGGTTTCGGGAGCCGGAAGCCAGTTCGCCATGTCCAACGGAGCGAAGTTGAAATTCCCCGGCTGGTTCAATGCGACGGGCGCTTCGCTCAACATGACGGATGCCACGATCACCGGCTTCAGCGACTCGGAAATTCAGAATTCGGGGCTGGACTTGGAACTGAACGACGATGGCCCGATCATCACATGGACGGGAGCGACCACCGCGACCCTCTACCGCACCCGAATCGATCATCTCTACCAGGACAGCCGATTCTCTGAAGGGGGCCGGTCCGGCGCGGCGAACTTCAACTTCACCCTGAGCGGGAGCACGCTGTACGCATACGACTCCTACATCAGCGTGGACTACTCGAACGTGATCGGCACGCACAACGAATTGCAGGTTGACGGAACCTCGGCCGCGTATCTGTACAACGTCACGATCGATCGGACGCAAGATCCAATCTACAGCTCGAACTGGACGGCCGCGTTCCGGCCGACCGCAGTGGGCGGTTCCGTGAACTTGTTCCGCTGGCTCGATGCCACGGTCCTCGACCGGACCTCGTTCGCCGTATCGGGGACCGCGATCTGGTCCTCCTCGAGTCCGACCGGCGCGACGGCGCAGTATCCCGACAACGGCCCCTCGACGATCCCGAGCGCGCGAACGCTCTGGTTCCTGGGGCGCGCCGCTAGCGGTCCGAACGCATGGAACCGGACCGACGGCTCCGGGCACGCGAGGATCCCGCTGTATACGGATCAGATCACGTCCGCGACGTTGCCGAACGGACAATCGTTCGGGAACTTCCACGTGGTCCTGACCTACACGACCTCAACGGTCACGGACGGCGTCTCCTTCAACGCATATCCCGCGGTGAGTGCCGCGGACAATACCCATTGGGCGACGTACGTCTTCTCCAACGTCCAAGTCCGGACGGGACCCGATCTCGAAGTGCGACAAGCCGATTACACCGCGACGCAAAACGTGATTCAGAGCCAGCCGTTCGTCGTCTACGCCAAGATCTACAACCGAGGCCAGACCGACGCCAGTGGCGTGTCGATTGCCGCCTACCTGAATGGGAACCGCGCATCGCAGCTCGGGCGTGTGGACGGCCTCTCCATCGTCACCGGCGGATCGGTGAACCAAACCCTGAACGTCGCTGCGATCAACGTGATCGGGGCTCAGACGCTCATGCTCGTCGCCGACCCGGACAACGCGATCAACGAAGGCGGATCCGCTCAGGAGAACAACAACTTCGCGAACATCACCCTGAACGTCGCACCGCCTCCGAACGGATACGTCGCGATTTCGACGCCCGCCCCGAGCCAATCCGTGGAACCCGGGAAGGAAGTCGTCGTGACGGGATACGTGCGGGCGACCGGGACGGACGCGGCCATCGTGGGCATCTCGATGACGATCGAGCTGCGTTCCGGTACGGCCGTCATCGCGACGAACCAGTCGATCTCCGGAGACCAAGGCCTGTTCGTCGGGACCATCATTGTCCCGGCTGACACCAAGGACGGATCCTACAACGTCGTCGTCACCCCGACGGCCGGGTCGATCACGCCCAGCACGCAGGGCATCGCGATCAAGAAGAACGTGCCGTTCCTGAATCAGACCGTGCCGATTCTCGGCCTGCCATACTGGCTGTTCTTCATCATCCTCGCGGCAGCCGCCGCGGCGGTGATCGGCGTCACGCTGTACTGGAAGGTCTACGGCCTGGGCAAGATGGTCGAGTGCGGCGAGTGCGGCGCCTTCATTCCCGAGGACGCGACGTCGTGCCCGAAGTGCGGCGTCGAGTTCGAGAAGGACATGGCGAAGTGCTCGAACTGCCAGGCCTGGATCCCCGTCGACGTGAAACAATGCCCCGAGTGCGGCGTCGAGTTCGCGACGGGCAAGGTCGAGATGGCCGACTACCAGGAGAAGATGCGCCTCCAGTACGACGAAGTCGTCACGAAGTTCAAGGAGGAAGCATCCCGGCAGCTCGGCCGTGCGTTGTCCGACCGCGAGTTCCAAGAGTGGTGGCGCAAGCAGCCCACCTTCGTGACCTTCGAGGATTGGCTCCGCGAGGAAGAGGAGATGCGCAAGATGGGCTCGAAGCCGTGCCCGACCTGCGGCACCCTCAACTCCGTGACGGCCACCGTCTGCCACAAGTGCGGCTCGCTCATGCGTGAGTCGCCCCGGCCGCCGAGCGGCGGCGGGAGCGGCGGCGCGGCCCCCGTGATCCAGACGCGACGCCCCGGCGGAAGCCCGCCCCCGGAGACCCCCTCCGGGAGCCAGGCGTCCCCGTACGGAGCGAGCGGACAGTCCGGGTCCCCGAGCGGGACCGAAGGGATCCCGCGCCGCGTGATTCGCAAGCCGGTCGCCGCGCAGCCCGTCGTGCAAAAGAAAGTGATCAAGAAGCCCTCGGGCGAAGGTCAGGACGACGAAGGCCAGTCGGGCTCAGGCAGCGAGAACACCACGGACGACGACCTCTGAGTCCGGCCTGCTCACCTCTTTCCTTTTCACTTTTCGCGGCCCAGCGACCGCTCGGTTCGGCCTGGGCCGAACGATTTCCCAAAGGCCATGGGCACCGTCGGGCCTCGAGGATCGTGAACCTTCGACGCGCGACATCCTGGCTGCGGCCGTTCCTCGTCAGCCTGGTCTTCGCGATTCCGGGCGTGGTCCGCGCGATCGTCCGGGCGTGACCTCCGAAGAAAGCCTTATCACGGGGTCACCTTGTCGTCGCCGGATGCGACGGGAGGATCGTCGGGTCGTCGCCCTCCTCGGGTTCTTGCACGGCGTGGTGCACGCGAACATCCTCGCGATCCCCGTGTTCCTGAATTTCGCGTGGCGCGACGATTTCCATGCGGATCCGCTCACCCTCGGGCTCCTCTTCGCAATCGGCTTCGGGCTCTACGGGGTTGGCGCCGTGCCGTTCGGATTCCTCGCCGATCGCCGGGCGCCGGGTCGGCTTCTCCTCCTGTCCTCCGTGGGCATCGGAGGATCGATGGCGGCGGTCGCTGTGAGCCCTTCGATTCCGGCGCTGGCGGTGTCCCTCGGGGCCTTGGGCTTCTCCTCGGCGATTTATCATCCCACGGGCCTCGCCGTCATCTCGCGGCGTGTGGCCGAGCAAGGCCGCGCGATGGGCTGGCACGGGATGGGCGGGAGCTTGGGGATCGCCGCCGGGCCCGCCTTCGTTGGTGCCGCGCTGTCGATCGGCTGGTCCTGGCGCCTCGTGGCCGGTGCGCTGATCCTCCCCGCCGTCGCGGCGGCGTCGCTCCTCCTGATCGCGCCCCTTCCCC
>WNFW01002086.1_pt1 | contig 18354 bp, 13 predicted proteins | sample 5400131 | NCBI WGS metagenome assembly WNFW01 (sample SAMN13153362, study PRJNA577476) | soil metagenome | isolation source: 20 cm soil or saprolite under grassland replicate 1 | place: USA:California | collected 2016-06-15 | reverse complement strand
GCTCTCGAAAATACGTCCCGCTGGGCGGGCCGAGCGCACATCGCTCTTTATCGGGTTGTTACAATGAGGAGTCCAGGGTCCCAATGGTGAGTCGGCGTAAAACAGGTGGAGTTCGTCGTGAGTCCCTGCTGCGCCGTAGGTGAGAACGGTTGCGAACAACCACCACCTTCCAGATAGGAACGCCAGCGTTGGGTCGAACGCTGTCAGGCCAGAAAGCAGAACGCGTTCCAGTTTCCAATCCGCAGGAAAGTGCACGCAACGATACAGCTCGACCTCATGTGAAGCCGTCTGCGGTGTCATGAAAAAATCGCCATCCCATTGGAACACGAACGGATAGGAGAGGTGATACTCCTTCTCAAGGACGGGAACAGGCCGGGCGAGGCTACCTCGGTCGTCCACCACGGTCAAAACAATGGATCCCTTACCGGTCGAGAAGAGCAATTCCTCGTGAAAGATGTAATAGTCGCTCCCTACCTGAATCGGAAAAGGATCGGCCCAATAACGATCCCTCGGAGGCATCAACGTCTGAAACGGTCCCGTCACCGGTCGACCGTTTCTGCCCCGTTGATATGCCAGCGCCCATTGCTCGCGATACAAAGCCCTCTCCCACCTGTCGGATGCGTAGCGTCGCACGAGACGAGTTCCTGCTCGCAGCATGGCGAGATTCCCGGGAGCGCCTGCGGGAGCACCTGACGGACTGTTCGTGACGTCCACCAGCGCGCCTTCCTCGAGCCGCTCGACGAATGCGTCGGGATCTTCCGCCAGGTTCTGAATGTTCCGCGCCAAAGCGGCGGAAATCTTCCAGTAGACGTGATTCTGACTGCGAGACACCGAACGACGATCGGTGGGCGCGACAGACAGGTAGAGAGCACGCGTGCCGTCAGACCCTTTCCAGCGGACACACAGCCGCGTTTCGGTGCTTGGCGTCCCTTCGATAACCTCCCAAAACGCCGGGGTAGATTGCGTTCTCGGGTCGCCGCTGTGACCGAATGGCACGCTCCAAACACCATACGTGGACAGGTCGGCCAAGCCCGCATCCGGCAGCAAACAGAAGGGATCCAGCACCACGTCAATGTGTTCTTCTTCAAGCGCGCGAACCAGCGCGGTGTGCCGGAGATTGACGATACGACAACTGGGGAGCGCGGATTGCAAGCCAATCGGGACAAGAGCGTCCCCATCGCTGCGAAACAGGTAACGATCTATCCGCTCGTACAGCGAGAAGAGCAAGTGGCGCAGTTTCCGCCCCTCTTTGCGGGCCGCGAGCAATGCCAGCACGACGGTTGCGCCCTTGGATCGCTCAAGCGCGTCCAGGCACTTATACAACCAGTTGGGAATCGTTCTGCCATCTGTGACGAGTAGCAGGTGGAGGGGTGCGCGTGACGGGTGCTTCATCAGCAGTCATCCGCTCGCCAGCGTCAGCGCTCTGCGGAAGGCCTGGTTCGTGTGGTGCAATTCCTCCTGGGTGGGCGGAATATCGAGGATGAATGACCGATACCCGACGGACATATAGCGCGACAACTCGTCCCCGACCCGTTCGTAGCTTCCCACGAGGTACGGGCACATCGTCTTGTAATTCTGGAATGGCACCAGCCAGTAGGGGCTCTCGCTCGACGCCGTGGCGTTCGCCAACTGCGACAGCTGTCCATGCCACACGGAATCCGAGACCTTCATCGCCAACTGATGAGTGAGCTGGCCCTTGCGGTCCTCGGGAAAGCGCTGCCGCGCGATGTGCCATGCTTCATCGCCATCTTCGCGGGCGATGATCCCCACTCTCACGCCCGCACCGACTCCCTCGTCCGGGGCGACCTCCTCGCCGGGCGCCTTCGGGTACTTGACGGCCGTGGCGCCGATCGCCTTCGCGGCCACCAGCCCGGCGTCCGACGAGCCCGACACGAAGATCCCCGGAAACAGGTCGCCCGGCAGGGAGGGGGTGAGCTTGAGATTCTTGACCTGGTAGAACGAGCCGTCGAAGGACACGGCGGAGCCGCGCAGCAGCTCCCGGATGATGAGCGTGTACTCGATGAGCCGATCGTACCGTTTGTCGTGGGGCGTCGTGTCGTTCAACGCCACCAGGTCGTTCTTGAATCCCCCGGCGACCATGTTCAGATAAATCCGTCGCCTGTGCAGGTGGCCCAACGACGCCACCATCTTCGCAACGGCGTACGGGTGCATATAGACGGGCTGGACCGCGACCAAGGGACACAGGGAGGTCGTGTTTTGGATGATGATGTGAGACACCAGCCAAGGATCGAACAGCCGGTTGTCGGAGTACACGAGGATCCCTTTGCACCCGGCTTGCTCACTCCAGCGCGCCACATCGGCCACCCGCTGGACGTAGGTCTCGGGATCTCCGTCGCTGGACTGCACGCAGGTCGAAAACACTTCGAGACTCACGTCGGTCAGGCGGTCCACGCCGCTGCTCATGCTCGCTCCTCTCTGGCTCACGCCAGCCGTCATGTGCATGGGCGGTGCCACGAGGGCGAAGTCTTGGTGGGGAAGACGCCTGCTGCGGTCCCGCCACAACGCGTGAGGCTTCGCCTCAACGCACGGGGCGCTCGCGTAGAAACATCCCTCTGTCCGCCAATGCCACCGCGGCGTCATAGACTTCGCGCGCCCGCAGCAGCATGAGACGTAAGGACCCCACGCGCCGCTCGCGCCAGGCGGTGCGCCGCTTCAGCTCACCGACCAGCGGGCTCAGGTCATGGTCGAGGCGCGGTGAAAAGAGCCGCAGGTTGGAGACCCGCACTGTCCCCTCTTGGTCCTTCCAGCGCATCGGATACCGCTCCCGAGTCAACACCGGAACCGTCAGTCGCGGCTCGAGGTCCTCCGCTACGAAGTAACAGAAGGTCATGGTGTTCGCCGGCACTCCCGCCAGCAGAATCTTGCCGTCGTAGTCGAGCAGTTTCGCATACGGCGTGAGCCGTCCACACGGCGTGTCGGCCAGCTCGTGACCGGCGATGATGGCGTCAGCCCTGCTTCCCCAAACGGCCACCGAGTGCGTCGGATGGACGCTGCGAACGACTCCCGGAGCGCGGCGGAACACTTCGGTGATGAGCCCCATCCGCGACACGGTCTGCCGCGCGTCGAACACGGGCTCGCCCCGTGCGTACTCGACGGCGGTACCCTGGAACGGAATGGTGGGCATCATGAGCGTCCCACCCGGTCCGACGACCTCCTGTAGTGCCCGAATGACGTCCACCGGGCCGCCGTGGAAGCCCAAGAATCGGTCGAACGCGCTGTGCACCATCAGCACGTCGCCGGGGAGGACACCGAGTTGTAACAGCGCGCGCTGCAGATCCGTCGGCGTGAAGGCGCAAAACCTTTGATGGTAGGCCCGCACGAGGCGCTCCAGGCCCCGCTTCACTCCACGCGGCAGCACCCTGGAGGCGACTGTTCTCAGACGCGCTCGCATCGCAGCAGGCACCTAGAGCCCCCGTCGGCCGCCGTCATGCCTCCTGCTTCTCAACAGCAGCGCGTTGGGGCACGGCCCGTGCACGTCCGACGCGTCCTCGTGCGATCGCACCGGCGACGCGCCGTGCCGCCGCGCCGCATCCCGCAACGAACCGATACAGCGGGCCGAAGGCGTGCAACGAAGTGAGGCCAACGAAGTACAGCCCCGGCACACTACTTTCGAACCAATGACTGAGGATCGGACTCGATCTGTGTGTCTCGATTTCTGCCCGGAGCGAGGGGTGAATCATCGTCAACTTGTCGACGTCGACCGTGTACCCGGTGGCGAGGATGACATGATCCGCGTGGACCTTCGCGCCGTCCGAGAGGGTCGCGGTGAGCTTCCCATGCGCCGCGTCCAGCCTCGCCACCGTCCGGCGCTCGCGCAGCGTCACCTTGCCGAGGACTCTGCTCCGTAACCAGTCGGTCGCCCCGGAGTGATACTTCGCGTTGTACTTGTTCTTCCACGGTTGGGGGAGCCGATAGAACAAGACGGGCATGCGATCCCATACCCAGTTGAGCCAGCCAGGCGCGATGCTCGCATCCGGGGCCAGGATCCGCTCCAGGGTGCTGCGCGTGCCCGACCGATCGGGCTCCAGCCACTGGATGGACCGCCGTGATACGACCTGCACCGCGGCACCAGCTTCGTGGAGCAAGGCGGCAGACTCGATCGCGCTCTGACCGCCACCGATCACGACGACGTCCCGTGCCTTGAAACGGCGGAAGTCCCGGTGGTCGGAGGAATGCGAGACCAGCTCAGCCGGCAGCCCGGTGAACGGTTCCGGTCGATTGGCATAGTAATAGGGTCCGATCGCCATCACGACCGCCTGACTCTCTACCTCGCGCCCATCCTGCAGCGTCAGGAGAAACCGGGTGTCCCGATGCTCGATCGATGACACGTACGTCTCATCGACGTCGGGGACCGCCCGTTGCTGGAACCAGAGGCCATACTCAATGAACGTCTGGAGCGGCACGGGATAGCGAAGATCGCGCCTCGCGTCCCGGGCGAACTGTTCAAATCCGTGGTCCTGACGTGGATCGGAGAGGTTGGTGGCCCACCGGTGCGAGCGTAGCAGCATGCCGTTCGGCATGTGATCGCGCCACATCTCCAACGTCCTGCCGAAGACGGCGACCCGCAGGCCTCGGCCGAGGAGATGCGCCGCGGCGGAGAGGCCGTACGGACCGGCGCCGACGACCACCGCGTCAAAGGCGGGTCTCACATTCAGTCCTTCCTCACGCGGGTTGCCAAGCTCCTAATCGCGCCGCGCGCACGGGTCGTCGTGGCCTTGACTGCGGGACGGAGATCCGTCCACTGCAGGTAGTCGTAGGCCATCGGCCTGAGAAACGAGATCCCGAAGTCCCACAGCGTCCGCACGGGAGGCCGAATGCCGGGCCGGCCTCGCTGCCGCAGGGCAGCCAGCGTCGTCGTGATGTCCCCGCCCAGATGGCGCATCCAGCCGCCGATCCGATAGCCGGCGACTCGCTCAATGGGCCCGCCGCTCGCCCATTGGTAGAGGAGATATGGGAAGTCGACGCCGGCTCGCACCGCGATCTCGACTGAGGCCGAGAGTCGCGGGTTGATCTCCATCAAGTACGGGACGCCGGCCGCGTCACGGCGAAACTCCACTTCGCAGTAGCCCTCGAGCTTGATGTGGCGCACGAGCGATTCGGCGTAACGGCCTATGTCAGAGGGAATGGCGATGCTCTTGCGCAGGACCGATTGCCCACCCAGGGGCGGACTGGTGCGCTTGGCCCATTGGGCGAAGCGCGCGTACACTTCGCCCTCCGCATACAGGAAACTCACCGCCTCGCGCCTTCCGGTGAGCAGTTGCTGGACGAGCGCGACCTCCCCGAAGCGCGTCACCGCCTCGACGGCATCACGCAGCTCGGCGGCGGTGACCGCGAGTTGGGCACTCAGCCGAGCTCCCTCGCGTCCGTTCCATAACCAGGATTCGCTTGGCTTGATCACCGCCGGCAATCCAACTTCCTTCAGCGCCGCTGCGACATCTCCGGCGTCGCGCACGACAACCTCGCGCGGCACCGGTATGTCGAGGCACCGCGCCACCTCGAGCGTCCGCTCCTTGTTGATCGCGGTCGCGAGTGCTTGTTCGGGTGCGAGCGCCAGGCGGAGTCGCTGCTCGAGCCGCGCGCGATGCCGACGCAGCAGCGCGATCGTGGCGTCGTGGGAGGCGAAGAGCACTCGCGCACCGGTGTGATCCAGCCACTGCTCGAGGAGGGCGTCGTAGGCGTCGGTCCCTTCCGACGCCGGAAACACGAACCTTCCCTTACACCAGCGTGATGCAAAGGCCGGTGCCTCCGGGTGCGTTTCCGCAGCGGCGATCGCCAGCCCCCGCCGACCAAGGGACCGTACCGTCACGAGCGCCTGCCGGAGCGACGCGTCGAGCACTAGGGCGTCGCATCTCATGGTAACCGAGCGGCGGCGCAAGAACTGCGCCGGGCTCCGGAGGTGGTGGCCACTGTTCCGCCGTTGCACCGAATTGCTGCGGCGGCCCATCATCGTGCCAGGACCAGGAGTCTCCATTGCCCCCCGAGGCGAGCCGCCCAGTCCTCGTGAATCGCAAACAGAACCCGACTGGGCAGGCTCATGATGGCTCGCGCGGCGAAGCCGGCGACCCGCCGCGCCAGTATCCACGGGTTCTGCTTGTTCTCGTTCCACACGTACCGGAGAGAATTCACCTGCCACGTATACACGTAGTCGATGACCTCGTAACCGACGTCTCGCAGCATCTCGAGCGCTACCTCTTTGGTGAAATAGTGGAGGTGTCCATACGCCGCCCGGAAGTCACCCAGCTTGCCCAACAAGACCGTTCGCACCGAAAGGTCGAGCGGAATGTGGATGATCTTGTACTCGGCCTTGGGCCGGAGGTCGCGCAGAAACGTGAAGTAGTCCTCCACGTGCTCAAGCACATCCATGAGCAGGAGGAGATCGAAGTGCGCATCTTTCTCTTGTCTGATATCCGCCAGCTTGAACTGCAGCCGGTCGCGCGACAGACGGTGCGCCCGCGCAAAGGCCTGGGGCGAGATGTCGTACCCCCAACAGCTGCATCGTCCCTGCAGCCCCTCATGCACCAGCCGCAGCACCTCTCCGGCGCCACAGCCCACATCGCAGATCGTCGTGGGCGCGAGGTTATTGCGAGCGATCATCTGAAGGACGTACTTGACCTTCCACGGCGATTCGTCGGCATGCCACAGTGGGTTCTTGACGAGGTATTCGCCACTGAGGTACTGGTCTCGAATCATCGCGGTTGCTCGCTCGCTTCTCTCACGTCCGCCCGGCGCCGTCGGCTCCGTGGAGCTCTTCATCTGCGGCTGTTGCACGCGGACCTCCATGGTCTGCCCCCGGAACCGTACAGCAAGACGGAGACCAAGGCAGTTGCGATACATCGCCAGCCGTGTCGCGCCGCTGCAACGCTGCGGAGCGGCTCGATGTGAAGGGAGCGTGGCGGACTCGGGCGGCACGGATCTTGACGCTCCGTGGAGCGGTTCACTTAAGAAGATCTCTCCTTGCGTTTCAGGTGACTTCTCAATGACGAGTAGTGGCTATGCACGCGGTAATCGGCGCGATCCCGGCTAACGTCGATGCCCCTCGGGAGCTCGCTGGCCGGACGGCGACCGCGTGACGGCGGGCGACGGCGCACGCGAGACGGGATTGGGTAGGGCCGCAGCGCCGGCGGTTGCGGTGGTTGGGTGCGGCGCGATCGCCAAAATGCGACACGTCCCAGTACTCGCTGAGCGCCCCGAGGTGCGGGAGCGGCTGGTACTTGTCGACCAGGACCTCGATCGAGCGCGGGAGCTGGCGCACGCGTTCGGGGTGGCGTCCGTCGCCGCGGACTACCGGGATGTCCTCGGGAAGGTCGACGGGGTGGTGATTGCCCTACCCCATCACCTTCACTTTCGTGTTGCCCTCGATTGCCTTCGCGCCGGCGTACACGTCCTGTGCGAGAAGCCGCTGGCGGAATCCGCCGCCGAGGTGGCTGAGCTACTTGCAGCTGCTGAGCAGTCGCATGTCGCGCTCGCCGTCAACAACACACGGCGCCTGTTTCCTCCCTCGCGAAGAGTCCATGAGCTGCTCAGCGAGGGCGCGATCGGCGCAGTCCGATTCCTCGGCTACTATGACGGCACGAAGTACGATTGGCCCAGCGCGTCCGGCTTTGCATTCGGCCTCCGTGGGACTCGGAAGGGCGTGCTGCTCGACGTGGGGGCTCACGTGCTCGATCTGATCTGCTGGTGGTTGGGCCGCCAGCCTCAGGTCACCGCCTACGCGGACGATTCGTTCGGCGGTAGCGAAGCCGTCGCGAAGGTCTCGTTCGCGGACGGGGCGACGCACGGCGAGGTGCATCTCAGCTGGTTGGCCAAGTTGCGAAACGGCTTCCGCATCGAGGGCGAGGCCGGAACCATCGTCGGGAGCGTCTACGACTGGCACGCAGTCGAACTCGTGTCGCCTTCGCAAAAACGCAAGGTGATCCCGCTCAATTCACGCATCCGCACAAGCAGCGATGCCGGACGATTAGTTGTAGAAGACTTTCTCCACGTCATCCAGAGCCGACGACCACCGCTGGTGTCGGGTCGGGATGTAGCTCCGTCCATTGCCATGATCGAGGCGTGTTACGCCCGGCGGCACCGTTTTGAGATGCCCTGGCACGACGACTGGGAGCGGATTCGCTATGCGCTCTGATCACCGGGTGCTCATCACCGGGGCCGGGGGATTCATCGGCGGGCGGGTGGCAGAAGTGCTACACAGCTCGGGCTGCGCTCAAGTGCGCGCGGGCGTGCGCCGGTGGGCCGGCGCCGCGCGGATCGGGCGACTGCCGGTTGAAATCGTGCGATGTGATTTGGCCGATCCAGGCCAGGTGGACGCGGCCTGCGACGGAGTGACGGCGGTAGTGCAATGCGCTAAGGTCACCGGCCCCGGGAGCGAGGCCCCTCTGCGCAACCTCCTCCAAGCCGCTTACCGGCGGGGCGTTACGCGGTTCGTGCACCTGAGCACAACCGAGGTCTACGGTACCGTCGACGGGGACATCGATGAAGGCCATGCCGTCGGCCCCGGGCAAAGCGACTACGCCCGATCAAAGATCGCGGCCGAGCGCGTGTGCGCGGAATACATGGCTCGCGGGCTCCCGCTCGTCATCCTTCGGCCGACCATCGTATACGGCCCGTTCAGCGAGGTTTGGACGGTCAAATTCGTCGAACGACTGCTGTCCGGCAGGTGGTCCTTGCCCGACGTGTCCTGCCGCGGGACGTGCAACTTGCTGTACGTCGACGATCTCGTGGCCGCCATTGGTCTCGCCTTATGGTCGGACCGAGCGGTCGGCGAAACGTTCAACGTCAACGGGAGCGAACGGGTCAGTTGGAATCAGTACTTCCGAGCGCTCGGCACAGCGGTGGGTGCTGGCAGCCTGGATCCCAAGGGCCCGCTTGCGGCTCACGCTGATGCGTGGCTGTTGCAGCCACTGCGGACGTCCGCGCACTTCTTGTTGAACCATCAACGAGAGCGCATCATGGCGTTGTACGAGCGCTACCGGCCTGTGCGGCAGCTCATGCGCAGCGTCCAACGCTTGATGCGGAAGGTGCCAGACACGGGCGAGTTCAGCCTGTACCGCCGGACCGCCTTCTACGTGACCGAGAAGGCTCAACGGATTCTCGGGTATGAGCCGAAGTTCACCATGCCCAGCGGCATCGCTTTGAGCGTCGCGTGGTTGCGGCATGAAGGGTATGTGTGCGACGGAGGTTCGGTCTGACGCGATCCGAGCCGCTGTCGATCCTGCACATCGCCGCCCCGGGTCCGGTAGGAGGGTTGGAGCGCGTGCTCCAGGCCCTGCCGATCGGTCAACGCCAACGCGGGCATCGCGTGCGAGTCGCGTTGGTAATCCGGGCGGCGGAGGAGCGGGACGGGTTCGTCGCCCCGCTGCTCGCTGCCGGCGTCGAGGTGGTTATGCTGCGACTCCCGGCCAGGGCCTATCTTCAAGAGCGCCGCTTGATTCGGGAGCTGTGCGCTCGCTTCCGGCCTGATGTGGTACACACTCACGGCTACCGGCCGGATGTGCTGGACGCGGGCATTGCCCGGTCGATGGGCGTGCCGACCGTCACAACCGTGCACGGCTCGAGCCGCACCCGGGGGCTGGTTCGACTCTACGAGCTGGTCCAGTTCGCTATGTTCCGGAAATTCGATGCCGTCGTTGCAGTGTCGCGACCGCTGGTGCGCTCGTTGAGTCGCTGTGGGGTGCCGAGTCATCGGATCCACGTGGTCCCGAACGGCTGGGACGGGTGTGCTCCCGCCTGGGATCGACCCGTGGCGCGTCAAGCGCTGGGAGCCCCGGTGGACCGGTTTCTCATCGGTTGGGTGGGACGGCTGATCCCCGTCAAAGCGGCGGACGTTTTCCTCCGAGCGCTTGCCGAGCTCAGAGACATGTCGTGGTCTGCTGCGGTCGTCGGCGACGGCGTCGAGCGCTGCCGCCTGGAGCGGCTCGCCGCCACGCTGGGGTTAGGCAGCCGTGTGGCGTTCCACGGAAAGGTGGACGACGCCGCTAGGCTGTTCCCGGCGTTCGATTTGTTCGTGCTGAGTTCCCGGACCGAAGGAACGCCAATCGTGCTGTTTGAAGCGATGGCAGCGGGTGTACCGGTCGTCGCGACCGCCGTGGGAGGCGTGCCGGATGTGGTGTCCAGCACCGAGGCCCTCCTCGTCCCCCCTCAAGATCCCGTCGCGCTCGCGCAAGCGGTTCGCACCGCATTGCTCGATCCGGGTGCCAGCCACGCCCGGGTGACGGCTGCGCGGGCGCGCCTCACGCGGGAGTTCACCCTGGCTCGCTGGGTTGCGCGCTACGACGCCGTCTACCAGCAGGTGGCGCGGGCCCCACGGCACGTGCCCGACAACCACTGTTGATTATCGACGAGCGGGCGAAGCCGTGGCGGCTTTGCGATACACGTCGATGGTCCGCTCCGCGATGGGTTCCCAGGCGAGCGCCGTGTCGGCGTAGCGTCGCGCGTTGGTCGCGCAGCGTTGGCGGAGGTCGTCGTCGGTGAGCAGCCGCTCGAGCGCACTCGCCAGGCTCTCCACATCGTCCACTGCCACCAGGAGCCCGCATTCGCCCCGCTCTACCAGCTCGGCGAGCCCGGCGATCCGCGTCGCAACGATCGGACGGCCCATCGTGAGGGCCGCGATGGCGGCCCCGCTCTGGTCGATCGCGCGGTAGGGCAGGGCCACGACGGAGGCGGCCTCGAGAAAGGACGGTACCTCCTCCTCCTCGACATACCGAAAGTGGAACATCACCCGATCCTCGATGTCGAGTTCGTGCGCGAGATCGCGGAGTTCGCGCGGCAGATCGCAGTAGGGCGGGGTGGGAGCGTACGGGGCGCCGGCGAGCACGACGCGGAAGACGAGTCCCCGGTTACGAAGAGTCGCGGCGGCGCGCAGCAGCACGTCTGCGCCTTTCGACGGCCGCAACTCCCCGAACATGAGGATCGTGGGCGTGCGCGCCGCTAGGTTGTCGAGCCCCGGCACCGAAACCCGTGCCTGATTCCGGAACTGTCGGAAATTGCCGTGCGGAACGCGCGCGATGTGCTCGGGCGGAACCCCGAACTCGTCGATCAAGCCCAGGACTGTGTCCTCGGTGTGCGCGATGAGCTGATGGCAGGCGTGGTACAGTCGTTGGAGCCGCTGCCGGTCGCGTGCGTCACGCCTTGAGCGGTGCGGCCAAAGGTTGTGCACCGTCAGCACCACAGGGATGCGTTGCCGGATCAGCTGCAACCATCGGGCGTCCACCGGAACCACGGGCGGGAAATGCAGGTGCAGCACGTCATACCGGCCGACCGCCCTCGTGAGACGGGCCAGGGACGTGAGATGCCCGGCGAGGCGCAGCAGCTGCCACGCCGGGCGCGTCAGGCGCCCGGCATGATACGAGGGCAGTTGCGTCCGTCGATAAAACGCGATCCGTGGTGTATATGTGATCTCCCGCCAGCAGCGGCTCGCGCGAGCGAACTGCGGACTGGTGAATAGCTCGACCTCACAGCCCGCGTGCACGAGCGCGTCGCACAGGTTGTGCGTATACGCCGGCGCGCCGGACGAGGGATTCAGCATCAGCACGCGCAGGCCGCGATGCCTCCGCGTGACGTCGGCAGCGGGGAACGGGACGGCCGCAGTGGCGCTCATCGCATCCGAGATCCACCAGCGCTTGTGACGCATGCGTACACCATGGCGGGTCTACCCCGCAAGCCCGGTGCCGGGCAGGCAAGCCGGCGATGGACCTCGATCCACATGCGGTGTTGCGCGCTCGCAATATTCGGGGTCGACCGGCCCCGCGTATCGAGCAGCGCTCGGCTGGTCTCGCTCTTGCTTCCCGGGTAGGCTGTGCGTGACGTGGCAGTGATTCCCGAGGCGACCGGGTCCGGTACACACGGCGAAGCGCGGGCCCTGGATCGCTCCCTCCTACGCGGCGTCGCCTGGACTGCGGCGGCGAAGTGGGCCAGCCAGGCGCTCAGCTGGCTATCCTGGCTGATCGTCGCCCGCTTGCTCACCCCGGAGGACTACGGCCTCGTGGGCATGGCCGCGATCTACCTCGGGCTGATCACGCTGGTCGCCGAGTTTGGTCTGGGCACCGCGGTGCTGGCCGTGCGCGAGCTGAGTGTTGCGCAGATCAACCAGCTCAACGGCTTGGCGGTGCTGTTGGGGCTGGCTAGCCTGGTTGCGTCCTGCGTCATGGCGATCCCATTGGGGCGCTTCTTCCACGCTCCGCAATTGCCGCTCGTCGTCGCGGCAATGAGCACCACCTTCGTCATCACGTCGTTCAAGACCGTGCCGCTGGCGCTGCTGCAGCGGGAGCTGCGCTTCAGGGCGCTCGCGCTCATTGACCTGAGCCAGGCGCTCGTACTGGCAGCCAGCATGATCGGCCTTGCCGTAGCAGGCTTTAGGTACTGGACACTCGTGTGCGGCGGCGTGTTGGGCGCGCTGATATCGACGGCAGCCGTGCTCCGGTTGCGGCACCCACCGCTGGCGTGGCCACGGCTGCACTCCCTGAAGCACGCGACAACGCTGAGTTCCAACGTCCTGATCTCCCGTCTCTGCTGGTACGCCTCCGCGAACGCGGACTTCCTGGTCGCCGGGCGCATCCTGGGGAAGGCCGCCCTCGGCTTCTACAACGTCGGCTGGACCCTCGCCAACGTCTCGGTGGACAAGATCACGGCGCTGGTGGGGCAGGTGACGCCGGCCTTCTTTTCCGCGGTACAGCGGGACCCGCCAGCCATGCGGCGCTACCTTCTGAAGATTACCGAAGGCATCGCACTGATAACGTTCCCGGTCAGCGTCGGGCTCGCTCTGGTAGCGCGGGATTTCGTGCTCGCGGTGCTCGGCTCCAAATGGGAGGCTACGATCGCACCGCTGCAGATCCTCGCCGCCTATGGTGCGGTGCGCTCGATCACTCCACTCCTGCCTCAGGTGCTCCACACCATCCGGGACACGAAGGTCGAAATGTGGACCATGGTTGCTGCCGCCGTTGTGATGCCCACGAGCTTTTACTTCGGCGGGCAGCGATGGGGGACGGTCGGTCTCGCGATGGCATGGGTGGTGATGGACCCGCTGATCGCCATCATACTGTACTGGCGAGTGTTCTCGAAGCTCGACCTGTCCCCCAGGGCATACCTCATGGCGCTGTGGCCTGCTGTGAGCGGGACGGCCCTGATGGCAGCAGTGGTGCTCGCCGTCGGTGTGCTCAGCGGCAGCGGGTGGACCGCGGGCCTTCGGTTGGCTGCCCAGATCGGAGCGGGAGTGATCAGTTATGGGCTCGGGTGCCTGGTCCTGCACCGGGAGCGGTTCGAGGCATTTCGGGAGCTTGTCACGGCTGCGCGCCAAGGTCCCAGGGAACGCCTGTGAGCGCCCGCCGTCTGCTGGTTATTACGTATTACTTCGATCCTGATGGTCCCGTTGGTGGGCTTCGCTGGTTGGGCGTCACGAAATATCTCGCCCGATTGGGCTGGAAGATTTCAGTCGTAACGGCCGCTCCTCCGGGCAGGCATACCGCGGCGATCAGCGCTCAGGTGGAGTGCTGTCCGTGTCCGCGTCTCTGGACGCTGGGCGACGGCTACCGGCGGCTACGCCGGCTGATTTTCGGGGAATCGGTCGGGTTGTCCCGGAACGTATCGCGCGTTACGGCTCCCGAGTGGCCACGCGGTGTGCTGCGCCAGCTGGGTAATGAGATCGCCACAGTCTTGGCCTTCCCGGACGAGGGCCACGGCTGGATACTCCGAGCGGCGCTGCGCGCGCGGTCGGTGATCCGGCGATTCCAGCCAGAGATTGTCGTGAGCAGCGGCCCGCCGCACTCCGCCCACCTGGTGGCGGCGCTGGCCACTATCGGGAGCGCGACGCATTGGTTGATCGACCTGCGCGATCCGTGGGCGGGACCGATCCCGAAGGTCTGGCAGTCGCATCGGAGACTCGGGACTCGGGTGTTTCGCACACTCGCCCCGCACCTGGAGCGCCTCGCCTTCCGGGCGGCCAACGGGGTCATTACGAACACGCCGCAGCTGGCCGAAGTGCTTGCGGCGAAGTATGCCAACGTTCCCGTGGTGTGCGTTCCCAACGGCGTCGACCCCGATGGCGTGCCACCACCGGCGCGCCAGCGCTATCCGGGGTTGGGCATCGCGTACACCGGCCGATTGTACGCAGGCCGCGATCTCGGGCCGGTGATGCGGGCACTTGGGATCTTCTTGCAGCATCATCCGGAGGCCCGAGCGGGCTCGAAACTACGCATTGCCGGTGACGCCGATTCACGCCACGCCCAGGTATTCAACGACGCCGTCGCCGCCGCAGGCGTCGAGCAGTATGTGGACGTGCTGGGCCTGCTGTCTCGCGCCGAGGCGCTCAACGTGGTGTCTCGGTCGCACCTGGCGGTGGTCCTCGCCCAGGACCAAGAGCTGCAGATCCCCGCCAAGCTCTATGAATCGGTTGCGATGAGGGTCCCCACGCTGGTCGTGGCGCCGGCGGACAGTGCCGCGGCGGTCGAGGGAAACCGCCTCGGCGCCGTGGTTCGCGATTCGGCCGATGTCGATGGAATTGCGTGCGTGCTCGAGCAGCTCTGGCGGGACGGCGCGCGCGAGCGAGCTCCCTGCCCGGTGCCGATTACCTACGACGCGATTGCCCGGCTCGTCGATCAGGTCCTCGGGATGAGCCTGCCACTGGCTTCCGCGCGCCAGGCAGTCACGGCGCGCTTATGACGCCCGGCACCTTGAAGGTCGTGACAGAAGATCGGGCCAGCGCCGAGGAAGCCCGGATCCGCGCCGCGTACGCCAGGCGCGGAGGCGCATGGCGTTACGACTGGGGCAATCCGGCCTACGTCTTTATGATGCACGATGTTGAGCGTCGCGTGCTGGCAGCGCTGCGCCGGTCGAGGCTGTGGCCGCTGGGCGCGAGACGCATCCTGGACGTCGGGTGCGGCACAGGCTACTGGCTGCAGCGTCTGATCGCGTGGGGAGCACAGCCGCAGCATGCTGCCGGCATCGACCTATTGCGCGACCGAGTTTGCAAGGCAGCGCGGCTCTGTCCGCGGCAGATCGGGCTCTCCTGCGGCAGCGCGCTCGCCTTGCCGTTCCGCAGCGCCAGTTTCGATCTGGTCACGCAGTTCATGGTCTTCACGTCCATCCTCGACGCCGATGTGCGGCGTTGTGTCGCGGAGGAGATGGTTCGCGTTCTCACACCCGAGGGGGTCATTCTCTGGTATGACTTCTGTGTGCCAAACCCTCGCAACCCTGATATCCGCCCCGTCAAGGCCGCAGAGATCAGGCGCCTGTTCCCCGGGTGTTCTGTGGAGCTGGACCGGGTGACGCTGGCCCCGCCGGTGGCACGCCTTGTCGCGCCGCTTTCGTGGACGCTGTGCTTGCTCTTGAACCTGGTTCCGCCGCTGCGAACGCACTACCTCGGCGTGATCACGAGGCGGTGATTTCACGCTGACTTCATGACGACGAAGACGTTGAAGGTCGGCCCGGTGACCGGGGGCGGCGTGAACCCTCGCCCGACGGGAGCGGGCGGCGTGCGGCCCGCCATGGGCAGTACGATACTGCCTCCCTCGTAGCTCCCGCTGGCCACCGGTGCCCCAAAGAAGTCCTGGACGTTCTGCACGACGTAGCGGTCCCCCACGTTGAGCACCCCAGAGAGGTCCGCGCTGACTGTGGACTGCTGCGCCCAGTTGTAGACGATGATGTTCGCCCGCCCGGCCTCATATTGGTTGGGGCGCACGACCACGAGGGTGGGCGGGGCACCGCTCCCCTCATAACGACCCGCACCAGTCAGGCCCGTTTGCGCTTCCCACGTCCTGAAGGCCGCAGGGGCGTTGGGTGCATGTTGCCAGTTGGACAGGGTCGAGACGCCGTAGAACCGGTTGTCGGACCAGGTCTGACTACTTACGCTGGAGTCGGTCAGCACCATCGGCCCCGCATAATCATAGACCAGGTTGCCGCGCGCGGTCCCCGACGACCAGCGGTTGATGTAGAAGCCCCCGATGAAGTAGTTGTTCTCCAGCACGACGTCGCCGTTCGCTTTGGAGCCATCGATATACCCGATTTCCGCGGCCACTTTGTAGGGACTGAAGCCTGAGGCCGACTCCCGATAGGTGAAATTGCTGCGGACGACAATGTCGTTGGCGGCCGGGGTGCCGCCGATCAGGATTTCGTTGTTCCGATTGACGGGCGTACTGATCGATCCGTTGCCGAACAGGACGTTGCCTTCGATGTCGAAGCCGCTGAGGCGGCCGTCCGCCGGCGCCGAATACACGTGCAGGCCGAACGCCTCGTTGTTGAACACGATGTTATCGGCGACGGTTAGGGTGCCGGTGGTCACATCGTTTTGCAGATAGAGGCCGTGGTCGAGGTTGAAGTGCGTCCCGTTGTTGTAGATGAGGCAGCCGTAGATGGTGGTCTGGGTCGCGCTGGTGTACAGCGGGGTGAAGCTCGCTACGCCCGTGTTCGGCCCGTCGTGAATCACGAGGTTGATGAAGCGATTCCCCACGCCGGCGTGGACTTTGACGAGATACTCGTAGTCTGTGCCCGTGGCGGCTTGCCGCGTGCTCGTGATATCGAAGCCCCAGAACCACGTGTACGCGCCCGTGACGTCGAGGCTATTCGTAACCGTGGCGCGCTCGCCGGGAAACGGGCGCACCACGATGGGTGCGTCAGCCGTGCCGGTCAGCTTGCTGAGAAACCCGCCGCGATCCGTGCCGCCCGTGTACCTGCCCCCGCGCAACCAAATCGTACTGCCCGGCGTGACCGGCGCCGGGTGGCTCAACGCCGTCTGCAGGTCCCACGGCTTGGTGACCGATCCGTCGCCCCGCGGTGAGCCGCTCGACGATGCGTAGAACTCCGGGCCGGCGGGGAGCGGGGTGCTTATCCCGGGCGTACCGGGACGGGCCTTGACGACGTCTTGCTGTGCGCACGAGGCACACAGCAAGGACCACCCGAGCGCGCAGCGCGCCCAGCCCGGGCGCCACGTCGTCCCATTCAACGGGGAGGTCCGCCAGCCTCTCGATCTCCTCGCTCACCGGGAACGCAACGGTCGCGCCGTGTCTTCATGAGCACGAACACGTTGAACGTCGGCCCCGTCACGGGCGGCGGCTGAGCCGTGGTGGTTCCAAGCGGGATCGGGGGCGTGACGCTGACCATCGGCAATTGGAGGGGGTCGCCAGTGTAGACGCCGCTCGCCGCGGGAGTGCCATAGAAGTCCTGGGCGTTCTGCACCACGTAGCGGTCGCCCACCCGGAGGATCCCCGAGACATCCACGCTCACCGTGCTCTGCTGCGCCCAGTTGTAGACGATGATGTTCGCACGACCCGGCTCGTACCGGTTCGGGCGGACCACGACTTTGACCCCGGTTGGGGCACTGCCCGCGTAGGTGCCCGGATCGGCGAATCCGGTGAGCGTGCGCCAGCCGTCAAACGTGGTGACGGTACCGCTATCGTCGCGCCACGCCAAGGCCGTGGAGTCGCCAAAGAATGTGTTGCCGCTCCACGTCTGGCCGCCGAGATTCCCCATGTTCCACACCATGCCGCCGTCCGCAAAGTTGAACAGCGTATTTCCCGACACTGTGGCCGTCTCCCAGGCGCCCACATGAGACCATCCCCCGACGAAGTAGTTGTTGGTGAGGATGATGTCGTGGTTCACGACCAGATTGTAGCCTATGTCGGCCGCCTTGGTGTCGGCGTCATTGGTCCGGTAAGTGTAATTCTGATCGATGACGATTCCTGACGCGGGAAAGTGGCCGCCAACAAAGATGTCGGCGTCCGACGGCACACCCCAGACGTAGTCGTTGAATGCGACATTACCCTCGAGAGTGATGTTCTGGAGATACGGTCCAACCTTGGCGAAGCAGTGAAGGCCAAACGCCCAATTGTCGAACACGATGTTATCCTGCAACAGCGTGCTGGTCTGGCTCTGGCAGTAGATGCCGTGATCCAGATTGTCGGTCCGTCCGTTGTTGTAGGCGATGGATCCGTACACCTCGGCGTCGGTTGCCTCGGGCCAGATGAAAATCCCGCTCCCGGTCGCATCATGGACGACCAAATTGATGAACTTGGCGCCGGGCCCGTGGTCGTCGATGCCGAACAACTGAGGGGCCACCTGCGGGAGGGTGTGCACGACCTCGAATCCCCAATACCAGGTATAGCCACCGCGGACCACGAGGAACTTCGTCACGGTCGCGCGCTCGCCCGGAAACTGGCGTACCACGATGGGCGCGGCAGCGGTCCCAGTCAGATTGCTCGAGTAGCCGCCGTAGTACGGCCCTTCGGCGTACGTTCCTCCGCGCAACCAGATCGTACTGCCCGGCGTCACTGCGGCCGGGCCGTCGAGGGCCGTCGCTAAGTCCCAGGGGTTAGCGAACGATCCGTCGCCGGACGGAGCGCCGGTCGG
>WNFW01003056.1_pt1 | contig 18385 bp, 20 predicted proteins | sample 5400131 | NCBI WGS metagenome assembly WNFW01 (sample SAMN13153362, study PRJNA577476) | soil metagenome | isolation source: 20 cm soil or saprolite under grassland replicate 1 | place: USA:California | collected 2016-06-15 | reverse complement strand
TCCAGCGCGGCAATAACCGGGCGGTGTGCTTCAACGCCGAGGACGACTACCGCTTCTATCTCGATCAGCTGGACCAGCTTTCCCTGCGGTTCAGATGCGCGGTGCACGCCTACGTGCTGATGACCAATCACATCCATCTGCTGCTCACTCCGGCCCGCTTCGGCAGCGTGGCGATGCTGATGAAGCATCTGGGCCAGCGCTACGTGCAGTACGTCAACCGCAGCTATCGGCGCAGCGGCACGCTGTGGGAGGGCCGCTTCCGCTCCTGCCTCACACAGACCGAAGACTACGTCCTCGCCTGCTACCGCTACATCGAGCTGAACCCGGTGCGCGCGGGATTGGTGCGGCGCCCGCAGGACTTCCGCTGGTCGAGCTATGGCGCCAACGCGGAGGGTGCGAAAGACAGCCTGATTCGGCCCCACGCCGAATACTTGCGGCTCGGCGCAGGCAAGGACGCGCGGGAGCGGGCATACCGGGGCTTGTTCGAGGAGCATCTCGATGCGGGAGTCATCGGCGAGATCCGCGCCGCGACGAACGGCAACTACGTGCTGGGCGGCAGGCGTTTTCAGGACGAAATAGAGGCGGTGCTGGGGCGCCGGGCGCGCCGCCAGCACGCGGGGCGGCCGAGGACCCGGGACGCGGCAGGCCCCCAGCTTTCCCCGCCCTGAGCATGTCCCGGGACGTGGTCTGTCCCTGATTTGACGGTAAAAACCTCTCCCCGCCAGGACCTGCCGGGCGGCGGCCCAACGCCTAAACAAAACCGGCTCCCCGCGGAGACATTCCCATATAGGTGCTCAGGATGGCAGGTCTGTCCCCAATTAATCTGCAGGACATCGCGCTCTTCCCGACGCAGGTGAGAATTCTGCGCTGGCAGACGGGAAAGGGGTTCAACGAGCGCCTGTCGGATATGTGTGCGGAGCTGTTCGAGAGCGCCATCAAGGGGAAGCAGCCCTACCACACCTATAACCTCTGGAGGTACGAGTTTCCAGAATTTGCAGAGTTGCGCCGCATGTTCGAGCAGGCGATGAGGGCTTACATCGAAGCGCACATGAATCCCCGGATCGTCGAACATCACGACTACCGGATGCATGCCTGGCTCCGCATCGACGATCCGAAAGAGGTCATCGCCCCGCATACGCACCCCGACGTACACGTCGTCGGGACCTACTACTCGCGGGTCGAGATTGCCGTCCGGAAGCGCGCCGCGCCTCCCCCGGGCCGCGGTTCCGACGGGCGCAAGGACATGGAAGGAGATCTGGTTTTGCTCGACCCGCGTCCGGGCGTCAAGCTGGGCTTCGAGAAATCGCGTGAAGCGACCTACGCGATCACTCCCGAGGTCGGCATGATGGTGCTCATTCCGTGCTTCCTCGGCCACTGGGTGAACCCGGTCTCAGAAGGCGATCGACGGATTTGCATCGCCAACAACATGACATTGAGCCGCAGGGCCCCGATAGGCGTTTCTGGAAGCTTTCGATCCGGCCGCCTCGCGTCTTGCGTAGGACAGGCCGGCGCATCCTCGAAGCTGGCCGACAGTCAGGTCTGAACGAACTGATGAGGCAAATCGGAGTTTCCATGTACACGGCGATCCAGGAAAACCCCACGCAAAGGCGATCGTTCAGCGGATTCAAGCTGGAGCACGGCCTGCTGTGCGATATGCGAGGCGACTCGTTTTCCACGACCCTTCGGGCCTGGCGCGACGATTGTCTGGTCATGGAGGACGGAGCCACGCACTTCGGCTACGTCCACGAAGGGAAATGTCGGGTCAGCTCCGCCTCGGGCCAGTTTTCGCTCGCACCGGGCATGGTGTTCTCCATTCCCGGCGAAGGCACGGTGTCGGGGAACAGCAAAGGCATCGTGGTATCGCGATTCGGTTATCGGGGCTTCTTTCAGATCGGTGGACCCGTCGAATACCAGGGCCGCCTGAAATACATCGACGGCTGTACCGACTCGCTGCTGGTTCCGCCGGTCATGCTCGGCGACCCGTGCCTCAACCTGCTTTACTTTCCGCCGGGGATCAATCAAACCCAGCATACCCACCCGTCGATGCGCGTCGGAATCGTCGCGAGCGGCTCGGGCGCCTGCGTCACGCCGGCCGGGACCATTGCGTTGGTGCCAGGCCAGGCGTTCGTCATTCACGCGGAAGGCGTGCACAGCTTTTCGACGTTCGACGAACCGATGCGCATCATCGCTTACCACCCGGACAGCGACTTCGGTCCCACGCACGAAGATCATCCCATGATCAATCGCACGATAGTGAATGGACAATCGGCGGCAATCCTCGCGGATATTCGCACGAGATAAGAGGTTCCCATGCTGAAGCAAGCCAACCCCGAAGATTTCAAAAGCCGTTGGGAATACTCGAAAGCGACTTCCCAGTGGCACTTCGACAAGCTCAGGGACGAGGACACGGAGCCTCCATTCACGATCCTCGGTCGCTTCAAGGAGGGAGCATGGCAGCAGGAGATCGGGGATATGCTCAAGAGCGCCCCCACGAAGCCCGTTTCGTTCGTGACCCGTATCGCCGGGCGTTTCCCGGAAAAGATTCCGTATACGCTGCGGATGGACGAGCACGACCTGAAAAGCATGGGACTTTCCGTCGACCATGTCCTTTTTCACAACCTGGCGCTGCCCGAAACCGCGACAGGGTTGCGGCGTATGGCGGATTTTTTTCGTCTCAGGAACAGGATCGCTTCGATTCACGTCCAATACCCCGGCCAGACGTTCCCTTTCCACATCGACGACCTCACCTCGAGCAAGGGCAACAATCCCAACCACCCTCTCAACCTCAATCCGGATCTCTTGGTGCGATTCGAGATCCAGTTGCTCGACTGGGAATGGGGGCATGTGTGGGCTTATGGAAATAGTTATTGGAAGCAGTGGCGCGCGGGCGAGATCGCATTCCATAGATGGCGGGATGTGCCGCACGGCACGGCGAATTGCGGGCACACGCCCCGATGCGCCCTGCAGGTGACCGGGCTCGTGACCGAATTCACCCGCGGTTTGATGCGTCAGGGGAACGCCGTCTTCGACCTTGGCGGGATCAGCGAGGGTGCAGCGGTCTGAGCGCGTCTTTCGATCCGTCATCGTGAGCGCCGCGCCGTTTCCATATGTGGATTGAAATAGACCTGTCCAGTTTCGGCGTGCGTCAGGAGGGATTGCGTCATGTCCGCTCCGAGGCACCAATCGATCTGTACGTCAGCCCGACCCTGGAGAACCTCCGCTCCGCGAAAGAGCTGGTCGACGCCGAATACGGGCAGGCCGTCGAAATCGATCTTCGGGAGCGGAAAATTACGTTCGGGCGCGACTACCTGGGTCACTTTCCTCTGCTCTACGCAAGCACTCGAAGCGCGCTTTACGTGAGTGACAGGCTGACGTGGATTATCCGTAGGCTGCGGGCCAACAAGACCGGATTGAGCCTTTCCGAGGAAGCGGTTGCGCTCTACTTCACCATGGGCTACGTGCCGGCTGGCATGACCCTCTACAAGGAGATCACGGCGTGCGAAGCGCACACGCTTTACGAGTGGCGGCGGGGGAAAATTGAAAAGTTCTCCACTTTCAGGCCCGTGGAAGCCGAACCTGCCTGCGGACTAGCCGATCTCGAGCGGGCGATAGAGCACGAAGTAGCGAGATGGGCGGCGTGTTCGGATGAAATCGACGTCTGGTGTTCGGGAGGTCTTGATTCGTCGATCATGGCGTGCGCTTTCAACGCGGGCGGAAGGCGCGCGGAACTGCTGACACTGGGATACGGCAGCCACATTCAAGATAATTTCGGCGAAGGTGAACGCGGCTACGCCCATGACGTGGCAAAGCAGTGCGGCGCCGGAATTCGTGAGGTGGAACTTACCGCGGACAAGTTCGAGGGCGTGCATGAACGATTCACGGCGACGCATCATATGCCGGTGATCGATACTTGCGTCCCGCCCAAGTACGCCCTCGCGCAGGCAAGTCGCCGTTTTGTAATCACCGGAGAGGGCAGCGACCCCTTGTTCGGCGGGCCCAAGAATAACGTCATGATCTTCGCCAGTAGCCGGGGATCGGCGAAGCTGGGGCGGCACTATGCAGCGGCGCACGAGCGGTACGCGTTCATTCTCGACAAACTGATGAGCCGCGGAGCCGAGCTCGCGGACTACGCGGTCGAATATCTGGAAGGACTGTTCGACCGGTATCCCGGGGATCTGATCCGCCGCATGTTCTACATCAACACACACATCAAGGCGCCCAGTCTGATCTTTACCGAGAGTTTTTACGCATGCCGTGAACACGGAGTGACCGCGCGCCATCCCTACGCCGGCCTCTCCGTTTATCGAACCGCCTTTGCCCTGGATGATCGCTTGAAGTACCAGTATCCGAAGAACAAACTCGCTTTGCACGCGTTGTACGCGGATCGTCTGCCGCGGTCGGTGGTGAACCGCAAGAAATCGGGAACGGTGCTCCCGCTGCGTTTCTATCTCTCCAAATTCGCTTCGCATAAGTTCGATTTCTCACCGCTTTCCGAAAGCGGCCTGTTTGTCGAGCAGGTGGTGAAACGGGGCGCGACCGATTGGCGTGGCGAAGAGAACGCGGGGCTGCTTTACTCATTCGTCACGTTGAGCGAGTGGCTGAGGAATTGCTCGACTGCGAGTAAGCCTGGCGACGCCGCGAGTCCGGAACCGGAAAGCGCCATTGCCGCCGCGTGATGCCCCGGGTTGTTTCTCCGAGCAGCGGTGGTGAAACGGCCCGCCGTCACTAAACTTTGTTGAAAAAGTAGGGATTTACTTGATGTGAAGGACGCCTTCCAAGGGAGCACTCCGACCTTGTACGCCGCCAATGCCATCTGGTTCAAGATTGACCTTGAGACGTTCTCAGTCGACCATAAAGGCCTTGAGATCAATGAGTTAGGGTCGAAAGCCCTGTACTATTCCGGGGCCTTGGGTCACCTAAAGAGCGTTGAGGAGCTTGCCGAGTCGGAGTACGGGCAGGCCATCCAAGTCGAGGAATCCACGCGCACCGTGGCGTTCGGGCGGGACTACCTCGGGCATTTCCCCCTGCTTTACGCGTGCACCCGGCGCTTTCTCTACATCAGCGATGATTTTGGCGAGTTGCTGCGGGCACTCAGGCTGGAAGGCATTCAACCCAGAATTTCGGATGAGGCGATAGCCTTGTACTTCTCGACCGGGTATCTCCCTCAGGGTCTGACACTTTACCGTGAAGTCGTGAGTTGCGAAGGCGCGAGCCTTTACCGGTGGCGGAAGGGACGGGTCACGAAGACCAGCTTGTTCAAGCCTATCGAGATCGACGAGAAGTTCCCGCTGGAGGAGCTCGGGAGGGCTCTCGAAAGCGAGGTGAAAAAGGCCGTTGGTAGCCACCGAAATTTGGATATCTGGTGCTCGGGCGGCCTGGATTCGTCAATCATCGCCTGTTGTGCTGCGCGGGCAGGCTGTGCCGCGACGCTTCTCACCCTCGGTTATGGCCCATCGATACAGGCGCTCTACGGAGACGGGGAACAATTCTTCGTGCGAGAGGTTTCGAAGGCCTATGGGCTGCCGATGCGCGAGATCAGCCTCGCGCCGAACGTTTTCAAGGATGTCTACCGACTCTACATGCAAGTGCACAACGCGCCGGCGATCGACACGCCGGTGGCGCCGAAGTACGCGCTCGCCGCCGCAAGCGACCGGATCGTATTGACGGGGGAAGGCGGCGACAATTTTTTTGGAGGCCCGAAGAACAACACGATGCTTTACGCCCGGCAACGCCGCCCGGATGTGCCATTGGGCTGGCTGTATGCGGTGGCTCATAACCGATGGGCGAACCGGCTTGGCGATTTGCTCAAGCGCGGAGATGTCCTCAAGGGCTACGTGGCAGAATATTTCGAGAGCGTTTTCGATTTTTTTCCGGGGGATCTTCTTCGCAAGCTGTTCTACGTGAACGGACTGTTCAAGCCTGCGAGCATGATTTACGCCCAGAGCTATTATCCGAGCAGGATTCACGATATTTCGATTCGGCACCCAATGGCTTCGCTGAGCGTGTACAAAGCGGCGTTTGCCTTGCCGGAAAGCAAGAAGTATGACTACCCCAGGAATAAGATTGCCTTGGTCGACCTATACGGAAAGATGCTGCCGCAGAAAATAGTAGTACGAAAAAAATCCGGGACGCTGGTCCCGCTGAAGCTCTGCTTGAAGAGTCTGCCCGACGACGCGTTCGAACTCGAACAGCTCGCAAAGACGGACATTTTGCAGGAGGATCTGTTGGAGAGGGTCAGAAGAAAGAGAGGGGAGCAGATGGATACGCTCCTCGTTTACGGTTTGGTTACCCTGAACTATTGGCTTGAACAGAAAGGAGATCACTATGCTAGGCGTGTACCCATTGAAACCCGTGATTACCGACGACCCGACGTGGAAGTCCGTGTATGACGATGATCCGGAGAGCGTGAACCTCACTTCGGCGTGTATTTCCCCGCGAGAGGCGAAGGGGTTGTTGGCTGAAGGCGCGATATTTGAAACCGTCGTTCTGTTGAACGATGCCGGTGAAGATCTGGTCGAGCAGATTGCCCCTAAAGGAGCCGAGCATCCGGACCTGGTGACGCGCGTCGAGCGGCTGTGTTTGGCCGATCGGAGCCCGGAATCAGTCGCGTTCATACACGACTATCTCAAGGATCAACCGATGAATTGCGTTTTCTTCGGAACCGGCGGCTGATCCGGAGCGCCGTTGCATCGAAATACGCGAGGCGCGAAACCATGTTTCTCAAAGCCCAGTTGTTGAATCACTTCAAGCACCTCAATCCGGCGATCGAACGGATCGGCGCCGAAGCCTATCTCAACGTACGCAATTTCAAGCTCGAGATCCGTTTCCAAGGGCGCGTATACTCGTTCTATCCGCAGTTCATGTATTTGGACGGGCAAGGCGGGCAACACTATACGCCCCAATTCCGACCCGAAGTCTCCCGCTTTATCGGATGGTGCCCCTACTTCAACAAGCGGTGGGACCTGGGTGTCGAAAAGCTCAAATTCAAGGAGTACGCGGTCAAGAACCGGTTGCAAACGCCGGAGTACTGGGTGGATCCGGAGGTTGTGGTGGAACATGTGTTGGTCAAGTACAATCTCTCGAGCTTTGGCAATGGCATGAGGGGGCCTTACCGTTCTTCCAAGGAAACCCAGCTGAAGGCGCGTGAGGGAGAGTACTACGAGCGCTTCGTATGGGGGAAAGTCGTCAAGATTTGGTTTTGGGACGGCAGCCCCGTTTGCTGCGAGCTCAGCGATTTCGGGTCCATTCCCGGCGACGGAAAGCGGTCAGTCCGGGAACTTGTGTTGCAGCAGTTCCAAAAGCGGGATCAAATCGTCATGGTGGAAGCATTCAGCGATTTTCTGGTCTACCAGGGAAGATCGCTGGATTGGGTACCCGCGTTGGATGAAGTTCAGCCTTTGGATTTCAGATATGGATCCAAGTTGCTTTTCCCGCTGGAGGTCAAGGACATCGATTTGCGGCGAGATCCCATCCCAGGAACCGACAATCAGCTGAAGCACATCGGTTCCACGCTACTGCGTGGCATCCCGGAAGAAATTCGCGCCAACACGGTGTTCACGGTGGATGCGATTTTGGATAAAGAACAAAAGCTCTGGATTCTCGAGATGAACTGCAATCCGTTCCTGCATCCTTATGTTTATCCTCCCATGATCGAAAGCTGGGCAAAGGACCCAAACAGCCCTACCAATCAGGTCTATGGAATACCCCACGGAGCCCCGGTGGTAGGGGCTATGGGGGTCCATTAGTCGCGAGGGGCGTTGCGGTTCTCGCCCCGGGGCGTGCGCGGATACGGAAAACAAGCTGGTCGCGGAAAAGGTGTTAAGTCTGAAGCTGGACCTCAGTCGCGCGTTGGAACGCTTCCAACGCGCGGTGCGACAGATGCCAAACCCTCTACGAGGTCCTTGACGAGCTGGTGAAGCGTCCGGTTGATCTTCGGGTCGGATTCCATCGCCATGTGACGTCAGCGCCTGCCAGCGGCCCGTATGTAGGGAAGACTCCTTGGATCTTGCCGTAGAACGCAACGACGGGCGGATGATTGAGATGTTAAGACCGCGAGATCCTTCAAAAAAGTAAGACGGTACGTACTTAGCGACAACTTAGAATCGATTTCGCGTATCTTCTCGTATCACCCGCGCGGCACTATCCGTACCGGATTGCTTTCGATAAGGCATGGAGTTTGAACATGGCTACGACTCGAATTCTCACCCTCGCTGCCCTGACCTGCGTGGTTCCAGGACTGTTTTCCTGCGCACACCAAAGCGAAAGCGTGGACTGGTATGTCGAACAGCAGCTCGCCGAGCACCACACGAGCTGTCTTTCCGCGGAGCGTCCCGCTCATTCGCCGGGCCACACCGCCTGCGTCTTGTCGCGCTATCGGGAAAGGCAGCAGCAGCTCGAGCGCTTGCGCAGCGCCGTGGCTCCGGCGCCCCAGGCGGCGCCGGCGACGGCGTCCCAGGCCGACTGGATGATTTAGGAACAGGCCGAGCTTTCTTGCTCGTGGCGCGGCCAAATGCGCAGCCGGTCCCCGGCTGCCTGGTCCGAACGCTGTTTGTCTCGCAGCTCACGTTCGTGTAGCGCAGGCCGAGGTTGAGTCCGTTCGCGAACACGTAGTCGGCCTGGAACAGGCCTTCATCGACAAGCAGGCCGCGCAATGCGGCCGAACCGATCGAGCGCTTCTGGGCATAAACTTTTCGTCGGACCCGGTGATATTCGAGGGACCGTGGAGGATAGAATGGAGGGCAAAGTCATGCGGACGCCGGTAAGCGAAGCTCCCTCGGGAGGGGTTCAAATGGAAAAGTCCACCGTAGAAAGGCTTGACGCCGACGAACTGCTGCAGCTCTCCCTGAGAGCCGCAAACGAGAATCGTCACGAGGACGCGATCGCCTATCTCAAGCGGGCGCTCGCGGTGAAGCCGCTCGATGGGCGCCTGCACTACATGCTCGCCGCCGAGCACGCGCAGATCGGCCTCTACGACCGGGCGGCGGAAGAGATGGCGAAGGCGGTCGAGCTCGATCCGTCTCTCGTGACGGCGCACTTCCAGCTCGGGCTCCTCCATCTCACCAGCGGTCGGGTCCCTCAGGCCGAGTCGGCCTGGCGGCCTCTTGACAAGCTCGGGCCCGATCACTTCCTGCATCTGCTCAAGACCGGGATGCTGCATCTGGTGCGCGACGAGTTCAAGGAATGCGAAAGCTGCCTCGAGCGGGGCATCAAGGCGAACAACTTCAACGAGGCGCTCAACGTCGATATGCGCAGAGTTCTGCATGAGGTGCAGGAGCGGATGGGCAAGCAGCAGCCCATCGCTGCCGCCGGCGATGAACCTATGATCCGGCCATCGATCCGGCCTTCCGGGCGGGCAGTCCTTTCCGCGTATCGCCAAAACCGCGGAGATGAGGACGGCGGCAAGAAAAAGAAGTAGGCGCTGAAAGGCTCAAGAGTCATGACCGATCCGATCAGCAGACTCAATCCGGCGCTCGAGCTGCTGCGGCAAAGGCTGGCGGAGCAGGCGCAGCGCATGGATTCTCCCGCGAAGGGCGTTTCCGCGCGCTCGGGCAGCGCGCCGGCCGGGCAGGCCGATGGATCCGGCAAGCTCAAGCAGCGGCTCAGCGAGCGCCTTGCGGCGGTCGACGCGGCGGATCCGCAGCGCGACCGCAAGCGGCGGCGCGTTTTCATCGAGTCCGTGCTCGCATCGGAGTTCGGCGAAGCGCTGCAGAACGATCCGAAAACGCTCGAGCTGGTCGAGCGCATCGAGGAGGCCGTCCAGGAGCACCCCGAACTGGAGCGGCAATTCCGCGCCGCCCTGTCGAGCCACGCCGGCGACTGACTGGTCGTCAAAGTCACAGGCTCAAATCGAACCGGTCGATCGACCGCAGGCCCTCGCGAATCAGCTTCAACGCGCGGGCGTGCAGTTGGGAGATGCGGCCCTTCGAGAGGTGAAACGCGAGCCCGATCAGCTTGAAATCCATGTGCTCGAAGTAATGCCACTTTACTATCTGCTTCTCCCGCTCGGGCAGCGCTTCGACGATGAGCAGCAACCGCTCCCGCAGCCGTTTCAGCTCCAGCACGCGATAGGGGTCGACGGTCTCGGGCTCCGCGCTCAGCTCGGAATCCTCCAACGCAAAACCCAGCGCGAGGCTGATGGTCACTTCGACCAGCTCCTCAAGCGCCTCCGGCGCCTTATCTACCCCCTCGACGACCGAATCGAGGCGTTCCCTTTCGATCTGCTTCCGGTAGGCATACTGGGCGGCCCCCTCGCTGGCGCGCTCCAGACCGTTCAGGATCGCGCCGCGGATGCGATAGCTTGCAAAGGTGGTGAAGGAAGCTTCGCGTTTCGGATCGTAGCGGTCGAGGGCTTCGATCATGCCCAGGCGCGCCCATTGGAGATAGTCGGCAAACTCCGGTGCCTGCGGGCCGCGTCTGGAATACGTGTACGCGGCGAGCTTGTGGGCCGTCGGAAGGTAGCGCGAGATCAGCTTCGCGCGCAGAGCGGGGGCGCGGTCTTCAAGGTAGCGCCGCCAGAGCGCGGCCTCTTCCTCGAGTTCCGGCGACGGCTCGTGCCCCATGCCCGTCCGGATGCGGCTAGTGGAAGCTTCCCAGCAGCGCTTTCACAACCAGATTCCAGCCGTCGATCAGCACGAACAGGAGCAGCTTCAGCGGCAGCGAGATCATCATCGGCGGGACCATGAGCATCCCCATGGACATCAGAACGCTGGAGACCACGATGTCGAGCAGCAGGAAAGGCAGGAAGACGATGAAGCCGATCTGGAACGCGGTCTTCAGCTCGCTCAGCATGAAGGCCGGGATGAGATGAACCGTGCGCACTTGCTCCACGTCCTCCGGCGGCTCCGCTTTGGATACGTCGAGCATCAGCATCAGGTCCTGCTCGCGCGTCTGCCGGATCATGAACTCGCGCATCGGTTGCAGCGCGATTTCGGCCGCGCGTTCGAAACCCACGCTACCGTTCAGGTACGGCTGGAACGCCTTGCTGTCGATCTGGGACAGCACCGGCTGCATCGTGAAAAGCGTCAGGAACAGCGCGAGGCTGACGAGAACGCTGTTCGGCGGCGTCTCTTGCATGCCCAAGGCCTGCCGCAGGAGCGCAAGCACGACGATGATCCGCGTAAAAGCGGTCATAACCATGAGGATCGCCGGAGCGAGGCTCAACACGGTCAGGACGGCAAGGATCTTCAGCGCGGTGGCGACCTCCGCGGGGCGGGCGTCGCCTCCGTCGATGCGGATGTCGAGCCCCGGAACCGTGAGCGACTGCGCGTCGGCGGTTTCCGGTGCGAGCAGCAGCGCTCCGCACAACACCGGATATACGGCGCGCGCGAGCGCCTCACCGATCTTCAGCGCTCGCATCCGAGTGAGCTTTTTCGCTTCCGCGGGAAGCGGAAAGACGCGATTACCACGCCCAAAGCAAGAGCGGTGCGTAACAGCAACCCGATCTCGAAGGAGTCCGCGTCCCGCTTGAAGGGGATGGTTTCCTTTTCCGGCCGAGCTCCTTCCTGCGAGAGCACAAGCCCCGGCAGGGCGGACACGCTGCCCACCAAGACGATCGCCAGAATTGCCCTTCGAACGGGCTCAGCGCGGAACGACTTCGGAAATCTGTACGCCAAAGCTGTCACCGACTGCCACCAGCATTCCGCGCGCGACGACCTTACCGTCGAGCAACACCTCGACGGCCTCGCGCGTGCCGCTGTCCAGCGTGAGGATAGAGTTCTCCTTGAGATCGAACAATTCCTTCACCGTCAGCTCGCAGCGCCCCACCGCCACCGTGAGCCTGACCTTGACGTCCCGGATAAGGTCGAAGTTTGCGTCCACGACCCTGCCGCCACGCGTCTCCTCGGTTTCCAGCTCGGTCAAGCGGATCTCATGCACGGCTTTCGTAGTCTCCGACATTGCTTGCTCCTGAATTACCGTTCTGTCCCTCACGCGGGTCCGACGATCTGCACCGCCTTCTTTCCGTCCGCCGTTCCGAGATGGATCCGACCCACCGGGTCCCCGGTGTCGAGCCGCAAAAGGAGGGGATCGTCGAGTTGGCGGTCCAGAACGATGACGTCACCCGCAGCGAGCTGAGACAGCTCGCCGAGCTCGATCTCGGTATCCCCGACGACGGCCTCGACGATCACCGCGCAGGGCTCGACCGCCCTTCGCACCGCGACGAGCGGCTCGCGCCCTGCGCTTTGCGCTTTTGGAAGCGAGGCGGCCACCAGCTCCGGCGAAAGCGCAAGAATGAGCGGGAGGCCCGGCCAGAGCTCGCAGCTGTAGATCGCCGCGCCGGCCCCGGGCCTGCGCCAGGTCTCGGGCGGGGCCTCTTTGCCCCACTGCGGCTTTGCCGGCGCCGTACCGGAGCAGTAACGGAACACCCCCACGGCGAGTCCTCTGAGCGTCGCTTCGCCCACTTGCGCGGCAAGCTCCGGAACCCCGGTCGCGCCTGCTGCGTTCGGCGCTCGCGCGGTCAAGAGCGCGCCCATCTCCGCGATCCAGCCGCTCGAGCACCCTAGCAGCACGCGGCGTTGCTCGCCTGCCTCGGCGGCGATCCAGCGCTCTGCCTGCGGCTGCGAAATCGGCAGTAGCCGCAGCTCCGGAGTGTTCCCGGGAAGCCAATCTTCGCGCCACGCCGCAAGCGCCGCTTCGATTCGCTCAAGAAGAAAGCGTTGGTCGCTGTCCCCGAGCACGAGGTACGGTCGTACTTCCACGATCCTCCCTTAGCGTTTCCCGTCGAGGTCGAGCAACTGCTGGATCATCTCGTTGGCCACCGAGGTTACCTGGGAGCTCGCCTGATAGCCGCGCTGCAGGATGATCAAATCGGTGAACTGCTCGGTCAACTCCACGTTAGACAGCTCCACGCGCCCGGCGAGAATCCGTCCCATGATACCCTCGCGGGCCGTACCGATGATCGGGCTTTGGCCCGCGTCGTTGACGAAGAGGCTGTCGGCCGAGATGCGCAGCGCCTGGAGGTCCTCGAACCAGGCAAGCGCTAGAGAGGGTCCCGTGACCGTCCGGCCGTTGGAATAGGTGAACTGCAAGGCCCCGCGCTCGTCGAAAGTGATGCTCGTGAGCGCGCCGGAGGCGACGCCGTTCTGGCTGCGCACCTGCAATTGGCTCTGCGCAGGGCCCGAGAAGTTCGTGACACCGGAGAAACTCCCCGGATCGCCGATGTCGAGCGTGATCGTCGTCGACGCGAAGTTAAAGCTTACCGTGTTGGATCCCGGTGCCGGCGAACCGTTGCTCTGGAAGCGCACTTCGCCTCCCGTGCTAAGCACCTGGTCGTTCGCATCGCGCACCTCGACGAACCAATGCGACGGGTCGGCGGGGTCGATGGTAAGGTGAATCGACAATGCCTGCGAGCGCCCGGCGTGGTCGAACACGGTGACGTTGTTGAGGTCTGCCGTGGTGCCTCCGGTCGAAAGATTGCCGGCAATGCGGATCTCGGTCGTGGCCTGCGGGGAGCTGGTGCGCTGGCCCTCGAGCGACATTTCCTGCAGCGCGCCGCCCTGGAAAACCATGACGCGGGCGCCGCTCACCCGCTCGATCAACAGGCCGTCCTGGCCGAATTCCAGCTGCCCCGCGCGGGTGTAAACCTGCTCCGTGCGGCTCGCGGCTGCGGTGCCATATCCCTGCGAGGCGGGGTTGGCGAGCCGGTCTCCGACCCGCTTCAGCACGAGAAAGCCGTTGCCGTCGATCGCGACATCGAGGGGATTACCGCTGTCGCGCAGCTGGCCCTCGCGGAAATTGAGCCGCGTCCCCTTGGTTTCCAGCCCGTAACCGACCTGGGAACGCTCTCCTCCCGACGTTCCGCCTTCTTCGGAATAGCGATAGAACAGGTCGCGGAAGGCGAGCTCCGAGCTCTTGAAGCCGGGCGTGTTGAGGTTGGCGATGTTGTTGCTGATGACGTCCAGGCCCTTCGAGAAGCCGAGCATTCCCGAGAGGCCGGAATAAAGTGTCGAAAGCATTTGGGTCTCCGTCTAGCTGTTGTTCACCAAGCTCACTTGCGAGAGCCGGACGTCGGTGAGGAATGCACCGGCGCTCGTCTTGATCGTGAGCAGCGGACTGCCGTTCTGGAACCGGATCGCGATCACGCTGCCGACCTGGCTTCCGTTGTCTGTGGCGACCTCGACGGTGCGGCCCATCAGGGTGAGGGACTGGCTCGCCGACTGGATGGTAAGGAGGGTTTCGATCCGTTCGCCCTGTTGTCGCGTGAGCTCGAGGGAGGAGAACTGCGCGAGCTGAGCGATGAACTCCTGATTGTCGATCGGCTTCAGCGGGTCCTGGAACTTCAACTGAGTGAGCAGGATTTTCAGGAAATCTTCCTGTCCCACGATCGCGTTCGCCGGCGTTCCTGCGGCTTGCGGCGCCGCTCCGATGCTCTCTATCGCCATGATGATCTCCTTTGTCGCCCTTCGGTCGTAGTTCCTCGGCCACGGAGGCCAACTCCCCCGGTGAGCCAAAGCTCATCCTGCTTCTGCTGTTCAAGCTGCTGCTGCTCGCGCTTGTGCTCGCGTTGCTTGTTCTCCCGATGCCGCTCCAACCCGCGCACCGCCTGTATCGAGCGCAGCAGACCGTGCCGAATCTGCTCGTGCGCCTCTTCGGCCTTGGAAGCCTGGCGCGCTTTTGCCTGCAGCAACTCGCGGGCGTGCGCGAGATACAGCGACAGCGATTCGTGGCGCCGGGCATCGATCGAGGCCCCCGCTCTCAGCGACTCGCGCAACGCGCCCTCGACGCCGGATACGGCCCCCGCCGCGGACCGTGCTTCCTCGGTATGCGCCTTCAGAACGCGGCGGGCCTCGCGCTCCCGGGTAGCGGAGGCGTCCTTCTCCCACCGCCGCTGTTTCAGCAGCGGTTCGAGCGTGTATCGGAAGCTGAGCATCAGCGCGACCCCTTTGCACCGGCGAGAATCGCCCGAAGCTGCTGGAGCGCGTCCGAGCGCGCCGTGCGCGTGTCTGCATCCTGCGCGAGAAATTCATCGAGCGCCGGGAGCAGCTTGAGCGCCGCGTCCAGCTCCGGGTTCGAGCCGGCGCGGTACGCCCCCACCTCGATCAGCTCGCGCGAGGCGGCATGAACGCTCAACAGCTTCATGGTTTTTCTGACGAGCGAGCGCTCCTCCTTGTTCGCGAGGTCCGTGAGCAGCCGGCTGACACTATTGAAGAGATCGATCGCCGGATGACGGCCGCGGTTCGCGAGCTCCCGGTCGAGCGCGATGTGTCCATCCACGATGGCGCGCACCGAGTCCGAGATCGGGTCGTCCAGGTCGTCCGCCTCGACCAGTACGGTGTAGAAGGCGGTGATCGATCCGCCCTGGGTCACGCCGCCGCGCTCGAGCAAGCGGGGCAGCGAGGCGAACACCATGGGCGTGTAACCGCGGGCGGTAGGCGGCTCGCCGATCGCAAGGCCGATTTCCCGCTGCGCCGCGGCGAAACGCGTGACCGAATCCATCGTCAGCACCACGTGCCGCCCGCGGGCGCGGAAATATTCCGCGATCGCGTGCGCGGCGAAGGCGGCCCGTCTGCGCACCAGGGCCGGCTGGTCCGAAGTCGCCACCACGACGACGGAACGCTTCAGGCCCTCTGCGCCGAGGCTGTCCTCGATGAAATGCCGCACCTCGCGGCCGCGCTCGCCGACCAGGGCGATGACGTTGACGTCGGCGTCCATGTTTCGCGCGATCATCCCCAGGAGTGTGCTCTTGCCGACGCCGCTGCCCGAGATCACGGCGATGCGCTGCCCGCGCCCGATCGTGAGCATCGCGTCGATCACTCTGACTCCGGTTTCGAGCACCGTGTCGATGCGCGTGCGCGCAAGCGGATTGATCGGGTTTGGATAAAGCGGCTCTTCCACGGAGACCCGAGGCGGCGGACCGCTGTCAAGCGGAGCGCCAAAGGCGTCCACGATCCTGCCGAGTAGGGCGTCTCCGACCTGCGCGCGCGCCGATTCGCCCGTGGCGACCACTTCCGCGCCGTAGGTGATTCCTCGCAGATCCTCGTAGGGCATGAGGAGGACCCGGCCGTTGCGGATGCCGATCACTTCGGCGGACACCGTCCGTGCCGGTGCGCTCGAGTGCACCTCGCAAAGCTCGCCGACGAAAACGTCCGGCCCGACCGACTCGACGATCAGGCCGTGATACTCCGAGACGTGGCCCACCCGTCTGGTCAGGTCGGCGCGGCGCACGGCCTGGAGATAGCGGTTCACAGGGTGCCGTCCTCGTTGAACTGGCGAGATTTGGCCTCGAGCAGAGTCCGGCGAAGGTTGGCGAACTGCACTTCGAGGCGGCCGTCGAGGTTCCCCGACGGCGTTTCGAGCAGGCAGCCGCCGAATTCGACTCGATCGTCGGCCGCGATTTCCACCTGGCCTGCTTCGAGCCCCTCCAGAATCTTGTCCCGATTGCCACGGATCACCTCAAAATCGGCGGGACTCACCCGCACGATCAACCGGCTCCGGTCTCGCGCCCGCCGCACCGCCTCGCGCACCGCGGCGATGACGCCCTCGCGGTCGGCCAAGGCCTGTCCGAGCATCTTGGACACCGCTTCGAAGACGATCTCCGCCCCGACATTGGCCAGATCCCCGATGCTTTCTTCGAGACGGGCCCGCGCCGAACGAACCACGGTGGCGAACGCCTGCAATTGCGATGCGTGCTCGGACAGGGCTTTCGCCAGGCCCGCTTCCCGCCCCTCCCGTAACCCATTCTCGTGCGCCTCGTGCCGCTCGGCGTCTAACTCGGCGTCGAAGCGCTCTTTGTATTCGTCGTAGGAGATCTCCACGATCGGCGGCTGCGCGGGCAAAGGTGCTCGCGTCAGGTGCTCCACGCTACGCGGCGCGTGGGCCGCAGAAAACGCTCCTACAACACCGGATCGGCCCGCCCCGTTCCGGGGGAGCATCACCGGCTCCTTCAAGAGCTTGACTGAATGAATCACTGCCGCCATGGCTTGCCCCCCTCGTCTGGCGTCTTTTCATGTCGAGCCATGATGCCCGCCAACACGTCGTCGAACGCGGACCGCGGCTCGGGCGCAGGCGTCAAGCGATGCAACTTCATCGCCAGCGCCACGACCGCTTCATCGCACATCCGCGGCTTCGCGATCTCGCGGACGCCGCGCGCGATATCGCGGAGCCTCTCCAGGCGCGCCGGCTCGAATTCGTTCAGGTAGTCCCTGTCCCAAGGCCAGCGACGTTTGGCGAGGAGGAGCGCCACGAGCCAGTCCGGTTCATCTCGCAGCGCTCGCGCCACTTCAGCCGCGGATGCCGCTGCGACGGTCGACTCGGGAGTCGACGCTGAGCCCTCCGACGAGCTCTCCTGAGGAGGGTCCATCTGGGCGCCATTGTCGCCGCGCTCGATCAGCTCGTTGATCCGCAACCGGTCCACTTCCGGAAGCCGCGCAAGAAGCCAGTCCCGGTCGTCTTCCGCGAGCCCGGAAAGCCTGTGGGCTGCCCGTTCGTGTCCCGAGTTCATGTTTTCGCCTCGCCCGCGCGAGCGGGTTTCTCTTCATGAATCCATTCCTTGATTTCGCTCAGGAGCGCCCGACGGCGCGACTCCTTTTCCTTGCCGACACCGCTCGTACGCTCGCGGCTCCCTTTCCTCAGCAAGAAAGCGAGGGTCAAACCCAGAATGAGCCCCAAACCGGCCGTCCCGGCAAACGGCCCCCAGGCCTGCCAGATGCCGGCGAAGTCGAAAAGACCGGGTCCGGGCGCCGCGGCCGCCCGTTTCGAAACGACATCCGGGCCCGGCAAGCTTTCGGGCGGCGAAGCCGAGGAACGCGACTCGCTCAACAGGATTTGATCGAGGGTTTGCACGACGATGGCGTCGCCTCGTCCGCCCTCTACAGTGCGCAGCGTCGAAGGCCGAGACTGGCGCTGCATGACTTCCCGCCTGTGGACGACGACACCTGCCTGCTCGCGGACCGAGCCCCCGGCCGGGATCACGTCCTGCGTGGTGCGCCGGATATCGTCGAAATTGAGGACGACATCGATGCTCACGATCGCCTGCCCGGGACCGAAGGAACGATCGAGCACCTCCGTGACCTTGCGGGTCAGGTACTCCTCGACCTCCTTCTTCATCCGCAAGTGTCCGCCAGCCGTCGCACCCGGCGCGCCGTCCGATAGGGACGACAAGGTCACGCCGCGCTGATCGACGACGGTGACCATCCCCGGTTCGAGACCCGGAGTGGAGGCGGCGACCAGCCGCTGCACGCCGAGGATCTGGTTCTCGGTAAGGCCGACGCCCGGCGCCAATACGACGCTCACCGACGCCTTGGGTCGGTTCTTGTCGCGCTTGAAAATGCTCGAATCGGGCAGCACGAGGTGCACGCGCACAAGCTTGACGCCTTCGATGGACATGATGGTGCGCGCGAGCTCCCCCTGAAGCGCACGCTGGTAGTTGATCCGCTGCGTGTACTCCGTC
>WNFW01001694.1_pt1 | contig 18394 bp, 18 predicted proteins | sample 5400131 | NCBI WGS metagenome assembly WNFW01 (sample SAMN13153362, study PRJNA577476) | soil metagenome | isolation source: 20 cm soil or saprolite under grassland replicate 1 | place: USA:California | collected 2016-06-15 | reverse complement strand
GCGTGAAAGATGCCAATTTCATCCTTCATCATCGTGACACGAAGGCCGCCGAGAATTCCTTGCAAGATCACGCCCAGAAGCGCGACCATACCGAGGTTGCGCACCCAGCGGCGTTCTTCACGCAGCCAAAGCCATGCCGCGAGGATGATCGAGAGAAACCCAACAAGCGAGCCCATCAAACGATGCGTGTGCTCAAACAAGATTCCACCGACCCATTTGGAAACGGGGAACAGAAACATGTTGTAGCCGAATGTGGTCGGCCAATCGGGCACAGCGAGGCCGACGTTTTTGCTTGTGACCATCCCGCCGCTGCAAATCAACAACAGCGTCGCGATGCATGCGAGCCAAGCGAAGCGGTTCAGCCATTGACTGTGGCGGCGGTCTGTGACCGCCGAGTTTGCTAGCGTCGACTGTCGCATTGACAATCCGGCGCTCATAGAGCGCCGCTACAGAAAGCGGATTATCCGCCGGGATTTGGGGATGGGACAGGCGCAGCGGGTTTGTTTTTCGGCTGCTGCGGAGCACCCGGCGAGGGTTGCGGCTGCGTGGGCGCGTTTTCAGTTTTTGACGCACCTGGCGACTGGGAAGGAGCAGCGCCTTGCGTGCCACCGGCGAGTTCGGCGCGCTCCTTGAGCCATGCCTGGTAATCCTGCGGCGTATCCACCACAAGCGTGCCTTTCATTCCATAATGGCCGAGCCCGCAAAGCTGGCCGCAAATCACTTCGTCGGTGCCAGTCTTGATTGGCGTGAACCAGATTGGAATAAGTGAACCGGGAATTGCGTCGCCAGCAATCCGCATGCTGGGCACGAAGAAGTCGTGGATCACATCTTTTGAGGAAAGCTCGCAAATCACAGGGCGATTCACTGGCACGTGAAGTTCGCCTGTGGTCACGATGTCGTCTTTGCCGGCGGGATCATTCGGATCGAGGCCCACCGGATTTGAGTTGCTCACAAAACTCGAATCGCGCCTGCCAAACTGGCCATCCGATCCAGGCAGGTGAAAATTAAAACTAAACTGCTGCGCCACGACGTGAACAACAAGCGCCTCTTTGCCTGGCGGAAATTGATTCACGCGTTTCGCCCAAAGCGGAATGGCAAACCCGAGGAGCAGCACCGCTTCGATCAGCACAACGGAGAATTCCAGATGCGTTGAAATGCCGCTCCGCACGCCGAGGTGATCGGCGCTCGGCTGCCGGCGTTTCCGGAAGCGAATCAGGACAAAAATAAAAAACGCCGACCAACCAATAAACAGCGCGGCCATGAACCAATGACAAAACTCGAGGATATGGTCGATCTGATATCCGTGCGACGAGGCGTTCGGCGGCTGGCCCAGAAACTCATTGATCAGCGCCAGGCTATTCATATTTGGCTAGATCTTCCTCGGTAAGCTCGTGGTGCGGCTCCGCCGGCATGCGACCATGCCGCCAGAGGTGAAAACTGAATACGCCAATCCCACCAATCACCGAAAGGACTGCGCCAAACAGAAACCAGATCGCGACTGCCATGTGCTCCGTCGATTTTCCATCCTTCGCACCGTAGCAAAACGGACACGCACTCGCTTGTTGAATTGCCATCAACACCGACAAAACCAGCAACCAGAATACCTTTTTCACGTGATGATTCGCAATCGCTTCATTTTCCTGTAGAACCAGACGCCGTAAACCATCAGCGCTATGGCAGCTGCAAACGACGCAATCGCACCGGCAAGATAAATTGGCGCGCCTTCCACCAGATCGACCCAGATGCACCAAGCTCCGGTCCCGATCGCAAGCAGCGTCGAGAAAATGATGAAAACGATATGGAAAGCTTTAAGGGACATTTAGCGAAACACCGGGTAATCGTACCACGCCAATAAAATAAGCCAGAAGAGACCGAGCACAAAAAACCCGGTGAAAATCAGGATGCGATAAATGAGACGTTTTTCCGCGGCCAGATGCATGAAAACCAGGGCAACAGCTCCCGCTTTCAACGTCGCTACCAGCATGGCGATGCCGATGTTCGCTTTGCGGGTTCCGAAATCGACGTACGAAAGCGCAACCGTAATCGCGGTGAAGGTGAGCAGAAGCGCGCCCACCATCAGATAGGCTCTTACGTGCTTTTGTACGCCGTGCGCGTATTCCTCGTACTCCTTGGGATCCTGCGAAATATCGGGCGGATTGTTCATGGCTTGGATCTCTGTTTGTAGGGGAAGCTGACAGCTTCCCCTACAGAACGCGAAATTTCTGGGTGGCCGTTCATGGCTCAGAGGAGATAAAAAAGTGGGAACACAAATATCCAAATCAGATCGACAAAGTGCCAGAAAAGGCCGCTCACTTCGACGCGATTCGCCAGGTGTTCCGGGTTGCGCTGGTAAAGCCTTTTGCTGACCGGCAGCCACATGTAAATAAACACGAGCACGCCGCCCAGCACGTGCATGCCGTGCAGACCGGTGATCGTGAAATAACTCGCGAAATACGCGCTGTGCGTCGGCAGAAACATCGTGGCACGCTCCACGTCCTCCTTTTCAATCGTTGCGATTTTGTCGGTGACCGGCAGCGGGAAAAAATGTGGTCGATCCATCGACGGATTGTCCGGCTCAGCATTCACCGGATCGAGTGCCACTTCATATTCCTTGGCGTTCTGGCTGTGCAGGTGGCCGGTGATTTCGATTCGCGGTTCCATTCCCTTTTCGGCGCGACGCTCGTTCCCCAAAAATTTTTCGTATTTGCCTAGCGCTTCCGGCTTAATGTAAGCGCCGAAGTGCTCAAACTTCTGCGGCCATTCATAAGCGAGTTTGACGGTTAAAAAAATCACGCCGCATGAAATGGTAGCCAGCATGTACCACCAGTAGGCGCGATATCTTCTCATCTTCAGCGACGCCCATGCCAGCACCACAGTGACCGAGGACAGGATCAGGATGGCCGTGTTCATCGTGCCAACGGGGACGTTGAGTAATCCGTGCGGCCACATGCCCGGCGCCGCGTCGATGCGCAGAAAAATGTAGGCTGAGAAAAGCCCGCCGAAGAGCATCACTTCCGATGCCAGAAAAAGCCAGATGCCGATCTTCGCGTTCCAAAGACCTGTGTCAGGCCGAGTCGAAATTGTGTACGGAATTTCCATGGCTCAGCAGATCGCGATCGACCAGCTACGCGGGAATTAGTTCGGCGGGAGGCTTGCGCCGAGTCCGCTCGGCGGGTTGCACCGGCTCATTCTGCATCGTGTAATCGCGTTCGCTGCCTGGGAGACTGTATTCATAAGGCCCGCGGTAGGCGACAGGCGTATGAATAAAATTTCCGTGCGGCGGTGGCGAAGGCGCAGTCCACTCCAGCGTAGTCGCTTCCCACGGATTGTCGTTCACCTTCTCGCCATGTTTAATACTCCAGAAGAAATTAATGATGAACGGGATTTGGGCGAGACCCATGATCCACGCAGCCCAGGAGATCGGCACGTTCCACTGGAACCCAGTCAGTCCCCAAATCGTGTGTTCGTTCGAGACAGCCCATCCTTGGCCGCCGTCGTACCAACGCCGATGCATCCCGGCCATTCCCTGCAAGAACATTGGAAGAAAAATCACGTTCATGCAGATGAACGTCGGCCAAAAATGCACTTTGCCCCAGAAATCGTTCATCTTTCGGCCAGTCGCTTTCGGGAACCAATAATAAATCCCGGCGAAAAGCCCGAAGAGTGTGCCAGGCGCAACGATGTAATGGAAATGCGCGATGATGTAGTAGGTGTCGTGCAGATAAAGGTCGGCTGAATTAAACGCCAGCGGGATGCCGGTGAGGCCGCCGATTCCAAACATCGGCAGGAATGCGATGGTGAAAAGCATCGGCACGGTGAAGCGGATCGAGCCGCCCCAAAGTGAAATGAAAAACGCGCTCAAGATGATCACCGATGGAATGGAGATCAGCAGCGTAGTGGTTTGGAAAAATGCGCTGACCGCAGTGCCCATGCCGGTCATCCACATGTGATGTGCCCACACGATGAACGACAAAAATCCAATCACCAACACGGAAAAGACCAGCGATTTATAGCCCCAGAGCGGCTTGCGCGAATTGTTTGCCAGGATTTCGGCGACGATCCCGAACGCAGGCAAAATCAGCACGTAAACCTCAGGGTGACCTAGGAACCAGAACAAATGTTGCCACAAAAGGGGACTGCCGCCGCCGCTGATGGACACCGGCGTGCCATTGACCACCAGACCGGCGGGCAGGAAAAAGCTCGTGTGCGCGACCCGATCCATCCACTGCATGATGATCGCAGCTTCGAGTGGCGGGAACGCCAGCAGCAACAGAAACGCGGTCACAAATTGCGCCCACACGAAAAATGGCAGTCGCATCCACGTCAGCCCTTTGGCGCGCAATTGGATGATGGTGGTGATGAAATTGATTGCGCCAAGCAGTGAAGACGTGATCAGAAAAATAAATCCCGTCAGCCACAGCGTCTGGCCGTTGAAAAAAGGATTAATCCCCTGCCCGGTATCAGCGAAGGCAGCGAGCGGCGTGTAAGAAGTCCAGCCGCTCTTGGCCGCGCCGCCGGGCACGAAGAAACTGATCAGCATGATCACGCCACCTACCGCGAACGCCCAGAAACTCGCGGCGTTCACTTTTGGAAATGTCATATCTGGCGCGCCGATTTGCAGCGGCACAACAAAATTTCCGAAAGCGGCGAACGCCACCGGCACGACGCCCGCAAAAATCATGATCGTGCCATGCATCGCGCCCAGCGAGTTGTAAAAATCCGGCGTCATTTTTCCGTCCGCCATCGAGCCCGTGCCGAAGATGTGCGGCAGCCATTTGCCGATCACCGGCAGCGCCTGGCCGGGATACGCCAGTTGCCAGCGCATCAACATCATCAGGCAAAACCCGAAGAAGAGGAACACCAAGCCGCAAAGGCCGTACTGGATCCCGATGACTTTATGGTCGGTGGAGAAAATATATTTTCGCCACCACCCGAGCTCGTGGTGTTCGTGCTCGGCGGCGTGTGCGTGTGGATCGTGATGGGTGTCGACAGCAGTGGAAGCGTCCATTTCAGGAGAAAGTTACGCCGTAATATCTAAACGGAAGCGCGATTTGCAAAGCCTGAAATTTGCGATTCGTGTGAGAAAACGCCGGATGGCCTGCTTTCTGGGTTGTGCGAAATTTCCGCGTGCAAAGCGAGAAGACGCCGCGAGCAATCATTCATCTCGATATGGATTGCTTTTATGCGGCGATCGAGGTGCGCGATCGCCCTTCGTTGCGCGGTAAACCCGTCGGTGTGGGTGGCGCGCGCGACCGGCGCGGGGTGTTGACGACCTGTAATTACGAGGCGCGCAAGTTCGGTGTGCGCTCGGCGATGCCAACTTTCATGGCGCTGCAACGCTGCCCCAACCTGATTGTGTTGCCGACGCGCTTCGATGTTTATCGGCGCGAAGCCGCAGTCATCCGCGCAATCCTATATCGGTTCACTTCAATCATTGAACCGCTCTCACTCGACGAAGCTTATCTGGACGTCATTGCGCACCCAAGCGCGCCCGGGCCTCTGGCGCAGGAAATCCGGAGCGCGATTTTTCGAAAAACAAAGCTGACATCGTCTGCGGGCATTGGCCCCAACAAACTGATCGCCAAAATCGCCAGCGAAATAAACAAGCCAAATGGGCAGTTTGAAGTGAAGCCGGAACAAGTGCCCGAGTTCATGAAGGATTTGCCCGTGCGCAAAATCTGGGGAATCGGCGAGAAGAGCGAGCGAAAACTGGAAGGACTCGGAGTTAAAACCTGCGGGGAACTCCAGCGCTTTTCGCGTTCGGAGCTTGTTGATCGGTTCGGAAAATTTGGGCTCGAACTCTACGATCTTTGCCGCGGCATCGATTGTCGGCCGGTCGAAGCCGATCGTCCCCGAAAATCGCTCAGCACAGAGGAAACGTTCGCCATCGATCTGACCACGCTCGAGCGATGCGAAGAAAAACTGGAAGAACTGTTCCAGGATTTAATGGCTGATCTGGCTCAAAAAGAATCAACGCGCGATATCACGAAAATTTTCGTGAAACTAAAGTTCAACGACTTCACACGCACCACCGCCGAGCGTGCGGGTCTTGCGCCGACATTGGAGGATTTTCGCGCTCTGCTCGAAGAAGCCTTCGGCCGCGCAGGAAAACCCGTGCGTCTCATCGGCCTTGGCGTTCGCTTTGCCGAGACCGCGTCCGAAAACGCGCAGATGGATTTGCTGTAGGGGAACCACTGCAATTGTCATGTTGAGCGAAGCGAAACATCTCTGATTGTTTCTTGAGTTCCGAGATTCTTCGCTCCGCTCAGAATGACAACATGACCTCCGCGCAGGAAAGGAAAATTAAGCAGACCGGTTGCGACGCGCGCTTTGATAATTTGACGCGCCAGCTGTACGCGACGGACGCGTCAATTTATCAGATCGAGCCAGTCGGCGTCGCATTTCCGAAAAGCGCGCAACAAGCCAGTCTTGTCATTCGCGCCGCAGGTGACGCAGGTCTTTCTGTGACGCCGCGTGGCGCCGGCACAAGTCTGGTCGGGAACGCGATTGGCGAGGGATTGATTGTCGATTTTTCCCGCTACAACCGCCAGATCACAGAACTCGATCTTGAAAAACGCAGTGTGCGCGTTGGCGCGGGTGTGGTGCTCGATCAACTCAATGATTCTCTAAAGCCACACGGATTTTGTTTCGGCCCGGATGTGGCAACGAGCTCGCGCGCGACACTCGGAGGCATGATCGCCAACAATTCCTCTGGTGCGCGATGCCCGATTTACGGAACGACAGCCGATCACGTCATTTCGCTTGAGATTGTAATGGCTGACGGTCGTGTCGAAAAAATCGGCGCGAGACATGAATCGCTCGACGCGGAGCGCGCGACGATTGAGCAGGTTATCCGAGCAGCGAGCGCCGAGATGGCGGAACGTTGGCCGGCGGGCCTTATAAAACGGTGGCCAGGCTACGGGATCGAAAGATTCCTTCGCGCGCCGAACGATCTTACCAACATTCTCGCGGGCAGTGAAGGAACGCTCGCCGGGATTTTTTCGGCGGAATTGAAAATCTCGCCATTGCCGCGCGAGAACGGCTTGGCTCTGATCTTCTTCGCGTCGGTCGGAGAAGCGATGCAGGCAACCGTCGAACTTCTCGATCTCAAACCTGCAGCGATGGAACACATCGATCGGCCGTTGCTGGATCAAACGAAAGGACAACTTCATTTTAGGGAGGTGCGCGATCTGCTCGAATTGGATAGCAAGCCGTGCGAATCGATCCTGATCGTCGAGTTCTACGATGACGTCGTAGAACGGTTGTCGATTCTGGAATCGAGAGAGCTCGGGCTACGCAAAAAAATACTCACCGATGCAGCGCAGATGAATCTGGTCTGGTCGGTCCGTAAATCTGGTCTCTCACTTTTGACCGGTTGCGTTGGGCCGGCGAAACCCGTCGCGTTTATCGAAGACGCCGCCGTTCGTCCCGCTCAATTGCCCGAATACGTACGCGGATTGCAATCGATCATGGAACCCCTTGGCCTGGAGGCGAGCTACTATGGCCATGCGGCGAGCGGTTTGCTTCACGTACGACCAGTTCTGGATCTGCATAGTGCGGCCGATTTAAAAAAATTCCGGCAGGTCGCCGATGAAACCTCCGCTCTGGTGCGACAGTTCAAAGGTTCACTCTCAGCCGAGCATGGCGTCGGTATCGCGCGCACTGAGTACATGCGCGACCAACTCGGCGACGAGCTGCTTGGTGTGTTGCGTGAAATCAAACGGGCGTTCGATCCGAAAAACGTTTTTAACCCTGGGAAAATTTTCGCCGACGGCCGGCATAAGATCGACAGTCATCTGCGCGAAAATTTCACGCGTCCGCTCAAGGTTCCATTTCAACCAGTGCTCGCGTTCGCGTTCAAGGACCGCTCGTTCATCGGCAACCTCGAGCAATGCAACGGCTGCGGCGGCTGCCTTAAGCGCAGCGGCATCATGTGTCCGACGTTCATGGCAACTGGCGAAGAAGTCATGTCCACGCGCGGGCGCGCGAATATCATCCGTGGCGCGCTCGAGCTGCGCGTAAACGGTCATGACCCACTGAAATCCAAAGAGCTGGATGCAGCCTTGAGCAATTGTCTCTCCTGCAAAGGCTGCACGCCCGAGTGCCCGTCAAACGTGAATCTCGCCTTGCTGAAAGCCGAGATGCTTTACGCGCGATGGCGTCGCGATGGTTTGCCATGGCGTGAGCGAATTTTCAGCAACGTCGATTTGTTAGGCCGAATCGGCTGCGCGATGCCAGCGCTGGCGAATCCGCTTCTCGATTTTAAACCGTTTCGCGCCTTTATGGAAAGCGCGCTTGGTATCTCAGCGAAGCGCTCATTGCCGCACTATGCGCGCGAACGCTTCGATAAATGGTTTGCACGAAGGGTAGACCCGACGCCTCGTCGCGTTTTTGAAAAGGAGAGCGGCGAGACGCCGCTACTACGAAGCGGCACCGTCATCCTGTGGGACGACACGTTCGTGCGTTATCACGAACCGCACATCGGCATCGCGGCGGTGAAAGTTCTGGAAGCGCTAGGGTTTGAGGTTGCTCTGGCAAAAAACCGTCGCTGTTGCGGACGACCCGCCTTCAGCCTGGGGAATCTCGATGCCGCCGCAAGACTCGGAAAACACAACATCTCTCAACTCTCATCTCTCAACCATCAACTATCTGCCGCGCCGATTTTGTTCCTCGAGCCGTCATGCTGGTCGATGTTTGTAGAAGATTATCGCGAGCTAAAAATCCAAGACGCAGACAACGTCGCAAGGCGCTGTTTTCTCTTTGAAAAATTTGTCGACGATTTACTCGAGCGAGAACCCGATGCTCTTCGTTTCAGCGAGCGCGCCGAGGCAATCGCAATTCATCCCCATTGCCACGCGAAGTCCATCATGGATCCTGCCTTCATGCGCGGACTTGCAGAACGTTTGCCAGGGCGAAAAGCAACTGTGCTCGATACCGCCTGCTGTGGAATGGCCGGGGCCTTCGGTGCGCTCGCCGAGAAATATGATCTTTCTGTCCAAGTCGCCCAGCGCTTGCTTGATGCGATCGAGAACCAGCCCCGAACACTTTCGGGATCAACTGCCGGGACAGAGATCATCGCGTCCGGCACAAGTTGCCGCCATCAAATCGCCGATCTTACGAGTGTTCGCCCGAAACACATGGCAGAATTACTTGCCGAAGCGATCGTTTTACCTTCTTAAATTTTACTTCTTACCTTTCTTCGCCAGATACTTCATCTGTTTCGTTCCAACTTTGCTGCTGGTATCCGGCCGTTCTTCAATCAACTCCTTTGCTGGGACGGTGTGAAACGAAACGACTGCCCAATCTACGTCCCGACCGACCACTGGGCGATGCCACACATTCGGTGGAATTGAAATCCACCGCTGCTCCAATGGCGCTACCGGATCGCTAATCAGAATATTCGATTGACATCGTCCGGGCTCACCGGTTTGAAGATCGCCGCCTCCTTCGAACGACATCATGCGTTGATGACTGTTGGGATGCCGCTCCACGCCAGTGTCCGCGCCCGCTCGCAGAATAAACACCCAGGCGGACCGAATCCCGTGCGGCAACGCCCGACCGAAAACGCTCAACGGAATCGGTTCCCACGTCATTAGCGCCTCCGTCTTTCGAGCCAACTCCGCGCGGAGCCGTTCGACAATCGGCCGAATTTGTGCGCGGAGAGTCTCAGATCGCAAAACCGCATCGAGCGCCTCAAGGACTGAGTGTTCTTCGGCTGTCATTCGGTTTCCTCCCCCTCAATTTGCCTGCCTAATTCTTATTTGTTTCCTGTCTTCCTGTTTTGCTGATTAATTTTTTAGCAGCCGAAATCCGCGTTCCAAAATTCTTCTTAATTTTTCCTTCTTACTTCTTACTTTTCCATCTCCATGAAAACAGATTCGTTATCGCGCGCTTTTGCCGAACTTTCTACTCCGCTCATCTCAGATGCTGCTCTACGATTGAAAATTCCGCTGCGAATCTGCCCACCCGGCATCCGGCCGATAGCGTCCAATCAACGTCTCGCTGGCCCGGCGCTGCCGGTTAGACATTTTGGAAGCGTCGACGTTTTTCTCGAAGCAATGCAGAACGCGCAATCCGGGGACGTTCTGGTGATCGATAACGGTGGTCGTTTGGATGAAGGCTGCATCGGCGATTTGACCGCGCTTGAGGCTAAAAACTGCGGCTTGGCCGGAATCATAGTCTGGGGTGCACATCGCGACACGCCGGAGCTCCGGCAGATTCGCCTGCCGATTTTCAGCTACGGGACGTGCCCTTCGGGGCCGCAACGGCTCGATGCTAGTGATTCCTTGGCGTTGCGATCCGCTCGTTTCGGTGATTTCCAAGTTGAACCCGGCGATATCGCGTTCGCTGACGACGACGGCTGTTTGTTTGTCGCCGCGCGGATTATCGACGACCTGCTTCGCGTCGGTCGCGAAATCTGGCAACGGGAACGGCGTCAGGCCGAGGCCATCGAGCGTGGGCACTCATTGCGGGAACAACTGGACTTTGCGCAATATTTGGAGAGGCGAGCAGCCGATCCGAGTTACACGTTTCGCAAACACCTGCGAAAAATAAGCGGCGCAATCGAGGAATGATCGAGGCAACGAGCCTCAAAAGGTAGAAGTAAGAAGGAAAAACTAAGAAGTCGCGTATTCCGAATCCGATATATCGCCTTTCCCATTTCTTCCTTTTTACTTTTTCCTTCTTAATTGCCCCGTCATAGGCGAAAACTATCGCTGCTAGACGCATAAAGTATTTCAAATGGCGGCCCAAGTGTGGCCGGTTGAATATATGAAAACTACAATGCCGATAGGACAGCGCATTGCACGCTTCCTTGAGGAACGATATGTGCACAGGGCGCACCCGCATTTTTTGCCGGAGCTCGCCGTCTTTGGAGTCATCCTGCTCCTAGGCGTCTGGCCGATGCTATCGCTGGCGGCCAGGGCCCTGGAGACGATGAGATAAAAGCCTACTGGTTCGCGTCACTCGCGAGCGACGAATTTTTGGGGGGAAAGGGCGGCCGCGGCTTCCTGACGGAACGCTGCGGCCGCTTTGCTCTGAAACCGGAGCGGATTGTAAAGAACATTGAGTTCCCGCTCGGGAACCGGCGGAGCGAACGGCAGACTAACGCAGCCGGGCGTGGCGTGATGTTTCACCATCATTTGAGGCACAATTGAAACGCCAATCCCCGCCGCGACCATGTTTGCAATCGTGCTGAGCTGACTGCCGGCCAGCGCGACCTCCGGAAGCAAACGGCGAGACTCGAGCAGATGATGGACCTGTTGCGAGAGGCAATGCATCTCGTGCAGCAGTAGAAACCTCTGCGATTTAAGATCGTCGAATTCTACCAGAGTTTTCTTTGCCAAAGGATGTCTTTCTGGGACCAGCAGAAGTAACGGTTCTTTGCCAAGATGCTCGACGCCGAGAGTCGGACTTTTTTGACAAGTGGATGCCAACGCCACGTCCAGCTCTCCGGCTTCGATGCGCTGAGTGATGCCTGCAGTCACGTCCTCCACGATGAGCAGTGTCACATCCGGATAATGTTCTTGGAATGTCACCACCAATTCTGGAAGGACATATGGCGCGATCGTGGGAATTGCGCCGACGGCCACATCGCCGGCAATTTTGCCCTTGAGCTCGTCCACGCAACGCCGCGCATCACCGATCGACGCCAAGATTTGTCGCGCGTACTCGAGCAAACAGCGTCCGGCTTCGGTAATAACGACCGAACGCGGCAAACGATCGAACAACGGCTGACCGATCTCCGCTTCCAGCTTTCGAATTTGCTGGCTTAGCGAAGGCTGCGCGACGCGCACCTTCGCAGCGGCGCGCGAAAAATTTCCCTCGTCTGCTACCGCGACGAAGTAACGCAACTGATGAATCTCCATAATAGGAAAGTAAGAAGGAGGAAGTAAGAATTAAGAAGTCTCGACCGGCTCTTTCGAGCGTTTTAAAATTGTCACGAAAATCGCGATCAGCTCGTCACGTTCCTGGCGAAGAGCTGACACTCTTTCGGCAGGGACGATCTTTCCATCAACGAGCAGTTCAAGCCAGTAAGCTGTCTCTTCAAGCTCACGGAGCGAGTCGCCACATTTTGAAATGAACTCTGCTTTACTGCGACCGCGATAGGCTTCGCGGTAGTTCGCTCCCACCGAAGTACCGGATCGTAGCATCTGCTTTCCGGGGACTTGGGCCTCTGCTGTTTTTGGCAATCGGGAAAACATCCGAAGAACGCGCAGCCCGAAGCGCTTTGTGCGTTCTCTGAGATCATTTTCGTCCGGTTGCATTCCTCATTTGTACTCTCGTTCCCTCGCGTTCTCACTTCTTAATTGATCTTTGTTACTTCATCGTTGCTTCACCGGATCCACTTCTTAATTTTTCCTTCTTACTTCTTACTTTTTTCTTGCTCGGAACGAGCACGATCTTTCCCATCGCTCCCGGCTCCATGACCGCTCGATGCGCCTGGGCCGCTTCGGCCAGCGGAAATTCTTTGCCGATCACCGGACGCAACGTTCCGTTTTCCAAACCAGCCACGAGCGCCGCGTGAATGCTTGCCAACTCTGCCGGCGGCGTGTTCGGCAGCACCATTCCGCGGAGATCAACGTCGCGCTGCATCGTGTCCCGCGGATCGATCTCCACCTTGCCGCGACTCCCGATGATCGGGACGCGCCCGCCCTTCGCCAGAATTGTCAGATCCTTCCCGAGATTCACGTTTGCGAGCAATTCCACGATCACGTCAACACCGCGCCGGCCGGTCGCGTTCATCACGTGTTCAAAATGCTCCGGCGCGCGATGATCGAACACCTCGTCTGCGCCTTGTTCGCGCACGAGCTTGCGTCCTTCGTCGCTACCTGCAGTGCCGAATGCGCGCAGACCACGAGCACGCGCGAGTTGCACCGCCGCGGTCCCGACACCACCACTTGCACCGTGCACCAGCACCGTCTCGCCCGGCTTCGCGTCGGCGCGCTGGAACAGCCCGCGATACGCTGTGGCGTACGGCGTGCCCATGGCCGCGCCTTGCGCGAACGAAACATTTGCCGGCAATGGATGCACTTGCTCCTTTTTGCACAAAGCAAACTCGGCATACGCACCGGTCACCGATCCGGCAGTGTAAACGCGATCGCCCGCCTTGAATTCATTTACATCTGCGCCCACCTGCTCTACCACGCCTGCGCCATCGTTACCAGGCGTGTAAGGCAACTCTGGCAATCGCGCGTACGTTCCCGCGCGAATATAAGTCTCGACCGGATTCACACCGATCGCGTGCATTCGCACAAGCACCTGATCCGGACCGGGTTGCGGCGTCGCCACTTCTTCCAACCGAAGAACTTCCGGACTGCCGAACTCTCTCACTCGAATCGCTCTCATTGCCGCCTCACTTTAGTGCCTCTCATGCTTCGTTAAGATGATGAAAGAGTTTACGCTTGAGTAATCGTCCAAGATGCGGCCGAAAGCACGTTTATCCCGGCCGAAAACGGGAGATGGCGATCTCGCTGTGAAGCGGCGGGAGTTCGCCCGAAGTTACAACTCTTTTCCAGACCTTTTCCGCTGATCGTGGTCAGCCTCCTCGATCCCTTCCTGAATCAATTTCGCCGGAATGTTTTCGTCATCTTCAGGGCGCACGGTCGGAGTTTTCTCACCTGACGACGCACGTGGCGTGTACCAGTCGGTAGCTGGGTCCTCTCTCGTCGAGGACTTGTCCGAACCTGAGGTAATGCCGATCAGATCCTCGCGCGCACGAGTTCGGTCGAGATCATTTGGCTGCGCACGTCCGTCGCTGCGCGCGATCTCCCGCGCCCGCTCCTCGATCATCTGCGGCGTGACAGTTCCGATTCCTTCGGTTCCACGAAGAATTTTCCCGGGGCGTTCTGCTTTATCCATAGTTGTATTCAGAGTTCGCCTGGGACGCGGCCCGCGGCTGCATTCGGAAGTCACGCGGTTCGCGTGACTCGGCAGACTGGCAGCCTGCCGGCCGAGACAGGCCAGCGGCATATCTTCCATAAAAAAAAGCGCTCCGCATTTTCCAGCGGAGCGCTTTGTGCCGAGCAGACAATGCGCTAATCAACTACAACAAAGTCCGGTTCGCCGGCGCAGATCACCCGCTCCGTATATACAAAGCCGTCCACGTCAACCGCGACCCAGCAGCCGTCCACGAACACGAAGTACGTGTTCCCGATCAGCCGGAAATGGTTCCCGCCGTATCGTTGGACAAAGAATTCTTTCGGATGCCGCCCAAGACTAAACACTTCGCTGTGACGCGACCTGAACTCTTCCTTGTTCACGGTCGTAGTCTGACTTGTGCCCCCCACATTGGTCTGACCCGCGTTCACGTTCGTCTGGCTCGTGCCCGTGCTCGAACGCATCCCCGATTGATTCTTATTTACCTCCGGAGCGCGACCCTTAACGTTTGTTTGTCCACGCACGTTTGTGCCGGTCTCAGGTTTTGCCTGCGGATTGGTCGCCTCCTGCTGCTGCTGCGCTGGCTTCATCTTCTTCCCTTTCGCCGGCGCAGTAGTCTGCGTTTCCTTCGTCTGCTCCTGCGTCTGTTGTGGTTCCGTCTGGCCTAACGCCATGAGCGGTAACCCCAATATCACTGTTAATGTTAGTATCCTCATTACACGCGGCTCTCAAAATGGCTTCGATCAGTTATGCCAGACCAAGCGTAGCAAGTGTCGGCTCATCGATCGCCGACGTAATCGCCAATCCGTTGTCAGCTTGGAAAGCAGCGATCGCTTCCCGGGTCATTGGCCCAAGCATCCCGTCGATAGGTCCATCGTAATAACCGGCGCGCGCCAGCTGTTCCTGAACATTGACGGTGACCTGGTCAGGCGACAATCCGTTGTAGCCGTAGATCGGGCCATCGTACACATAAGTCACGGACGGTGCATAACCCCATGCCGGGAACCAGTAGCCGGCGTTCCAGTAATACCAACCGTTGTTCACGAAGATGATCCGATTGTAATGGCTTCTCCACCAACCACGATCGTGCCATTGCCTGTGGTAATTGCGGAAGGCCGCATACCGCTGGCCGCGGAACGCGTCTCCGTGCCAGCTATTAGTGATTCTCACATTGCCTCGACGATAAAAGGCGGCGTTCTCTGTGCGGTTGAAGTTACGCTCACGATTGAACGCTACGTTGTTGCGCGAACGAAACTCGTTGGTGTTTCGGAAACGATTAACGTCGGCGTTCCTTGTCCGGTTCACTGCGACGTTTCGTTCACGATTTGCGTCGAAATTTTTCGCCCGGTTCACCGCGACATTCCTATCGCGATTCACCGCAACGTCACGTCGCGCACGAAACTCTTGCGAGTTCCGCTCACGCATTCTTTCGTTCCTGGCGAGGTTTCGCTCGCGAACCGCGCGCAGTCCGCTGTTGTGTTCGACCACGGCATTTGAACTGGCGTGCGGCTTCGCGTACGACCGCTGCCGATATTGCGCGGCTGAAACGTTACGATGCGCGCTCATGCTTCTGCCGGTGTTCGCAGGCCTTGCCGCCTGAACCTTCGCTGACCGCTGCTGCGGCTTTGCGTTATCAGACCGTTTATCCCTGGCCGCTTGCGCTCCTCCCGCTGTGAGCGCCAGCGCAAGGCTTCCAATGCATACTGAATACAGAATTGATTTCATATTTTTCCCTCATTTTCCATTTGGCAGGTTAGACCGAGGTGCGTAGCCGATTATTCAACCCCGTTAACTATTCGCCGGTTTCAGCCTTTCTAGTGACGCCACTCCACCGACGTAATGTCCGAGCCGTTTGGCATTTGCATCGCTGATCACTGATCACCAATCATCGATTCTTCCTTCCTCTTTACTTTTTCCTGCTTTCCTGGTTTCCTGATTAGTTTCCCCCTTTCCTAATTGAAACTCGCTCGCCTCCCGGCTTACTCGTCGCTACCCTTGCGACTTTACCTTCTGTCTCGGCGATCCCTCGCCTCGGCTCCTGGTTTCCTGATTCAATTTTCCGAATCCGCGATCCGCAAAGCGCGCAGCTGCCCCTTCCTTCTTAAATTTTCCTTCTGCCTTCTGACTTCCCGTTGCTCTTCTTAATTTTTACTTCTTACTTCTGCCTTTCATAATTCCTTCTTACTTTTTGCTTCTTCCTTTTTACTTCCTACTTCTTACTTCTTACTTTCCTTCGTGAAGCCTGAGCTGACCGGAATCACTCTGGAGGAACTGGCGGATTTTCTAGAAAAACGCGGCGCCCCTTCCTATCGCGCGAAACAGGTTACTGATTGGATCTACAAAAAACGCGTCGCCTCCTTCGACGCGATGACGGATTTGCCTGGCGAGTTGCGCGCTGAGCTCGCAGCGAAATTTGACACGCCGAAGATGGAAGTCGTCCGCGTCCTTGGCTCGAAAGACACGACGCAGAAATTCCTTTTCCGGTTACGCGACCAAAACCTAATCGAATCGGTCCTGATCCCGGCGTCGCCTGCACTTTATGGCCAACCCTCAGATCGCCGGACGATTTGCGTCTCGAGCCAGGTCGGCTGCGCTTACGGCTGCAAATTTTGCGCGAGCGGATTGGAAGGTTATACGCGCAATCTCGACGCAGCCGAGATGGTGCAACAGCTTATCGAGATAGAAAAATTTAGCGGCGAAAAAATCGATAACGTCGTGTTCATGGGCATGGGCGAGCCGCTCGCGAATATGCGAAATCTTCTGCGCGCGATCCGGATCATCAACGCGCCATGGGGCCTCGGCATCGGCGCCCGCCACATCACCGTTTCTACCAGCGGACTGGCGCCGCAAATTCGCGAGCTGGCCAACGAATCCACGCAATTTCGTCTCGCCCTTTCGCTACATGGCGCAACCGATGAAGTGCGCGGCAAGATCATGCCGGTGAATCGCAAGTATCCACTAAAAGTCTTACTCGAAGCTTGCGATTACTACGTCGCGAAAAAACGAAGGATGACGTTCGAGTACATCCTTATCGCCGGCATCAACGACACCGACGAACAGGCGCGCGAGCTGGCGAAAATCGCGCGCCAACTCATGGCCAAGATCAATCTCATTCCGTACAACACCGTCGAAGGCCTGGAATGGTCGCGACCCTCGCGCGCGCGCCAGGAAGCATTTCAATCTATTCTTCGGAAGCACAGTGTCGTCGCAACCTTGCGCCGCGAGAAAGGCCACGACATCGCCGCCGCCTGCGGTCAATTACGACTACAGACCAAGCGAGGCGATCAGGCGGTCACCAAATTTACTTCCTGATTTCCTGGTTTGAAAGCCTGGCCGTTGCTTCGCATCCGTTGCAGCCTGATTAGGTTTTCCTCTGTCCGCAAATTCGGACCTTCGGCGTTGGGCGGTTCGCGTTGCAATGCTTTCCGGTGTCCTGCGCGCCAGTCACTGTCGAAATTTCCCTAGCTTAACCTCACGGCTCGGCTACACCTTACCAGATCATCCCGACTGAAGAATCATCGTCGCGCCCCCGCACTACTTCTCCGGTATTCGAACTGCTGAAGGTTGCTGTGACCCTGGCTCTGACCGGTCTGATTGGTGGTAGGATTACCTATTATTATCAGGAACGCGCGCAGCGGCACCAACAAGAGGCGAAGGACTTGGAGACAGCCAGGGATTCCGCTCTGACCTTTCTACGCGAAGTCGGCGACGTCCTTGAACAACGCCGGGCTTCTTCCCTTCGCTGCCTCTACGCCATTCGCGACCACGCGCCGCCGGAGGAAACCGAGCAGTTGTGGAACGATTACCTGAAAACGGTCAATGCGTGGAATACAAAATGGAACTTGTATCGCGCTCTTGTTTTGGAGGAATTCGGACCGGATATGCAGAAGCGTTTCTACGACGAAACCGACGCCCAAGGAGTAGTATGGGCAAAGGCTTCCCTCACCGCGAAACTGATCATCTTTCACAACAAGCTCTCCGATTATCACAGGCCGCCGCCGGGCAAGGAGCCGGAGGACCCGAAAAAACTCGAGGAGCTCCATTCTGCTACTCTTTTTACTTCGAAGTCATCAACCGCATTCAGGATGGGAGAGTTGGGAAACGATCCTGGGCGACACCTGCTGAGCAGACAAAGTAGTGGCTTCCGCGCGTCACTCGCCGCTCTGCTTTGACTAAAGCGCTTCCGCCGCGGCTCGTTCGTCCTTCCCTTGTTCGCCGTAGCCTTGTGCGTAGGCGGATTAATTTTTCCTTCTTACTTCTTACTTGCGCCTGCCTGGAGCAGGATCTCAACACCTTCGCGGGCGCCTTCAATCACCATCGTCTTTCCGCTCTTCGCAACCAGGGACCGCGCCTGCTCAATCATTCGATCAATCATGTCATCGTCATGACTTGGATCGTGGTGAAAAAGCAAAACCCTTTTGACGTTCGCATCGAGCGCGAGCAGAACCACGCTGCTCACCGGGCTATGCCCCCACCCGACATGTCGCTCATATTCTTCGTCGGTATACTGCGCATC
>WNFW01001061.1_pt1 | contig 18402 bp, 11 predicted proteins | sample 5400131 | NCBI WGS metagenome assembly WNFW01 (sample SAMN13153362, study PRJNA577476) | soil metagenome | isolation source: 20 cm soil or saprolite under grassland replicate 1 | place: USA:California | collected 2016-06-15 | reverse complement strand
AGTAGTGTTGACCGTGCCGCCTACGACTTGATCGCCCGGACCTTTTGCGACGGGCATGGGCTCGCCGGTCAACATTGATTCGTCGACCTCGCTCCCGCCGTCGATGACGACGCCGTCGACGGGAATCCGTTCGCCGGGCCGAGCGAGGACGGTTTCTCCGGATTCGACCGCGTTGAGCGGCTTCTCGACCCAGCCGCCGTTGCCTTCGACACGGGCGGTTCTGGGAAGAAGACTCACCAGCTTTCGAAGCGCCTCGGAGGTTTTGCGCCGCGCGCGTGCTTCGATCGCGCGACCGGCCAGCACGAGAGCGATGATGAAGATCACCGCTTCGTAGTACACGTCGGGCGCGATCCCATTGCGCGCAAAAAGGCTCGGCGCAATCGTCGCAATCAGTGAATAGAGGAAGGCGGAGCCGGTTCCGAGCGCAACGAGCGTGTTCATATCCGCGGAGCCGTGCCTCACCGCCTTCCACGCGCGGCGATAGATGTCGCGCCCCGCCCAGGCGAGAATCACGACCGAGAGTGCCAGCAGCGCGTAGTTGGCGGCCGGGTTGCCCATTGAAAACATCGCGATGCCGATCGCAAAGATCCCTGCGATGACGCTCACGGTCGCTTTGATCGCGAGCTCGCGCGCTTCGCGTATCTCGCCGTCGTCCTGGCTCGAGATCTCCTCAACGGAGCTGTCCGGTGCGGCGAGCTCGGCATCATATCCAGTTGCGCGCACCGCTTCGATGAGACGCTCGGCGCTCACTTCGCCTGGATCGTACCGAACTGCTGCGCTCCTGGTCACGAGGTTGACAGCAGCGTCTATGACGCCGGGCTCGGCGGCAAGCGCGCGCTGGACGCGGGACTGGCACGCGGCGCACGTCATCCCTGTTACGGGAAACGATATCGACGTTTCGTCTTTGTTTGCGAGCTCGGTTGACACAATGACATTCCCTGCGGACACGGCGAATTCAGGACTGGGGTGGCCTACTTCAGCGATCGCCTGTGTACAATCAATATACCCCCCCACCCTATGTCAAGCGGCGCGTCTCTCCAGCGTCATTTGGAGGGAGCGCAAATTGCATTGTCGAGTCCCTGCACGGGGGCTTGTCACGACGGGAGGAGGACGATGGGTATGCAACGCGAGCTAAGCTTCCCCGACACCGATCCGGTAGAGAACTGCACTCTGGCGAGAGTTCTCGCGCAGATGATGCGGGACAGCCGCGACGAGCTGACGCGGCGCTGGCTCGGGCGGATCAGCGCGCGCGTCAGCCTCGACCCGAATCGGGTTTTCCCCACGGACGCGCTTCTCGATCACGTGCCGCTCCTGATTCTGGGGATCGCGGATTACATCGAGAACCCGCAGAAAGTGATACTGTCGGAGATTCCCGTCGTCGCCAAAGCGATGGAGCTCGGAGAACTCCGCTTCTCCCAGGGCTTCGACGAATACCAGCTCCTCAAGGAGTATGAGATCTTCGGAGGGATTCTTTTCTCGTTTCTGTCGCGCGTCGCGGATTCGATCGACGAGCCGTGCAGTCGTGGCGAGCTACTGGCTTGCGCGCACCGGCTTTTTCTTGCAATCGCGATAATCGAGCAGGCGACCCTTACCCACTATCTGAGCCTGGTGAAGGAGCAGCTGAACGAGCGGGAGCAACGTCTGAGGGCCTTCAATCGCGCGCTCAGTCACGAGCTGAGAAATCTCATCGGTACGATCGGTGGCGCAGCGGAGATCCTCGAGATGGAGGACACCTCGGAAGAACAGCAGCGAACGATGGTCTCCATCGTCGTGCGCAATGCCGCTAACATGAGGGTGGCTCTGGAGAACCTGGTGGAGCTTTCGCGTCTCGACGACGATGCCCGCCGGTCGCGGCACATTTCCCTTGCAAAAGCGGCGGCTGAAGTTGCGCGACAGCTGCGCGAGACGGCGCGGAGCCGCGACGTCGAGATCAGGCTCTCCGGGGACCTGCCGAAGGTAGATGTCAGCGCCGCGGCGTTCGAGCTATGCCTCTCAAATCTGTTGGCTAATGCCATCAAATACTCCGATCCGCGAAAAGAGAAGCGATGGGTCGAGATTCGCGCCGCGGTAACGTCACCGGCCGACACGCTCGAGTCCGAGACGGTGGTCGAAGTACGCGACAACGGCCTGGGGGTTCCCGAGGCCAAGCGATCCCGGCTGTTCGAACGCGGTTTTCGCGCTCACGAGGAAACGCAAAGTGGCATCGACGGCACCGGGCTTGGTCTCAGCATCGTCAGGGAAACTGTGGCCGCGATGGGTGGCCGTGCGTGGGCCGATTTTCTCGACGAGGGGACTACGTTCTTCTTCTCCATGCCGACGCGACGCGCCGAGGATGAGGCGCAGACCGTTACGACTGCCACGCCATCCGCTACCGGATCGGACGGTCAAAGCGCAGAGGATTTGCCACGTTGAAGCTGTAGTGCCACCATTCCTGGTCGTAATTCAGAAATCCCTGGGCTTCCATCGCGGACTTCAATTTCTGTCGGTTGACCGCCGCTAATCCCGTTGCGTTCGCCGTGTGCGCGGCGGCGGAAAAAGTGTCGAATGGTGTTCCCATCTCGAGCTCCCGGCCGCTGGCGAGGTCGATCAGAGTCAGATCGATTGCGAGCCCGAGATTGTGGCGGGACCGGCTCGCGATGTAGCCGTCCCTGAGCAGATCCGTACGGTGCACGCGCTCGGTCCAATCCACCATTGCCACCGTCGCGCGCACCGGACGATAGGCGTCGAACACTTTTAGACCGAGTCCATGTGGCCGCAGATCGCGCTCTACCCGCGCGAGCGCCGCGGCGGCCTCACGTCTCAGAAATGCGCGATTGGCGAGATAACCCGGGAGCGGAGCGCCGGTAAAATTGTTCGCCGTCGCGTAGCGAAGCTCGACGACAATGGTCGGCTCGAGGAGTTGCACATCGGTGAGAAGAGTATCCGCAACCGCGTCGGGTGCTACCGCCGTCTCGACTGTATTGATGGCCGGTGCTGCGCCTGCACCTGGCTGGCGAATGGTGCTCGTGCCCGCGGAACAAGCGGTCGCCAACAGAATTATCAGGAAGTCTCGGAGCTTTTGCATCCGGAAAGAATAACCCCCGGACGCAATGCTCCACGAGCCATTCCTGCCGCATTCCGACTCGCACATATTGTTGCATGGCAAGCACCGACGCGATCACGCCGTCGTCAATCGCTCGCGCCGCGCCGCGCGGCCATCGCGCCGCGATCTTCGCCAGCTTCCTCGGCTGGACGCTCGACGCTTTCGATTTCTTCATTGTCGTCTTCACGCTGACAGCGATCGCGAAGGAGTTTCACAAGACCGACGCGCAGCTCGCGCTTACGATCACAGTGACGCTGGCGTTCCGCCCCGTCGGGGCATTCGTGTTCGGCCTCATGGCAGACCGCTACGGGCGGAAGCTGCCACTCATGATCGATCTCGTTTTTTTCTCCATCGTCGAGGTGCTCTCCGGATTGGCGCCCAGCTACATGGTGTTCCTCGTTCTCCGCGCGTTATTCGGAATCGGCATGGGCGGTGAGTGGGGAGTCGGCGCGTCACTCGCAATGGAGAAGGCGCCGAGTGGGCGGCGTGGAGTGTTGTCGGGCCTTCTGCAGGAAGGGTACGCCACCGGATACCTGCTCGCGGCCGTGTGCTACTTCTTTGTGTTTCCAAGGTGGGGCTGGCGACCGATGTTCTTTATCGGCGGCCTGCCGGCGCTGCTCGCCGTCTTCGTTCGGTATCGAGTAGAAGAATCGGAGGTCTGGCAGCGCACGCGTCACAAGGACTGGAGCAGCCTCGGGCGAGGCATCGCCTCTCATTGGAAGCTCTTTCTCTACCTGACCCTTCTGATGGCTGGCATGAACCTGGTTTCGCACGGCACTCAGGACATGTATCCGACGTTTCTGCAGCGAGATTGGGGATTCTCGCCGCAGAAGCGGGCCGCGTTGACCGCGTTTTCAATGGTTGGCGCAATCATCGGCGGCATCGGCTTCGGCTACCTCTCCGACCGAATCGGAAGGCGACGATCAATTGTTCTTGCGCTGGTCCTGGCGATCCTGATCATACCGGTGTGGGCTTTCTCTCCCGCGCTCGTCGGGCTCGTCGTCGGAGCGTTCGGCATGCAGTTCATGGTGCAGGGTGCGTGGGGCGTGATTCCAGCTCACATCACGGAATTGTCGCCGGACTCCGTGCGAGGCTTCCTGCCCGGCTTTGCATACCAGTGCGGAGTCCTCATTGCCAGCTCCGTCGCTTACCTCGAGGCGTTGCTTGCGACGCGCATGAGTTACGCGCAATCGATGGCAATCGTGGCGGTGATTGTGTTTTCCGCTGCCGCGGTCATCGCCTGGGCGGGACGCGAAAAACACGCGGTGGAGTTTGGTCGCGCGGCCGATGCCGATCTCGACCACGCGCCGAGCTTCGCGCCCTCAGGTTGATTCGACTTCCTTCGCCTTGGCGGCGAGCCCATCCAGGAGCGCCTGCACGTGCTCGGCGCCCGTGCGGGCGTTCATCATCGTAACTCGCAGCACCGGTCGCCCGTCGAGAACGGTTGCCGTAATCCAGCCCGTTCCCTCCTTGTTGTAGCGGGGCCGGAGGGCGCGGTTCAGCTCGTCGATCCGCGCGAGCTCGTCCGCGGTGCGCCGATCACTTTGAACCTTTTTTGCATAGGGGCCGACGTATCGGAAACACAGAATGTTTGACTCCGGCTCATGAAGGCTCTCGAAATCGGCGCGTTCCTCGATGGCTTCATAGAGGAGGCGCGCAGTGTTGCACAGATGGTCGTAAAGGCGACCGAGACCTTCTGACCCGAATCGCTGCATCACGAACCACAGCTTGAGAACATCAGCTCGGCGCGAGCACTGAAAGCTCCGAATGCCCTGGTCGATGATGCGACTCGACTTCCCCGCGTGAAAGAGATACGGAGCCTGCTGCGCGAACGCGCGCTCCAGATCCGCTTCGTCACGCGTCAGAACCATTCCAGCCGCTAAAGGGAGCAGCATCATCTTATGAGGATCCCACGCGAGTGAGCGAGAGTAAGGCAGCCCGTTGAGCGCGCTCGGTGGGCGCGAAGAGAGTAACGCGCCCGCACCGTGGGCTCCGTCCACGTGCAGCCAGATTCCCCGTTCCTCGCAGATCGGACCGATCACTTCCAGATCATCGAATGATCCGGTCGCGGTTGTGCCCGCGGTAGCGACAACTGCCATTACCTGTTTGCCTTCGTCGCGCAGCCGATCGAGGGCGCCGACGAGAAGATCGACATCGAGCTTGTATTCGCGAGATGGTATGGAGACGCCGCGGCGACGTCCGATTCCGAGCTGACCGGTGGCGCGCGTCACCGCGTAGTGTGCGTGTTCTCCGCAGACCACGAACGGAGGGTCGGTCCCCAGACCTTCCTCCCACGCGTTTGGAACAGCGGAATTCCTTGCCGCCAACATCGCCGTGAAGTTGGCCTCGGTGCCGCCCGACGTGAGTGTCCCACCCGCTCCAATTCCGTAGCCCGCTAGCTTGGCCAGCCACCCAACGATCTGATGCTCGATCAGCGTCGCCGTCGGCGACATCTCCCACACCGCTAGCGATTGGTTGAGCGCCCCGATAACGCTCTCCATCCAGACTCCGACTGCCAGCGGCGCCGATGTCTGATGCCCCATGTACATCGGGTGGTAATACTTGTTGGCGTCAGTGAGGACGTCGCGCTCGAGACGCGCGATGATTTCCTCCACCGAGCGTCCGTCGCGCGGGAAAACCTCGTTGAAACGGGTCGCCAGGTCTTCCGCGCTGCGAGGCGTCGAGACTCGTCCGCTCCCGCCGCGGGTGGAAGCGAAGTAGCGCGCTGTCACCGCGGCAAATTGCTCTCCGACTTCGAGAGAAGTATCGCTTTCGAGTTCCGCCAGAATGTCATCGATCATCGGGGGAATTTATCGCCGTCCCACCCCGCACAACGTGAAGGCCGGCTCCGTCTCGGTCCTTCCGTCAATCCAGGAGCCCGTTCTGCCGAACGAAGTCCGCCAGCTCTCCTCTCGACGCCACGCTCAACTTCAGAAAAATGTTGGAGAGATGTGTGCTGACCGTTCGCGCCGAGATCTGGAGCGCTCCGCCGATCTCTTTGTTCGATTTTCTCCTCGCTACCATGCGAGCGATCTCGACCTCGCGGCCCGTCAGGCCCGCAGCTCCGCTCGCGATCGTCTTCGGCGGTGGTCGTACGCCGCGCTGACGCATTTCCTCGCGGGTGCCGCTAAGCTCTTCTCGCGCTCCGAGCCGCGCCAGTACGTCGTGAGCCTTACGCAGTTCGCGTCTCCCCTCTTCGTGCTCGCCCACTTCCCTCAAGGCGCCCGCGAGCCGGCGCCGTACGCGTGCGGCTTGCGGTGGAAACGGGATCGCCTCGAGTAGATCGACCGACGATCGGAGCAGCTCGACAGCCCGACGAGGATCGCCGTCGCGAAACCAGGCGATCAGGCCGTCACACGCGTCCGCATAGGCAAGTCCCAGCCGGTGGTGAAGTCGTCCCGCATCCCGCCTCATGCGCGCGGAGTGGAACGCGGCGCGATCAAAATCGCGTCCCGTGAGTGCCGCTTCACCAACAATCGGCAGCAACCATTGCAGAGACCAGACGACATATCCGGTGCGATCCGCAATCGCCAGCCCCGCCTCGCCAATGCGAAGCGACTCGGCCGCATTACCCTGGGCGAGATGATAGGATGCGAGTCCCAGATGTGCCGGAACTATCGAAGGAACATCGAGCGCCCGTTCGGGCACGCGATCGGGAGACCCCGCTGACTCGCCGCCGGCGAGGTTCCACGCAAGATCGAAGTACTCCTTCGCTTTCTCGTCAGCACCTCGCCACAAATAAATCAACCCCGACCACACGTACAGGCGGGGCAAGAGAGTGCGCTGGTTCAGATTCTTCGCCAAGCCAATCGTTCGCTCGGCAATCTCGAGGGCCTGGTCCCATTCGCCAACACTGGAAAAGTATTGCGCCGACAACTCCCCCGACCACAGCGGGAGAATTGGCGAGTGCATCTGTTCCGCGAGACGGTCGCTATGGGCGAGGTGCTTCACGATCCCCTGCGCATCTCCCGACAACCCCTCCAGAAGCGCCATTCCCCAGTGCGCCGTCCACTCGAGCATCAGTTGGCGCGCTGCCTCGGCGTGCGCGATCGCCTTTGTTCCGTGGTCGCGTGCGAGCTCGAGGGGACCCGTCCAGGCATAGAGCAGGAGCAGCGCTCTGTGCGCGCGCGAGAGCAGCGCGTCGTTTGCGACTCCGCCGGCTACCGCAGACGCGAGCGCGCTTTCGACCTCGGCCTGTGCCTCTGTAAGCCGTCCGAGATCCTGCAGCACGATGCCCTTTGCGAGGCGCAAACGTACTGTGGTGACAGGATCAGCAAATTCGGTTGCCGCTAGTCCGTTTGCGTAATGCGAGAGGGCGTCAGCATACTTGCCACTCCAATAGCATGCGAGGCCCATGCGGTGCTCGATGTCCGCCAGCGCGGTACGATCACCTCGCGCTGTCGCGTCGTCACGGGCGCGTTCCCATAGCTGCATCGCGGCATCATACTCGCCCAGCCTCTGCCTCGTTCGCGCGAGGGTGGTGAGAATCTCATCGCGGGGCGCGTCGACGATCGTCGGATCCTTGTCTAAATGCTCGAGCGCCGCAGCGAGATAGTTCGCCGCCTCGCGATTCGCATATTTTTCGAGGGCGGCGCGCCCCGCGGCGTGAAGGTACCGCACCGCCTTGCGACCCAGCGACTGCGAATGTGCGCGCGCAAAATGGAGCGCGAGCTCGTCGGCGTGCGCCAGAGCGTAATCTCCATAGAAAACTTCCAATGCCTCCGCGGTCGTCGCGTGCAGCATACGCGCCCGCGCCTGCCCGAGATCGGAGTAGATCACCTGTTGCAGCAACGGATGCGTGAAGTCGTAATGGATTTCGTCCACGTTGCCCGTCTCACGGAGCACGCGCTGCGCGAGCAGCTCGTCAAGCGCGGCAACGACGTCCGGCTCCGGCAGCCCCGAAACCTTGGCGAGCGTTTCGTAAGCAGCCCGCGTGCCGACGACGGCGGTAAGATTCGCGAGCGTCCGCGCGTTGGGCGACAGGCGGTCTACGCGATCCTTCAAGACATCCCTGATCGTATGGGGAAGCTGTAGGGTCTCCATTTCCCACCCGCTCCAGCGTCCATCTTTCTGCGACAGACTGCCCGATTCAACGAGTGACTTGAGCGTCTCCTCGACGAAGAACGGATTACCCCTTGTCCAATCGTAGAGCATCGCCACGAAATGCCGCGTAACGCCTTTGTCTGCGCCGAACATCTCGTGGACGAGATCTTCGACATCGGATATTTCCAGCGGAGCCAGCCTTTGAACGAGGAGGCAATCCAATCGCACTAACGACTGTTCGGTGCTGCGCAACACCGGGTTCGAGTCACGTTCCGCTTCGTTGTAGGTGCCGAGTAGAACTATCCGGTGCCCTTGGATCTGGCGGGCGAGGAAGTGGAGTAGCTCGAGCGATGAAGCGTCAGCCCATTGCAGGTTTTCCAGAACGATGAACACGGGCTGCCTGGCAGCGAGGCGTCCGAGGAATTGTGTAAAGTTCCAGAGAAGTCTCGCTTTCAGCTCGGCGGGATCGGCGCCCGCAGATGCCCGGCCCCTCTCGCCACCTGTCGCGAGACTCGGGAACAGGTAGCCAAGATCGGGCGCGCTTCCTCGCGTGAGGACGGAAAGCGTCGCGGGATCCAACTGGCGCACGAGTGGCGACAGCGCATCAGAGAAGAGCGCGTAAGGCACTCCCGTCTCGACGGGATACGCGCGGCCCACAGCGACACTCCAACCCTTTTTTGCCGCGCGTTCCGTGATCGCCGCGGCGAGCCGCGTTTTGCCGACGCCGCCCTCGCCAACGATGAAAACCGACCGCCCGAAACCCTTGGCCGCTTCGTCGATCGTTTTCGACAGGAGGGCAATCTCCGCGCTCCGGCCGACGAGCGGCGCCTCATCAGCCCTTGGCATCGTCGGCTAATGTACGAACGTCAGTTTTTCAGAGCCAGTGCGATGGGGAGCGATTCTGGCCGTCTGACACCGCGTGGCGTACGGCGAACGCGAGCTTACGGCGTGACTTTGTGCCCGACCGGTCCAAGGGTCAGGGTTCGCCATTCACGCGTCCAGGCCCTGAGCCGCGACTCACGCGTCTCCCGTTGCAGGCCGACCACGAACCGCACTTTCATCGGGGATTCCAGTGCGCGATCGAACACCACACGTCCTATCCCCGAAAACGACGTTCCCGGCACCTCGAAATACACGACACTGCTCGGCGCGACTGGAATCTCCATGAGAAGGCGTGCGCCCCGCGGACTCAGGTCGTCGAGCAAGGCCAGCCCTTTCGTCGGCGGCTCGCCGTCTTCTCCCTCGATCACGACGCGCGCGGGCAACTGTACTGAATAGCGCCGCTCGCCGCGGATGTCGGCAACGAACTCCGACGCTTTGCTCAGAAAAGTGACCGACTGCCGGTACTTCATTCTCCACATCGGTACCGAATGGTGCGCGCAGTGGAGCTCGATTGCATCACGCGTCTCGATCGGCAGCTCGTCGAACTGGAGACCGTGTGTGTACACCAGATTGTTCGCCGTCGACGACTGCTCGACGTGCATCACCTGCCCGCTTACCGGGAATGTGCCCGAGGCAAGCGGCAGCGCGAGCCTGACCGTTGTCGCTTCGCCAAGGTTGAACGGCGCCCGAAACGCCATCCCGGCCGGATTCAGATCCTGGGTGAGCGCAAGCAAATCCTGGAATTCGTTGCCGTCCTTGTCTGTGGCGTTGAGCGTGATCGGGAATGCATCGATGAAGCGGTGATCGATTCGCTGCTGGCGGGACGTGCGGCTGTGCCAAACCACGAATCCGGCGAAGTAGATGTTCCACCCGATCCAGAAACCGTTGAACAGGAACGCGACCGAGGACCAGCCGGACGTGTGGTAATTGATCCACCCGTAATGGTTGGCCAAGGTCGCCCAGATCAAGGCGAACACCGAGAGCACGAGGAGAAAGAGCTGCGGCGCGTATGTCTCGAAGGGAACCTCGTTCATTCCCTTCGGCGTGACGTTGAACTTGAGCCGCTCTCTGGCGAAAAAGCCCTTGTACGCTCTGATGTACGTCCAGAACTTCGCCATCATGAAGCGCTCGCAGATCACGATCCAGCCGGTTCCGCGCGACAACAGCTCGAAGCCGATGATGCTGAGGAGAACGTACGGGACTAGCCTGGTCACGAGCTGCGCATTCGTGACCCTTACAGGCAGCCAGCCAGTGAGAAAAAACACTACCGGCGAGAGATAAAAGATCAGCTTCTGCGCCCCATCGAGATACGTCCACGTTGCCGACAGATACGCGAGGCGCTGCGGAACGGTGAGACCCGGATACGTGAGTGGGTTGAGCCTTCGCAAAATCTGCATCGACCCCTGCCCCCATCTCAGCCGTTGCACGTGGTAAGCGTAGGCTGAGGCCGGCGCGAGACCGTAGGCCAGCGTCTCACCGTGGTAGACCGATTTCCAGCCGCGGCCATGGAGAACGATCGACGTTTCCATATCCTCGGTGACCGTTTTGGTCGAGAAGCCGCCGATCTCGTCGAACGCCTTCCTGCGCAGTACACCACAGCTTCCGCAGAAAAACGCCGCGTTCCAGCTGTCCTTCCCCGGCTGAAGAAGCGAGAAGAAAATGCGGTTTTCTTCCCAGAGGCTTCTCCCCTCTTCATTCACGACGTGAGCGAACGAGTCGGTGTTGTAGAAGTCCTGGGGCGATTGGACGAACGCCACTTTGGGGTCTTCGAAGTAGCCGAGGAGCCTGTCCAGGATATTCGGGAGGGGCACATGATCGGCGTCGAGCTGCAGAATGAACTCCCCATGAGTGACACTGAAAGCGTGGTTGAGATTCCCCGCCTTGAAGTTCTCGTTTCCAACCCGGCGGATGTAGCCAATGCCCAATGCCTCCGCCATCGCCCTCACCTCTTCGCGCTTTCCGTCATCGAGCATGTAGGTCCGGTGCGGATATCGTATCGCGCGCGCGCCGAGCGCCGTCCGCCTCAGGACTTCGAGTGGCTCGTCGAAGCAGGTTATGAAGACGTCGACGATGAGCCCCTTTGGCGTTGGCGGAGGGACGCGATAGTTCAGCCTCCACACCGTAAAGATCATCAGGCCCGAATTGATGAGGCCGTAGGTCTCGGCTATCACCAGCACGAGCGAAAAAACCAGGGCGTTGGGGTTGAGCGAGTATGTCCATCGCCACGTGATCCAGTACAAGCCATAAAGCCACGCGATCGTGGCGACAGCGCGAGTGAATAGCTCCTGCCCGCGTGGCTGCCTGGGAATTGCATCGCGGAAGCGGCTTTCTCGGATCTCGGACTCGGCCTCCGTGGCCGGCGTCGCACCCGCGGGCTCGGGGGCCCCGGCGGGCTGTATCACAACACTGGTTGTCATGCGGGTATCGCAGCTGTAGCGCGAGATTTATGCCCACAGACCAATCGCGTCGAAGCTGCCTAAGTGGTTCAGTGATTGCGACTTCACAGGGCATGGCAGTCGCTGATCTCCGCGCGGGCGCGCACCATCTCGATGGCAGCGAGGCTGACCACCGGCCGCTGCTCGACCTCGTTGGTGACGCGCGATTCGTCCTCCTTGGCGAGGGATCGCACGGCACCCACGACTTCTACCACGAGCGCGCGGAGATCACCAAGCGTCTGATCATCGAGAAAGGCTTCAGCGCGGTGGCCGTTGAAGCCGATTGGCCCGACGCCTACCGCGTGAATCGGTACGTTCGCGGTGAAAGCGACGACCCGGATGCCAAGTCCGCGCTCGGCGGATTCCAACGCTTTCCAACCTGGATGTGGCGCAACACGGTCGTGCTCGATTTCGTCGAATGGCTACGCAACGCGAACTCCAGTCGTACCGAGAAGAGCAAAACCGGCTTCTTCGGGCTCGACCTGTATAGCCTGTTCACTTCGATGGCAGCGGTAGTCTCGTACCTGGATCGTGTCGACCCAGCCGCGGCACAGCGCGCACGCTATCGCTACTCGTGCTTCGAGCATTTCGGAGAGGACAGCCAGGCTTACGGCTATACCGCGAGCTTCGACCTCTCTCGCTCGTGCGAAGATGAGGCCATCAAACAACTCGTCGACATGCAGCGCGGCGCGATGCAGTATCTCGGTCGCGATGGCAGTGAGGATTTCTTCGACGCCGAGCAGAATGCACGCCTCGTGAAGAACGCGGAGGAATATTATCGCTCGATGTTCCGCGGCCGGCAGTCGTCATGGAACCTTCGCGACACGCACATGGGCGACACGGTGAGCGCGCTCGTCGCCTACCTCGAGCGGAGCGGGCGCGCCCCGAAAATCGTCGTCTGGGCGCACAACTCCCACCTCGGTGACGCGCGGGCCACCGAAATGGGCGCGCGTGGCGAGCTGAACCTCGGCCAGCTGATTCGACAGAAGTACGGATCGGAGGCGGTGCTCGTTGGGTTCACCACCTACACCGGCACTGTGACCGCCGCAACGAACTGGGACGATCCTGGAGAGCGGAAGCGTGTTCGACCCGCTCTCCGGGACAGCTACGAGCTGGGTTTTCACGAAACCGGAATACCGCGTTTCTTTCTCGACCTCAGCGACGGCGCCGGCGGGACAGCTCTTCTATCCAAGCCGAGGCTGGAGCGCGCCATTGGCGTGATCTATCGTCCCGAAACGGAGCGCGTCAGCCATTATTTTCACGCCGACCTGCGGAGCCAATTCGATGCGGTATATCATTTCGACGAGACCCGTGCTCTCGAGCCGCTCGAGAAGCCGGAGCGTTGGCACGACGTCGAGCCCCCGGAGACATATCCGAGCGGCATCTAGCTGAGGCGCGCTACTACCGGAAGCGAGTTAGCGGCAGAAGCGAGCTATTTCCGCTTCCTGGGATCCTTCGTTGCCGGTTCTTCCGAGAGATCCAACATCTTTTGACTACCGAGGTAGGTCACGGATTTCGCATCTCCCACGTCGCGGAGGCGTTTCACGATCGCCGAAATCCGAGTCGATGCGGAAAGTATCTCCGACGCAATCTCTGGGATTTCGTCCGGTCTTGCATCAGTAGCGAGCAGCTCGGCGTTCATTTGCAGCGCGGTGAGAACGTTGTTCATCTCGTGCGCAACCGCGATCGTCGCCTCCTCGATCCCGGCGAGGCGTTGCGCGCGAGCGTTCTCGGCCTCCATCTCCCTCTGCCTTGTAATGTCCTGTATCTGCTCGACGAAATAGATCGGCTTGCCGGCAGCATCGTGGACCGTAGAGAGTGCAAGCGAGACCCAGATAAGTCGGCCGTCTTTTCGATAGTATCGCTTGATCCGGTCGTAGGAGTTCACTTCGCCGGCGATCAGCCGCGATAACTGGTCCAAATCGGCCGGAAGGTCGTCGGGATGTGTGATCGCCTGGAAGCTGAGATCGGTCAGCTCTTTCTCGGTGTAGCCAAGCATGTCGCAAAGCGACTCGTTCGCGCTGAGCCACCGCCCATCGAGGCCGACAAAGGCCATTCCGTGCGGCGAATACATGAAAGCATTCGCGAAGCGCTCCTCGCTCTCGCGCAACGCGCTCTCGGCCTCGGACCGCTTGGAGATGTCGCGTATCATTCCCAGAACGGCCTTCCGGCCATCGAATTGGATGAGGACCGACACGACTTCGGCGGGAATCTCCGTCCCATCGGTCGCGACGAAGCGAACGTCTAGAGGAGGTCCCGCCACTCCGGTTTCAGCGAGGCGGTGCAAACGCGTAGCCACGAGCTCCCTCGACGACGAGTGCACGAACTTCATCACAGGCTGCCCGACGAGCGAGGCAGCGTCGGCACCAAGGCGCTCGGCGGCGAACGCGTTCAGGTAGAGGAAGCGCTCGAAATCATAGACGATGATCGCCTCGGGGGCATGCTCGACCATTGCCTTGAAGTCGCCGCTCGCGATGTGACGGGGCATCTTTCAATAGTGCGCGATCTCTCCAGTGTTGGCAAACCCGTTTGACGGTGAGACACGTCGCTCGTCGCATAGAAAGGCATCCGTTAGGTTCTGCACCACAGAGGCCACGAGTTTCGCACACGGAGGAAAGAGTTCTGAAGAAAGCAAAACGCGGCTCAGCGAAGCGCAAACCGGACACAACGAGGCTGGATCTCGAGACGCGAACTCGCGACCTCGAAGCCGCGAACAAGACGGCAGGATTCGTGGCCCACGAGCTCAATAACCTGCTCACCGTGATCCAGATCAATACCGAATTCCTGCGGGAGTCCGCTGGCGAAAATCCCGTCAGCGCCGAGGAGCTCGAGGAAATCCAGACCGCGTTGAGGCGTGCTTCGATTCTCGCGCGCCAGTTGCTCGCCTCCTCCCGACTCGAGCCGTTCGACCTCACCGTCGCCGAGGCTGGGCTAAAGAAAAGAGCCGCCGCCGCGGCTAGCAAACCGAGTGGTGCGCACAAGACGCCGCGCGTCGCTGAAACCATTCTACTCGTCGAAGACGAGCCCTCAGTACGTAGCCTTGCGAAGAGAATTCTTGCGCAGAAGGGGTATCGGATCCTCGAAGCTTCCGACGGCGCCATCGCGCTGAGACTGGCAGCTGGCCACGTGGGAGAGATCGACCTGATCCTTTCGGACGTGGCGATGCCTAATCTGGGAGGACGCGGTCTGGTCGAAGAGCTCAGAGAGCTCAGCCCCGGTCTGCGCGTTCTTTTCATGTCCGGCTACCCGAAGGAAGAGATCTTCACCGACGAAGAGCGCGCCGCTCACACCCCCTACCTTCAGAAGCCGTTTACGGGGGTGACCTTACTCTCCGAAGTTCGGGCCGCCCTCGGCTACGCGAGCTGACTGGTGCAGTACGCGCAGCGCGTTGCGGCACCTTCGATCGACATCCGGCAGTAGGGGCAATTCTTTTTGGGAGATTCGACGGCCGGCTTGATGAATATCTTCGAGATGCGCCAGGCAACGAATCCGATGATTAGGAAGTTGATCGTCGCCGCCAGGAAGTCTCCGACACCGAACTTTACCGAGCCGACGCTCCATGTCGCCTTCTGCCAATCGCCGCCAGGCCCGAGCGCAACTACGACCGGCATGATGAAGTCGTCGACGAGAGCCTTCACCAACGTGTTCAGCGCTGTGCCGACTACGACCGCTATCGCCAGCGCGACGACATTCTGCTTCAGCAGAAAATCCTTGAACTCTTTCAGCACGAGTGATTTCCAGTTGGGGATGAGGTCGAGCCTGAGAATTTAGCGCGTCCGGCCGCGGTTGCTCGCAGGGCCGCCAGCCTGCGTATCGCAGCGATGCCGGCGATCGGACCGAGTGCGAGAATCACAAAACTCCACCGCCAGCCGATCCTCTGCGCAACTAGAGGCACGATCTGCATCGGGAGCATCGTCAGAAGAAAGCCAAGCGAAGTTTGAATCGTGAGGGCGGTTCCGACCGTGTGCGGGGGAACTGACTCGGTCACGAGCGTGCTGAACTGCGCGCTGTCAGCGATGACGAAAAAACCCCACGTCATTGCCAGAGCCCCAAGGACCCAGATCGGGCCGCCGAACGCAATGCCACTGAGAAGGCAACAGCTTCCGCTCACGACGAGCGAAATCGCGACGAGGCGTTCCCTTCCCCGCTTGTCGGCGAATAACCCGCCCCAGACCGACCCGAGTCCGCCGATCGCGATCGTCGCGAAAGCCAGAAGAGATATCAGTCGCGAGAGACGGGGTCGTGGCCCGTAGTGGACGGCGATGCTCTCCGCCAGGAAAACCGGAACCCACGTCCAGAAAGCATACAGCTCGAACATGTGTCCGAGATAGCTCGCCGTGGCGAGGCGCCATTCGCGCACCCTGATCACTTCACCCGCCTGGCCCCACGAGAACGGGCGGCGCGCGAAGGGAAATGGCCCGTCTCGGTAGCCAACCGCGACCAGCAGTCCCGCGACAACGGCTCCGACGCTGGACGTGAGGACAACCGGACGTAAGCCGACGTGAGGCAGCGCCCGCACCAGATATGGGGTCGCCTTTCCAATGGTGAGCGCGCCCACGATCACGCCGATCGCAAGGCCACGCTCGGCTCGGAACCAGGTGGCCGTCATCTTCATCGCTGGAGGGTAGACGCCGGCTAGGAAGAAACCCGTCAGAAAGCGCAGGACGAGCGCAAAGGGATATCCCGGCACGGCGAGTATCGCGGCATTCGCGAGCGACCCGAGGACCGCACACGAGCTAAAGAGCGTTCGTGTCGGCAGGACGTCGGCGAGGTTGAGAACGGCCACAAGAGCTGTCCCGCAGACGAACCCGAGCTGGACGACGCTCGTCAGCCAGGCGGCTTCCGCCGTGGTCAACCCCCAGATGGACCGTAGTTGGGGAGTGACGGCGCTGGCCGAGAACCAGAGCGACATACCCAATAATTCGGCAAAACCGAGTAACGTCAGCACCCGCCAGCGCGTCGAGTATGTGTCGATCGACATCGAAAAAAATTAGCTCATGACGCATCCTCCGCCGCCATCGTCTCCACCCGCTCCGGCCGCGCCTTCACCCTCCGCTTCCCGGACGACGGTGGCGACGCTGTCGCGCGAGCTGGGTGATTTCCTCGTCGAGCTATCGATCACACTCAACAAGCACGCGATTTATCCGCACGGACACCCGCTGCTGGATGTCGCCGTGGATGGCGTCGCGAATCGCCTCGCAATGCTATTCGTCGGTGACCGCGACTCACTCTCAATCGGTGTCGCACGCCGTCAGTTGATCATCGAGGGCGTCGCGACAGACCCTCTTAACCCCGTCCTGAAAGAGCTCGCGCAGCGTCTCCACGAGCATCACGTTGGCGCCGTCAAATTGGTGCGGGGAATTGGCCGTGACGAGCTCGCGGCAGCGCTCGCGGCACTATCGATCGATCCGACCAGGGCGGAGAAACCGATCGGCCTCGATGTCGAGCGCGTAGGTGAGCTCTGGCAACACGTGCGATTTTTTCCGCTGACCTACGACCGCCTCCAGTTGATCGAAGATGATCCGCACGGAGAACCGCCGAGCGCCGACCAGATGGCGGCGGGACGGGCGACCCAGCTTTGGATCGGACTGGCGCGCGCCGCGCTCGTATCAGACACCTCGGATCCAGCGACCAAGCGCGATGAAGCCGACGACAGCACTGCGCTCGAGCCTGCTACGGTTGCGCGGGCAATCGACGAGCACCAGCGGGAGGAAGCGTACGATCAGGTCATCGTCGGCTACCTGCTCCAGATAGGCGAAGAGCTCAAGACGGCCGAGGGCTCCGAAGCAGCTGGACTACAGCGGCGCGTGTCACGTCTCGTCGGCTCGCTCAAGGAATCGACTCTCGAGCGGTTGCTCGAGATGGGCGGAGACAAGGCGCAGAGACGGAAATTTCTTCTCGACGCTTCGCAGGGTGTCACGGTCGAAGCCGTGATCGATCTCGTCAAAGCGGCCTCAGCTGCCGAAGGTCAGACGGTGTCGCACTCGATGCTGCGCATGCTCTCGAAGCTCGCGCATCATCCATCCTCTGGTGGAGGACCGAAAGGCAAGACGGACCCGACGATACGCGACGTCATGCGACGCCTGATCGACGACTGGACGCTGGACGACCCGAATCCTGAGGCGTATCGCCAAGCGCTCGAGAGCATGTCCAGTCTCAGAAACATCTCCGTAAAGCCGTCCGATAATTCACTTCCCACCGAATGCGAGCCGGAGCGAATGATTCAGATCGCGATCGAGATCGGCGTGATGGGACCGCAGGTCCGGGCCGCGATGTTCGACCTGTGCAAGGCAGGCCGGGCCGAAGTCCTGTTGGATCTCGTCGAGCGGGCACCGAACGCCGATGCCGGTGCTCCCGTGTGGGAATTCCTGCGTGGCGAGCGGATCCTCGAAACGCTGCTTGGGCAATCCCGCGTCGACTTGCCCCTGGTCGCGCGCTTCGTCCGACGGATCGGCGTCGACGCCGCTCCGCTACTGCTCTCCGCGGCATTAGCGTTCGAAGACGCGAAAACCCGCACTCAGTTTTACGACCTGCTGGAATCGCTCGGCACCGAGATTGGCGCTGTCGTTGCGGAGCGGCTTCCAGACGCCCCTGCGGGGATGCAGCGGGAGTTGTTGGCTCTCCTGGGACGTCTGCCGTCGCTTCCCCCGGCCTTTCCGCTGAGAGAATATCTCGACAATGACGAGCCACTAGTGAGACGCGAGGCCGTGAGGTTGCTGCTTCGTAACCCCGCTGACCGCGATGAGACCATTATGAGCGCGCTCTCCGACGCAGATGACCGAGTGGTTTTTGCCGGCCTCAGCGTTGCGCAGGAGAAATGCCCCCGCGCTGGCATCGAACTGATCAAACAGCGCGTCGATCGCGGCGAGCTGGACGCGCAGCTTCGCACGATGGGAATTCGAATAGTCGCGCAGCAGCACAATGCGGAGACGCTCGCCTGGTTCCTGGGCTACGTCGTCA
>WNFW01001137.1_pt1 | contig 18403 bp, 13 predicted proteins | sample 5400131 | NCBI WGS metagenome assembly WNFW01 (sample SAMN13153362, study PRJNA577476) | soil metagenome | isolation source: 20 cm soil or saprolite under grassland replicate 1 | place: USA:California | collected 2016-06-15 | reverse complement strand
ACCTTGCGACAGCTGAAGTTGCACCGGCGCGCCGCAGCGAGTGATCGCCGGCGCGTTACCGAACGGCCCGCCTGCGGTCAATCAGGACGAGGCCGACAAATGACGGCCGATATGATTCGAAGCTCGAAAACGCGCTACCGTCCGAACAGCCGATCCATCAGCCAGCCGTCCAATCCGTGCGTGGCTTCCGGGCGCGCCGAGGTTCGCGTTGGCGCCGCCCGGCCGGGAGCGCCTGACGGTAGCGGCGCGGACGCCGTGGGCGCGCTGACCTGCGAGGCCGCCTGCACCAGGTTGGAGAACAAGTTGCCGGCTTGCGAACCCGGCAATGCCGCGACCGCGACGCCCTGATGGGCGCTTCGCATGAAGCGGGTCCAGACCTCCACGGGTAGCCCGCCGCCGGTCGCCTTCCTGGTCGGCGAATTGTCGTCGTTGCCGAGCCAGACGCCGGTGACCAGGCTCGCCGTGTAGCCGATGAACCAGGCGTCGCGGAAATCCTGGCTGGTGCCGGTCTTGCCGGCGGCCATCCAGCCCGGGATCTCCGCCTTGCGTGCGGTGCCGCTGAGCAGGGTCTCCTGCATCATGGTGTTCATCATCGCCACATTGCGCGGCTCGATCACCTGAGCGGGCTGATCGGGTTGCCGGGCGTACAAGATCTTGCCCTGATCGGTGCGGATCCTGGTCACGACATGCGGGGTGATGCCCTGACCGCCATTGGCGAACGGCGCGTAAGCGCCGACCAGCTCGGTGAGCGAGACTTCCGAGGTGCCCAATGCAATCGAGGCATTGGTCTCCAGCTTCGATGCAATGCCGAGCCGGTGCGCGGTGCGCACCACGTTCTTGGGCCCCACTTCCAGTCCGAGCCGTACCGCAACGGTATTGAGCGACATCGCCAGCGCCTGCGTCAACGTCACCGCGCCGAAATATTCGTGGCCGTAATTCTCGGGCTTCCATCCCCTGACGTCGAGCGGCGCATCCTGCCGGACCGTGTCCGGCGTCAAACCGGCTTCGATCGCGGTCAAATACACAAAGGGCTTGAACGCCGAGCCGGGCTGGCGCTTGGCGGTGACCGCGCGGTTATACTGGCTGTCGGCATAATTGCGGCCACCGACCATGGCGCGCACGGCGCCATCCGGTGTCATCGCCACCAGCGCGCCCTGGCTGACATTGAATTTCACGCTCTTGGCCGCGAGTTCGTCGATGATGGAGGCTTCGGCAACGCTCTGCAGTTTCGGATCGATCGAGGTTTCGACCGTGATGTTCTGGTCGATCTGGCCGATCAGATCGTCGAGCACTTCACCGATCCAGTCCGCGACATAGTTGACGGTGCCGGCGCCCGCCGCCTTCACATTATAGGAGGGATGCCCGATCGAGGCCTTGGCCTGGGCCTCGCTGATGAATTTGGCGTCCGCCATGGCGGCGAGTACGGTCTGAGCCCGCTTTTCGGCCCCTTCCGGGTTGCGGTTCGGTGCCAGCCGCGACGGCGACTTGACGAGCCCCGCGAGCATCGCGGCCTCCGCGACCGTGACGTTCTTGGCGGATTTGCCGAAATAGCGCTGCGCGGCGGCCTCGACGCCATAGGCGCCGGAGCCGAAATAGACCCGGTTGAGATAGAGTTCGAGGATCTCCGCCTTGGAATGCTTGCGCTCCAGCCACAGCGCCAGCTCGACCTCCTGCAGTTTCCGCTGCAGGGTGCGCTCCTGCGTCAGGAACAGATTCTTGGCGAGTTGCTGGGTCAGCGTCGAGCCGCCCTGCGAAACCCCGCGATGCAAGACGTTCGCCACCGCCGCGCGCGCGATGCCGACCGGATCGACGCCGTAATGCGAATAAAACCGGCGGTCCTCGATGGCGATGAAAGCCTTCGGCAGATACGGCGGCAAATCCTTCAGGGCCATATTGGCGCCGGCCATCTCGCCACGGGTCGCCAGCACGCTGCCGTCGAGGCCTGTGATCTGGATCGTCGGCGGTCGTTTCGGGATCTCCAGCGACTGGATCGCCGGCAGATGCGCGCCGACCCAGACGATGACGCCAACCAGGGCGATCGCCCCCCACAGGCCGAGCACCGCGCCCCAATAGACCAGCCGCTCGATGCCGATGCGGGCCTGCGTTTTGGACCGGCCCTTGCGGTTCGCCTTGCTCGCACGCGGCTTGCGCTCGCGCGGCGCGTCGTCTTCGTCGCCGTCAGGATCGTTCATCTTGCGCTTGGGAGATCGCTTTTTCGGCGTCTCATCGTCGCCGCCGCCGGAAATCCGGTCCTGCGGACTGAGACGCAGATCGCCAAGCGTCGCCGCAAGCCCGAACTGCGGCTCCTTGCGTCCGCCGCTGTTTTTCCGTCCCCATGCCATCCGAAAAACGTCCACGCCACCGACGCGACAGATTAGCGGGCGGGATTTAAGGTCGCGTTAAGCGATGATTAAGGCTGATACCGCGGTGAGCGCGCAAGCGCCTCACAAGCAAGGCGTTCAGGCACTGTTAACCCTAGCACGGTGTCGTCATTCCGGGATGGTCCGAAGGACCAGACCTCAGATGTGCAATTGCACATCGGGGAATCCTTGGATTCCGGGTTCGATGCTTGCGGCCGTTGATGCCGCCCTGATCGCTGATCATCTTCAGATAGGCGGTGGCCTGGGTCTTGCGTGAAAGCAAATCTGCCGGCGCGGTGGCAGTGCACCGCGCCGGCAGCAATCAGTTCGCTTAAAACCCGGCTGCCAGGCCTAGCCGCTGGCATCGTCCCCGATGATCGGTCCAAACAGTTCCCAACGCTCGCCGTTGAATTTCATCATCTGCAACTGTTTGTTGACGCGATAATCGTCCGGCGTGGTGCTGCCGGTGATCCCGGGCAGCGACAGATCGAGCTGAACATTCTTCAGGTTGGTCGCCTGCTTCATGATGTTTTCGCGGGTGAGGTCGTCGCCGCACTGCTTCAGAACATGGATCAGCAATTGGGTGGTGCTGTAGCCATAGGCGTTGAAGCTCGAAGTCTTGTCGCCCTCGGGATAATATTTCTCCATGAAGGCGAAGAACTTCTTCATTCCGGCGTCGTCCTTCCAGGTCGGATCGAGCGGATCCTTGCCATAGGTGACGCTGATGACGTCCTTGGAATTTTCCGCGCCTGCCGGCAGCATCACGGCGCCGACCGAGGTGGCGTTGATGTCTAGGATGTGCACGGGCTTCCAGCCGAGATCGGCGATCTTCTTGATCGCCTGGGCCGCGAATTTCGGCGTCGAGGCGTCGAACACCAGGTCGGCACCGACTGTCTTCAGTTTGACGATCTGCGAGTCGATGGTCGGATCGGTCAATTCATAGGACGTTTCGGCGACGATCATGGTCGCGGCCTTGTCGCCGAGGCCGGCTTTCAGGCCGGTGAGGTAATCGCGGCCGAGGTCGTCGTTCTGATAGATGATGCCGATTTTCGCGTTCGGATAATTCTTCAGAATGTAGCGTGCATAGATGCGGCCTTCGGTCTGGTAGTTGGGATTGAATCCCATGGTCCAGGGGAAGTTCTTCGGGTCGGTGAACTTGGACGCGCCGGTGGCGGCGAACAGCTGCGGCACCTTCTTCGAATTGAGGTACTTCTGCACGGCCGCATTCGACGCGGTGCCGACCAGCTGGAAGGTCAACAGCACTTCGTCGCTTTCGACCAGCTTGCGAACCTGTTCGACGGTCTTTGGCGGGCTATAGGCGTCGTCATACTGGATCAGATTGATCTTGCGGCCGTTCACGCCGCCCTCGTCGTTGACCATCTTGATATAGGCGGCCTGGGCCTTGGCGAGGGTCGCATAGGCGGACGCCGGCCCGCTGAACGGGGCGGTCTGGCCGATCTTGATTTCGGTATCGGTCGCGCCGGAGTCATACTTCTTCTGCGCATAGGCGGACGAGACCGACAGCGCGATCGCAACCGCCGTCCCGGTGACCAGATGAAAAGTGCCTTTCCTCATGTCGTTGCTTTCCTCAAATGTGTGATTGTGCCGATGGTCTTGCCTCGCGGTCCTAATAAGACCCTCGCGGACGCCATCGCTCGCAAGATAGTGGAGGAACGGATGTGGCAATGCAAGGCAATGCCGGGGCCAAAGGTGAACGGTTTTACGCCAGCCAGAGCATGATTAACGCGATGGCGGCCGGCGCTGCCTGCACCAACAGGATCCTGCCGCTGACGGTCGCGGCGCCGTAAATACCGGCGATGATCACACAGAGCAGGAAGAACGCCTTGATCTGGAATGCAAGGGCCGGGACGCTCTGTAGCAGCCCCCAGACCAGGCCGGCCGCGAGAAAACCGTTGTAGAGTCCCTGATTGGCGGCGAGCACCGCGGAATCCGCCGCCTTCTCGGGCGAGTTACGAAACGTCTTCAGGCCCAGCGGACGGGTCCAGAGAAACATCTCGAGCACCAGAAAATAGACATGCAGCGCGGCGACCAGCGCCACCAAACCATTGGCTGCCCAAATCATGCTGCGCTCCCCGGACCGCACAAGGTTGATTGTCCCGTCAAGCTAGCATGTTCCACCTGCAAGGCGCGATGGTCGGTCCGGCGTTGCCTGCAACATGATGATGTCCGAAAACCGCCAGACAAGCCCGCGCCGATGGCCGATATTGTCGCGATGAATATAGCCGGCAAGAGCTATGGGACCGTCAGCGCCGAGAGGCAGAAGCAGATGAGCGGCATGGAATTTGTCCAGGGGCTTGTCGATGGAACACTGCCCCTGAACACGATGGCCCAGACCCTGGGTTATGATGTCACGGAGGCTGTGAGCGGTCACGTCGTCGTCACCGCCGAACCGAGCGGCATCCATCTCAATCCGGCCGGCACCGTGCATGGGGGTCTTGCGGCCACGCTGCTCGACAGCTGCATGGGGCTGGCGATCCAGTCGACCCTGGAAAGGGGCGTCGGCCAGACCACGGTCGAGTTCAAGATTTCGCTGCTGCGGCCGATTACCCCCGAGACCGGCTTGATCAAGGCGGAAGGTCGCGTGCTGAGCCGGGGCCGGCGCGTGGGCAGCGCTGAGGGGCGGATCACCGACGGCAGCGGGCGCCTGCTTGCCCATGGCACGACCACATGCCTGATTTTTCAAGGCTGACGATATTTCGGAAAACAGCGAGACAAGCTCACGCCAGTGGATCATCATTCGATGATGGATATGGACCGCACTGCCTGCTACCGCGCGATTTCGACCCGCGATGCCCGCTTCGACGGCCGGCTGTTCGTCGGCGTCAAGACCACCGGCACCTACTGCCGGCCGATCTGCCCGGCGCGCACGCCGAAATTCGAGAATGTGTCGTTCTATCCCTCCGCGGCGGCGGCCCAGGAGGCCGGCCTTCGCCCATGCCTGCGCTGCCGCCCGGAAACCTCGCCCGATCTCGCGTTCTGGCGCGGTACCGGCAACACCGTATCCCGCGCGCTCGCACTGATCGAGGCCGGCGGGCTGGATGAAGCCGACGTCGAAGCTCTTGCCAATCGGCTCGGTGTCGGCGCGCGCCAGTTGCGGCGGCTGTTTCACCGGCATGTCGGGGCGTCGCCGATCGCTGTCGCGCAGACGCGGCGGGTTCTGCTCGCCAAGCAATTGATCCACGAAACCTCGCTGCCGATGGCCGCGGTTGCGCTGGCGTCGGGTTTCAACAGCGTCCGCCGATTCAATGAAACATTTCTGCAGCTGTTCGGACGTGCGCCGGCGACGCTGCGGCGGATCCGCGACAAAACCCGGCACCAAGCCGGCGCGTTGTCGGTTCGTCTCGCCTATCGGCCGCCTTATGACTGGGATGCGATGCTGTCGTTTCTTGGTGCGCGCGCGATCCCCGGCGTCGAAGTCGTCTCCAACCGTGTGTATCGGCGCACGATTGCGATCGGCGAAAACCGCGGTGTGATCAGCGTCGCACCAGCGGATAAAAATCGCGTCAACGTCTCGGTACGATTTCCCGACATGGCGGCGCTGCCGCAGATCATCGCGCGGGTACGGCGGGTGTTCGATCTGGCCGCCGATCCCGATATGATCGGAGCGCATCTTGCGGTCGACCCGGCGCTGGCGCCGCTGGTCGCGGCACGGCCGGGCTTGCGTGTACCCGGCGCGTGGGACGGCTTTGAACTCGCGGTGCGTGCGATCTTCGGCCAGCAGATCACGGTTCCGGCGGCGACCAGATTGCTGGGCAGGCTGGTGGCGGCTCACGGCGAGCTGTTGCCCGTGACAATGAAAGATGGTGAAGGTCTCCACCGTCTCTTCCCATCGCCGGTCGGTCTCGCCGTCGTCGATCTCGCGGCTCTCGGCATGCCGAAGGCCCGCGCCATGGCAGTGAACTCACTGGCGCAAGCCATTGCCTCCGACCCGACGATCTTCAGCCCGGGCGCCAGCCTCGAACAGGCGATTACAAAACTGCGGGCACTGCCGGGGATCGGCGAATGGACCGCGCAATACATCGCGATGCGCGAGCTGCGTGAACCCGACGCATTTCCGGCGGCCGACATCGGCTTGCTGCGGGCTATGGCCACGACTGACGGAAGCCGTCCTTCGTCGGCCGAACTGTCGTCGCGCGCCGAAGCATGGCGGCCGTGGCGCGCCTATGCGGCCTTGCATCTGTGGGCAGCGGGAATTGCGCATCCAGCTTCATCGGGAAAAACACATGAGCGCGAAGCCGCCTGAAAGATTTTTTCTCGATCGAGCGGAAACGCCGATCGGTGTCGCGCTGCTTGTCATCGACGTCGATGGCGCGCTCTGCGCGCTGGAATGGGAGGACCATGAACCGCGCCTGAGAACGCTGCTGCGGTTGCAGCATGGCGCGACGGCTCTGGAAAGCGCGCTGGTCCCCAGGGATGCCAATAAGGATATCAAAGCCGCGCTGTCAGGCTATTTCGCCGGTGACCTCGCTTCCCTGAACGCGATCAAATGGCGCGTCGCCGGCACGCCATTCCAGCGCAAGGTCTGGACCGCGTTGCGGAAAATTCCACCCGGCACGACGACGAGCTACGGCCGGCTCGCGGCCAAACTCGGCATGCCCAAGGCCGTGCGCGCGGTCGGCCACGCCAATGGCGACAACCCGATCAGCATCGTCGTGCCCTGTCACCGCGTGATCGGCGCCAACGGATCGTTGACCGGCTATGGCGGCGGGCTGCCGCGCAAACGATGGCTGCTGCAGCACGAAGGCGTGGTGCTGAAGAATTGAGTGTTGCCTTCCGTCATTGCGAGCAGCCAATGACGTAGTAGGGTCAAAAGCCCCTTACCGGTCTTGAAGAATGAAGGGGTTGTCGATGCGCGGTCGGCCATGCGACGATCGCGAACGAAAAATGTTGGGATCTATAGATGGGGAAGCAGTCGTGAACGAAGGACATCCGCGTTCTGGTTCGGCTTTTCAAGCCATTCGGGCGATCGACTATACGGTCATTTTCGTGCGCGATATGGTAGCGATGCGTCGCTTCTATGAAGACATCCTTGGTTTTGCGCTGCTGCGGGAGCTTTCGCCAAATTGGATCGAGTATCGGGTCGGCGACAACACGTTAGCCTTGGCCAGGCCAACGCGAACCGCGGCAGATGCTCCAACGCCCAACGGCAGCGCCTCGCTTCAACTCGCGTTCAAGGTTTCCGCTCTCGAAGTTGATCAGTGCGCCGACGAACTCGTGCGGCAGCGCGTCAATCTGCTCTCACCGCCCACCGACCAGACCTGGGGACATCGCACCCTGTTCTTTCGCGATCCCGATGGAAATCTACTGGAGATGTTTGCGGACATTTGATTGTCGAGAGGTCGAGTGAGAGCCATGAGAAGCAACCTGCTTCAGGCGCATCGCCACCCGCTACCACAGGCCGGCTAACGCAATTTCCACTTCAATGGCTTCATCCTTCGAGACGCATCGCGGCGCCTGTCATCGGGCGCGCATTCGCGCGACCCGTTGGCATCGCCGGGAGAACCATGAGGCCACCGGAGAGGCGGTAATGATTCAAGCGAACCGGAAAACGCTCGAGAAAGCTTCCTCGCCTCGGTCTGTCGCATTGCTGCTATCGTCTGGTGGGTCGCGTTGCTCCCTGCAATGACGAACCAAATGTCAGGTCCGTAAATCGCCAGACGAATGCCGGCGATGTCCTTAAGGCGTCTCCATCACACACCATGGAGACTTCGGATGACGGACGCGGAAATTCAGGATTTTGTAACGCGGTTTGCGGCGGCGTGGGCGGCACGCGACGGCAATGCCTTTCTCGATCTCTGGCACCCCGAAGGGTCGTTGAATACGCCGGTTGTCAACAGGACCATCAAGGGCAGCGAGCTCGGCCGGCTGATGCAGGTACAGACCGCGGCCGCGCCGGATTTCGTCTGGCAATTGCTGGACTGGACCTCGCGCGGCGACGTGGTGGTGGTCGAATGGCAGACCACCCGCATCATCAATGGGGCGCGGTTCGACTGGCGCGGCGTCGATAAATTCCGCATCAGGGGTGGCAAGATCATCGAGGAGCAGGTCTACAGCGACACCGCGCCACTGCGCGCGCTGCGTAGCGGCGAGACGCTTGAGCCGATCACGAAGTTCTAGAGCATTGTCATTCCCTCATCCTGAGAGCCGACTCGAAGGGTGAGGCCCCGACTGCGTGGCCTCATGGTTCGAGACGCCCGCCAAGCGGCGGGCTCCTCACCATGAGGATTGCGCAGATAACACCATGAGGATTACGCAGATCACGCCGCCGGCTGTTCAGCGGCCTCATCGCTGGCGAGCAGGTGGATCAGCGCGCTCTTGATCGCGGCTTGCCGCGTCGGGGCGTTGATCTGGGCACCGAGCAAATCGGTGACATAAAACACATCGCGGGCGCGCTCGCCGAAGGTCGCGACATGGGCGGAGGCGATATTGAGGTTGAGCTTCGATATCGCGGTCGTTAGTTCATAAAGCAGGCCAGGCCGGTCGAGGCCGGACACCTCGATCACGGTGTAGCGGTCCGACCAATGATTGTTGACGATGACTTCCGGCTCCACCACGAACGCCCGCACCCTGCCGCGTCCCGCGGCGCGCCGCGCCACCACTTCGGGCAGGCGCAATTTGCCTTCCAGCACGTCCTCGATCATCTCGCCGATCCGGGTGGCACGACGTCCCTCGTCCTCGTCGCGGTCGTATTCCCTCGAGATCGCGATGGTATCGAGCGCACGTCCATCGGTGGTGGTGTAGATCTGCGCGTCGACGATATTGGCGCCGGCCGAAGCGCAGGCGCCGGCGATGATCGACAGCAGCCAGGGGTGGTCTATTGCGAGGATCGTCAGTTCGGTAACGCCGCGCGCTTCGTCGAAGCCGACATTGATCGCGAGCTTGTGGCCGGCCTGCTCGCTGGCGCGCAGGAAACGGGCATGGCGGATCTTGCGTGGCAGCTCGACCTTGAGCCAGTATGCCGGATAGTGCCGCGCGATATAGCCGTTGAGGTCCTGCGCCGGCCATTCGGTGAACGCCGCCCGGAATTCCGACTGCGCCACCGCGATGCGCTGCGCGCGATTGACTTCGGAGAAGCCGCCGGTCAGCACCGGCTCGGTTTCATAATACAGGGTCCGTATCAGCTGCGCCTTCCAGCCGTTCCAGACGCCGGGACCGACGCCTCTGATGTCGGCGGTGGTCAGGATCGTCAGCAGCTTCATCTGCTCGACCGATTGCACCACGGCGGCGAAATTCTCGATGGTCTTGCGGTCGGAGAGATCGCGCGATTGCGCCACCGTGGACATCGTCAGATGCTGTTCGATCAGCCAGGCGACCAGTTCGGTATCGGCGGCGTTGAATCCAAGCCGCGGGCACAGCCGCCGCGCCACCTTGGCGCCGGCGATCGAGTGATCCTCGGGGCGGCCCTTGGCGATGTCATGCAACAGCGTGGTGATGTAGATCACCGCGCGGTGCTCGGGACGGATTTTGCGCATCAGGTCGCTGGCGACCGTAAATTCATCATTGCCGCCGCGCTCGATCTCGTGCAGGTAGCCGACGCAGCGCAACAGATGCTCGTCGACCGTGTAGTGGTGATACATGTTGAACTGCATCATCGACACGATCTTGCCGAAGGCGCGAATGAAATGGCCGAGCGCGCCGGTCTCGTTCATCCGCCGCAGCACGATCTCGGCATCGTTCGAGGTCAGGATTTCCATGAACAGCCGGTTGGCTTCCGGGTTCTCGCGCAGGGCTCCGTTGATCAGCTTCAGCGAGCGCGTCACGGTGCGCATGGCGTCGGGGTGGAACGCGAGGTTGTTCTTCTGCGCGAGCCGGAAAATCCGGATCAGGTTGACGGGGTCATGCTTGAAGACGTCGGGCACCGCGAGATTGATCCGGTTGTTGTCGACGATGAAGTCGTCGCTGTTCGACAGCCGCCGCCGATGCGTGCTTGGCCTCAAGCGCGCCATCACGCGGCTGAGCACGGGCGCCGGCTTGGCCTGCTGATCTTCCAGCTTGGCGCACAGGATCGCGGTGAGATCGCCGACATCCTTGGCGACCAGGAAATAGTGCTTCATGAAGCGTTCGACATCCTGCATGCCGGGATGCGAGGTATAGCCGAGCCGGATCGCGATCTCGCGTTGCATGTCGAACGACAGCCGTTCCTCGGCGCGATCCGAGAAGAAATGGATATTGCAGCGGACCGACCACAGAAAATCGGCGCAGCGGCGGAAGGTGCGGTATTCCTGCGCGTCGAACACGCCGCGTTCCAACAGTTCGTCGGTCTCGCGCACCCGGTAGACATATTTCGCGATCCAGAACAGCGTATGCAGATCGCGCAATCCGCCCTTGCCGTCCTTGACGTTGGGCTCGACCAGATAGCGCGACTGCCCGGCGCGGCGGTGCCGCTCCTCGCGCTCGGCGAGCTTGGCGGTGACGAATTCGGCGGCGGTACCCTGCACCACCTCCCGGTCGAACCGCGCCACCAACTCGTCGTAGAGCGGCTGGTCGCCGGTCAGGAAGCGCGTCTCCAGGATCGCGGTGCGGATCGTCATGTCGCCGCGCGCCTGCCGGATCGATTCATCGACCGACCGGGTGGCGTGGCCAACCTTCAATCCCATGTCCCACAGGCAATACAGGATGGCTTCGGCGACCTGCTCGCCCCAGGCGGTTTGCTTGTAGGGCAGGATGAACAGCAGATCGATGTCGGATTCCGGTGCCATCAACCCGCGCCCATAGCCACCGGTGGCGACCACGGCCATGCGCTCGGCCCCGGTCGGAATCGGCGAGCGATAGAGGTGGCGCGTGGCGGCGGCGTAGAGAATGCGGATAATTTCGTCCTGCACGAAACACAGTCGTTCGGCGCAGCGCCGTCCATGACGATCCCTGAGCAGCACCGCCTGCGCCGTCGCCCGCGCCGCGACAAGCTCGACCTTCAGAAGTTGCGCCATGGCCGCACGAAACACGTCCTCGCGCCCGGCATGCTGTGCGGCAAGCGCGTCGATCGCGGCGGTGATCCGCGCGGTATCGAAACGCTCGTCGGCGCCGGAGGAGGGTTCTGTCAGGATGCTATCCATGTCCTATCCCGATATCGGACGGCGCGAAGGCTGTCACGGGAACATTCTTTAAGATGTAACAGCAGATCCATGCTGTATTCGGCGGGCTTTGCGCAAAGCTGTTCCCATCGCAGCGCCTGGCAGGCACGTATTTTCTCGTTGACGCTCCTCTTTAACTCATTGAAATAAGGTGTGTTTTTGGGCGAGACTCGCGCGTTGACGCCTGCTTGCAATCTCTTTTGATCAATCCACTGCCATGGAGATAACGACGATGCCCAGGATTTCACGGCGTGCGCTGGCTGCGCTCATTACCCTCTCGGCGCTGATGCCCGTCGAGGCCTACGCGGCCGAGGCGCTGAAAGAGATTCATATCGATTGGGCGACCTACAATCCGGTATCGATGGTGCTCAAACAAAAGGGGCTGCTTGAAAAGGAGTTCGCCAAGGACGGCATCGGCATTGTCTGGGTGCAGTCGGCCGGCTCCAACAAGGCGCTCGAGTTCCTCAACGCCGGCTCGATCGATTTCGGATCGACCGCGGGTTCCGCGGCGCTGGTGGCCAGGATCAACGGCAATCCGATCAAGTCGATCTATGTCTATTCGCGGCCGGAATGGACGGCGCTGGTCACCGCCAAGGACTCTGGGATCGCCGCCGTCGCCGACCTCAAGGGCAAGCGCGTCGCGGTCACGCGCGGCACCGATCCGCACATCTTCCTGGTGCGGGCGCTGCTCGATGCGGGCTTGAGCGAAAAGGACATCACGCCGGTGCTGCTGCAGCATGCCGACGGCAAGACCGCGCTGATCCGCGGCGACGTCGATGCCTGGGCAGGGCTGGATCCGATGATGGCGCAGGCCGAAGTCGAAGACGGCGCGAAACTGTTCTTCCGCAAGGCCGACGCCAACACCTGGGGCATCCTCAATGTGCGCGAACAGTTTTTAAAGGATCACCCGGACGTGGTTCGCCGCGTGCTCGCGACTTACGAGGAGGCGCGCAAATATTCGCTGGCGAATTACGACGACCTGAAGAAGACCTTCATCGGCGTCACCAAGCTGCCGGAGACGGTGGTCGACAAGCAACTCAAGGAACGCACCGAATTGACCCACAGCCGAATCGGCGCGCCGCAGCGCGCCTCCATTCTGGCCGCGGGCCTGGCGCTGCAGCAGGCCGGCGTGGTCGATGCCAAGGTCGACGTCAAGGCAACGCTCGACGCCCTGATCGACGATCAGGTCCCGCTGCCGACGAACTGAGAGGCGCTGCCAAACGCTCACCGTCATGCCCGGGCTTGTCCCGGGCATCCACGTCTTTCCCGGCCGTGCGAACAAGACGTGGATGGCCGGGACAAGCCCGGCCATGACAAAAAAGGTAACCGTCTTCGCAGTTCCGCTACCTTGCAATCCTGAGCGAGAAGCGTCTTTGCTATGGCCATGACTCTCGATACGCCCATTCTGCAACCGGCTGACGTGACCGCGAAGCCCGTGCCTTACGGCGGTCTGCGGCGTTGGGTGCGGCCGGCCCTGGGGCTGCTGCTACCGGTGGGTCTGGCGCTGGCCTGGGAAATCATCGTCTGGCGCGGATGGTCCAACGGACGGCTGGTGCCGCCGCCGAGCAAAGTTTTTGCGACGATCATGGAGCTTGCCAACAGCGGCGAGCTTGCGCGTCACATCACGGCGACGCTGACCCGGGTCGCCGCGGGTTTCGGTCTCGGTGTGATCGCCGGCACCACGCTTGGTGCGGTCTCGGGTTATTGGGGTCTGGCGCGACGGCTGCTCGATCCCACGGTGCAGGCGCTGCGCGCGATCCCGTCGATCGCCTGGGTGCCGCTGTTCATCCTGTGGCTCGGCATTTTCGAAACCTCAAAAATCGCCCTGATTGCGGTCGGGGTATTTTTCCCGGTCTATCTCGGCGTGATGGGCGCGATCCTGTCGGTCGATCGCAAGATCGTCGAAGTCGGCCGCATCTTCCGCCTCTCCGGCCCGGCGATGATCCGGCGCATTTTGTTGCCGGCGGTGTTGCCGGCCTATGTCGTCGCACTTCGGGTCGGGCTTGGACTGGGCTGGATGTTCGTGGTCGCCGCCGAATTCATGGGCGCGTCCGAAGGGCTCGGCTATCTCCTGATCGACGGCCAGCAGCTCGGCAAGCCCGCGCAAATCCTGGCCGCGATCGTGATCTTCGCCGTTCTCGGCAAGACCACCGACTGGCTGATCGAGATCGGCACCGCACCGCTGTTGCGCTGGCAGGACGCGTTCGGCCGTCAGAGCGGAGCCGCCTGATGCTGGCGCTCGAGCGGCTCGGAAAGGTCTATCCCAACGGCGTCAACGCGCTGGAGCGCTTTTCCGTCGACATCAGGCTAGGGGAGATCGTCGCCATCATCGGCGGCTCCGGCTGCGGAAAGTCGACGCTGTTGCGCGCCATTGCCGGCCTCGATCCCGCAACCTCTGGCGCGGTGACGCTCGGCGATATCAGAATCTCGGCGCCGCATGCCAAGATCGGCATCATCTTTCAGGAGCCGCGGCTATTGCCCTGGCTCAGCGTCGCCGACAATATCGGCTTCGGCCTGTCGGAGCTTCCGGCCAGTAGACGCCGCGAGAAAGTTGCGGCCGCGCTGCAGCGGGTCGGCCTCGCCGACAAGGCCAATGCCTGGCCGCGCGAGCTATCCGGCGGGCAGGCGCAGCGGGTCGCGATTGCGCGCGCGCTGGTGCCGCAGCCGGAAGTGCTGCTGTTGGACGAGCCGTTCTCCGCGCTCGATGCGTTCACGCGCAGGGATCTGCAGGACCATCTGCTCGACCTCTGGGCCGACACCCGGCCGACCCTGGTTTTGGTCACGCATGATGTCGACGAAGCGGTGGTGCTGGCCGATCGTGTGCTGGTGATGCGACCGCGGCCGGGCCGCCTGTTCGAAGAGATCAAGATCAATCTGGCGCGGCCGCGAGACCGCAATTCGCCGTTGTTCGACAATTTCAAGCGTCGCGTGCTGACCGCGCTGGATCGCTCGCTCGACCGCAACGTGCCCGACGCCGAGGCAAAATCCAATGCCGGCGAGGCAATGTGGTGGTGACATGGCGTCAATCGCCGAATAGGGTCTGATCAACCGAGCGATCAGACCCTGTTTGTATTTTTGTTGGAGCATGATCTTTTTCGCAAAAACCGGTTTCCACTTTTCCGGATCATGCTCTATATCCGACAGGCATTTGTATCCGGGAGAGAACAAGATGGACGCCGCCCAACTCCGCGCCACCCAGGCCCCGATCAAGGATCGCTACAAAACCGATCCGAAGGCCGCCATGATCACGCTGAAGGCCAAAGGCTCGATCGAGAACGAGGGCATCGCCTGCAAGGTCGAGACCGGCCGCGCCTTGGCGGTGGCGGGGCTGCATCCCGCGTCCGGGGGATCAGGCCTTGAATTGTGCTCCGGCGACATGCTGCTGGAAGCGCTGGTGGCCTGCGCCGGCGTCACGCTGAAATCGGTGTCGACCGCGATCGAGGCGCCACTGAAGGCGGGCCTCGTGTCCGCCGAGGGCGATCTGGATTTTCGCGGCACGCTCGGCGTCGACAAGGAGGCTCCGGTCGGCTTTGCCGAAGTGCGTCTGCGTTTCGACGTCGATACCGACGCGCCGCAGGAGAAGCTCGATCTCTTGCTGAAACTCACCGAGCGCTATTGCGTGGTCTACCAGACCATCAAGAACGGCCCGAAGGTTTCGGTGTCGATGCACCGGGTGTGATCGTCTGTTTCGTCGTGGCCAGGTAAAAGCGCAAGGCGCGTCTTCGCGCTGGATGTCCCGGCCATCCACGTCTTTTTCCATCGATGCCCTTGAAGACGTGGATGCCCGGGACAAGCCCGGGCATGACGAAGAAGTGGAAATGTCCCCCGAACTCGCCTTCCTGCTGACGCTTGGCCTGCGCATGGCGGTGACCGCCGCGTTCGTGGTCACGGCTTCCGTGATCACCGAGCGCTCGGGCCCGGTGATCGGCGCGCTGGTGGCGACGCTGCCGATTTCGGCCGGACCGTCTTACGTGTTTCTCGCGCTCGATCACGATGCGGCATTCATCGCCGAGGGCGCGCTGGCGAGCCTGCCGGTCAACGCCGCGACGATCCTTCTCGGCCTGACCTATGTCGTGCTGGCGCAGCGCCACAGCGCCGTCATCAGTTGCGCCGTTGCGGTTGCGGTTTGGATGGTGCTGGCCGCGCTGGTGCGGACGTTTCACTGGTCGCTCCCGCGGGGCCTATTGGTGAATGCCATCGCCTTCGCGATCTGCGTGCCGCTGCTCGCGCGCTTCCGCCATGTCAAAATGCCGCTGATCACGCGCCGCTGGCACGACATCCCGCTGCGCGCGGCGCTGGTTGCGACCCTGGTCGCAACTGTCGTCACGTTGTCAGGTTGGGTCGGCCCTGTCGTGAGCGGCATCATCGCGCTATTTCCGGTGGTGTTCACCAGCATGATGCTGATCCTGCATCCGCGCATCGGCGGGCCGCCGACCGCGGCGGTGCTCGCCAACAGCGCCTGGGGATTGATGGGCCTCGGCATTGCGATTGCGGTGCTGCACGTCGCCGCGCTTCGCTTTGGTGCGGCGGCCGGCCTCAGCCTCGCGCTGGCAACCTGCGTGAGCTGGAATCTCGGGCTGTGGTGGCTGAATCGGCGACGCGTTGCGCGCTGATCAAGCTAGATCCTCATGGTGAGGAGGCGCTCTTGCGCCGTCTCGAACCATGAGGCCGGCATGTCTCATCCTTCGAGACGCCGCTTCGTGGCTCCCCAGGATGAGGGGTTTTCACTGCTTCGGTAATTTTGCCTTCAGCGCATACAGCGCCTCCAGCGCGTCGCGCGGCGACATCTCGTCGGGATGCAGCGCCCTCACGGCTTCGATCAGCATCTCCGCCTCGCTCGGCGGCACAGGTTCAGCGGCGGCGCGGGACGGCACCGCGAACAGCGGCAGATCGTCGGCGAGCGCGCGTGCGGTCTGGCCGCGATCCTGCGCTTCGAGTTTTGCCAGCACCGATTTGGCCCGCGCGATCACCGGCGGCGGCAGCCCTGCGAGCTTTGCCACCTGAATGCCGTAGGAGCGGTCGGCCGAGCCCGGCAGCACCTCGTGCAGGAACACCACGTCGCCCTGCCACTCCTTGACCCGCACCGTCGCATTGAACAGCCGCGGCAGTTTGGCAGAGAGTGCGGTGAGCTCGTGGTAGTGGGTGGCGAACAGCGTCCGGCAACGATTGCTCTCGTGCAGATGTTCGATCGCGGCCCATGCGATCGACAGGCCGTCGAAGGTCGCGGTGCCCCGGCCGATTTCATCGAGGATCACCAGCGACCGTCCGCTGGCCTGGTTGAGGATGACTGACGTTTCCACCATCTCCACCATGAAGGTGGAGCGGCCGCGCGCCAGATCGTCGGCCGCGCCGACACGTGAGAACAACCGGTCGACGATGCCGATGCGGGCGCGCGATGCCGGCACGAAGCTGCCGATCTGCGCCATCAGCGCGATCAGCGCATTCTGCCGCAGGAAGGTCGATTTGCCCGCCATGTTCGGGCCGGTGATCAGCCAGATCTGGCCTGATTTTTGTGTCGGCGCCGGCGACAGATCGCAGGCATTGGCGATGAACGGCTGGCCGTCGCGTTTCAGCGCCTGCTCGACCACCGGATGCCGGCCGCCCTCGATGGCGAAGCCCAGCGAAGTGTCGACCTCGGGCCGCACATAATTGTCATCGACCGCGAGCTTTGCCAGCGCCGTTGCCACGTCCAACAGCGCAAACGCGTGCGCGGCGGTGCGCAGATCCTCGCTGGCGGCGGCGACGTCAGCGGTGAGACGATCGAAGATTTCCAGTTCCAGTCCGAGCGCGCGGTCGCCGGCATTGGCGATCCTGGCTTCGATCTCGCCGAGTTCCGCCGTGGTGAAGCGGGTCTGTCCCGCCAGCGTCTGGCGATGGATGAAGGTCGCATTCAAGGGCGGCGACATCAGCCGGTCGCCATGCTGCGCCGTGACCTCGACGAAATACCCCAGCACATTGTTGTGGCGGATCTTCAAGCCCTTGACGCCGGTTAGGTCGGCGTAGCGCGCCTGCATCGCGGCGACCACGAGGCGCGAGGCGTCGCGCAGATTGCGGGTCTCGTCGAGGGCTGCCTCATAGCCCTCGCGCACGAAACCGCCGTCGCGTTTGATCAGCGGCAGTTGCTCCGATAGCGCACGCTCGAACTCACGCGCCAGCTCGCGCGATGGGCGGCGCAACGCCTCCATCACGGCCGCGATCTCCAGCGGCGGCGCTTCAAGCTGCGAAAGCCGCGCCAGTGCCTGGTTCGCGGCGATGATGCGGGACATGTCGGGCGCCGCGCGCAGTGTGGTGCGGATGTCGTCACGCACTGCTGTGTCCGCAACAAAGACCGCTGTCGCGTCGAGCCGCCGCGCGATCGCGGCGCTGTCGGTCAGCGGCGCCGACAATCTTTGCGCGAGCAACCGCGATCCGGCTGATGTCACGGTGCAGTCGATGGCATCCAGCAGCGAACCACGTCGTTCGCCGGCCAGCGTCCGCGTCAATTCGAGATTGGCGCGAGTGGCGGGATCGATCGCCATGGTGGTGCCGGCGGCCTCGCGCGAAGGCGGCGATAGCGGTGGGCGTTTTCCGACCTGGGTGCGGTCGATATAGGTGACGGCGGCAGCCGCGGCGGTTGCTTCCAGCCGCGACATCGCGCTGAGGCCGTCCATGGTGGCGACCGCGAAATAATCGCACAGCCGCCGCTCGGCGGTGGCGCTGTCGAAGACATCGCGGGTCAGCGGCGTCACCGCCGGCAACTCGCGCAGCAATGGCCCCAAATCGGCATCGCCATAGAGCGCGTCGGTGACGATGACCTCGTTGGGATTGACGCGCGACAGCGTCGCGGCGAGTTCGCCGGTTGAGCATTCGGTGACGATGAATTCGGCGGTGGAAATGTCGATCCAGGCCAGCCCAATACGGTCGCCGCCGCTTGATGCCCGCGCGCGGGCGATCGCCAGCAGATAATTGTTG
>WNFW01004154.1_pt1 | contig 18406 bp, 14 predicted proteins | sample 5400131 | NCBI WGS metagenome assembly WNFW01 (sample SAMN13153362, study PRJNA577476) | soil metagenome | isolation source: 20 cm soil or saprolite under grassland replicate 1 | place: USA:California | collected 2016-06-15 | reverse complement strand
AAACCGGTGCCTGTAGAGATCGCAAACTGGTCTGCGAACACCGCGCCAGGATTCGACGTGCAACGGCCGTCGGTGCCGGTCGAGTCGGGCGGACAGAAATCGGTTTTCGCCCCGATCGAATTGGCCGTGACCTCGTAGAGGACGGATCCGAAGCCGGAGAGCCGCCCTTGGGTGTTGGCGTTGGCGCCCATCACCGCGTCGAAGTAGCCCATCCCCCGGTCGCTTCCGTCAATCGCCACGTCGTCGAAGCTTCGCCCTCCGACACCTTGCACAACAACGATGGTGCCTTCGCCTTTCGTGTAGACGCCTTGGGTTCCATTCGCCGCGACGCAAGACGGCTCGAACTCGTTCGTCGAGTTGACGGACTCGCAGCTCGACGAGACCCTCAGCTGCTTGCTCCGCTCGTACACATGGTCGTGACCTACCAAAATCAGGTCCACATGGGCTTCCACGAGCTCGTCGAAGATGTCCTGGCCCATGGGACAGTGTCCATCGTTGCCCACCGTGATGCACTCCTTGTGGACCCCCGCGATGACCCATGGGATGCCCGCATCTCGGGCGTTGGCGACCGTGTCTTCGACCCACTCCGTGTGCGGTGATTTCCGGGTGTAGTTGTAATCGACGCCCGAGAGCCCGGCCGAGAGCAGGATGAATCGCGCGAGGGGTTTGTCCCGAGGGTAGTCGAAGTAATACTCGTAGCCGTAGCCGGGAGTCCCGTTGCCCGCGACCATCGGGGAGGAGAGCGGGTACGGACAGCTCGCAACGTACCCCGACATGTTGCCGCTCACGTTGCTCCCGTCATCCCCGGCGACGATGACGATCTCCGGCAGGACCCGTTTCATTTGCGTGCACCAACCAGATGCATCCGTCGTGTACCCCAGATCGCCGAGGGCGAGGAAGAACGACATGCCAGCCGTTCGAGCACGTCCTAGGAGGCCGATCGAATCGTTGTTGTCCGGTCCTCCAAAGTCTCCCGCGGCCCCAAACGTGAAGTGCGTAGAGGACTCGTCCTTCCAGCGCGGCCGGGAGAAATCGAACGGGCTCTTTACGACCGCTCCTTTTTGGAACAAGGCCCAACCCGCGGCCATGGCGATGACGAGTGCGAGAGCGAGGACGGCGACCGTCCTCCGACGGAGTATGGCGGCCTCGCGCCGTTTGTTTGGGACCCGTCGCGGTTCCTTGGAGCCGCCGCCGGTCGATGCCTGCCTCGGAATCCGATCCGTTTTCGGGCGTTCGAGGGCTTTCATCCAATTCAACGACTTCCTCAGCTCCTCCAACAACTCCTTGTCGGAATCGGACTTCACGCGGATGGTCCATGGCCCAAGCTCCGCGGGGTCCCCATGTCGCACGGAGATCTTCCACAGGTCGTCCGTGGAGATGCCGAGCCCTCGAAACTTCCGGGTCGTGCGAACCAAAGCCCTCGCCTTTCCGCGAAAATCAAGCCGTCCCAGGCGGCGTCCCGGGCGCGTCGCGACCATCCCTTTCATGGGCTCCCGGGTCGTACGAGACCGGTCGTATCAAGGGCTCGCCGCCAACTGCGGCCTATGTGGCCCCGAATGTAACACATGTTGGGCCAGTTGTACCACAGAGGTGTTTTGACGCTTGTCGAATTGGAGGCAGGCGCCAACTCAATTCATGAGGCAGGGATGACGCAAATCTGAACGGGTCAGGTGGATGGGCTCCTCCCCGGCAATCGGTCTGGCTTCGATGCGGGCCTCCGGTTGGGCATGACCAGGGATTGCCGGTTGTTACACAGCGTCGAGCTGGTCGTGCGGCGCCTCCTCGGGAGCTCCTCGATCGATCTGGGCCTCGTAGAGCCGCGCATAGACTCCTCCCTTCCCGAGAAGGTCTTCGTGGGTCCCGACCTCGGCGATTCCTCCGTCCTCAAGGACCACGATTCGGTCCGCGTCCATGATCGAGGAAAGTCGGTGCCCGATGATGATCATCGTCCTGCGTTGTGCAAGCTTGCGCAACGCGTCTTGGATGAGCGATTCCGATTCGGAATCGATGTTCGATGTCGCCTCATCGAGGATAAGGATGCTCGGGTTCTTCAGGAGGACGCGGGCTATCGCGATCCGTTGCCTCTGGCCGACGGAGAGGGTGACTCCACGCTCGCCAATCTCCGTGTCATACCCTTTCGGCAGGCCCATAATGAAATCGTGGGCATTCGCGGACTGCGCTGCCAACACGACGTTCTCCTCCGAGGCCTGAACGTCGCCATACATGATGTTCTCCCGAATCGATCCGGAGAAGAGGACTGGCTCCTGCATGACCAGGCCGATTTTGTTCCGTAGGCAACTCAGGCTCAACCGATCGAGGGGGTATCCGTCGATCGAAATCCGGCCCGCGATCGGCTCGTAGAACCGGAGGAGCAGGTTGACGATCGTGGATTTGCCCACACCGCTCGATCCGACGACCGCAACCGTCTCCCCAGGCTCGATCGTCAACGAGAAGTCTTCGAGCACGTATCGGTTCGGCCGATATCCGAACGTGACCCGGTCGAACTGGATGCGTCCCTCGATCGTCTGCGGCACGAGACTTCCGGGGGCCTCCAAGATTTCCACCTTCGCATCCATGAATTCGAAGATGCGGTCAGCGGCCGCCACGGCCTTCTGGACCGTGAAATTGACCTTGCTGAGGACGACGAGAGGCTTGAACACCTTGTCCATGTACCCTAGGAAGGCAACCGCTACTGCGACCGTCAGGTCGCCGCTAATCACCGCTGGCGCCGAGAACCAGACGAACACCGCGAGAGAGCACAAGGTCAGGAAATCCACGGTCGAAGAATAGGCTCCGGAAAGCCGAGCCAGGCGGACCTTGGCCCGGGCGATCGCCCAGGACCGATCGCGAAACGCGTTCGCCTCGTGGTGCTCCATCCGGAAGCTCTTCACGATACGGAGCCCGGAGATGACCTCGAAGGCCTTCGCGGTGAGTTCGGCGACCGCTTCGCGGATTTTTCTCGAGGTCTGTTTGATGGACTTCTTGAATCGGTTCACGACGATGACCATGACGAGGGCGGGGGGCGTAACGAGTAGAGCGAGCCTCGCGTTCACGAAGAACAGCAGGCCGAGGGCACCCGCGACCATGACTGCGTTCGAGAGGAAATCGGCGACATTGTCCGTAAGGACCCGTTCCACTTCGTTCGTGTCGCTGACGACGCGGGAGATGAGTTCGCCGGAACGCGACGTATCGAGGAAGCTCATGGGCATTCGCTCGATGTTCTCGTATAGATCGGATCGGAGTCGGTGCACGGTCTTCTGAGCCAGGATCTCCGACAGATAGTCCTTGACAAACGAAGAGACCTCTTTGACGGCAAAGGTCGTGCCGAGCAGGAGGAGCACATTTGGAAGGAGCTCCACGTGCCCCAGCCGAACAACCTGCCCGATGAAGAGAAAAGCAAGGATCCACACCTGCGTTAGGTCCATCAGGGCGGCCATGACGAGTCCTGCCATGACCCCGGCCGCATAGGGCCAGTGCGGCCTCACATAGGACAAGAGCCGCCGGAGGGTTTGTTTCCGAACCGGTTCTGAGGTCCGAACCGTAGATGGGCTGGTCCCAGGGACCTGCGAGGGAGAGATTTCGGACCTGGGCCGGCTCGGGGAGCTGAGCACGTGGGCCCGGACCCATCGCCGCCTTTCTTGAGTGGCGATGACGCCCCAGATTCCCCAAGCGAGAACCGGTGCGGCAATCTGCAAGAATAAGAGCTGGAAATCGGAGAGGAATGAACGACCGATTTCCCGTGGGAGAGCGAACAACGCCACCTGGATGTTGTAGGCGGACGCCAGATAGCCCAGCAGCCACGCAAAGGTAGAGAGACCGGTGAGGATCACCGCGACCGACTTGGCGATCCAGCGACGTCGGGTCGTGGGCAGGTCCCGGAAACGAACGCGTCCTGATTCAGAAATCGACATTGGGGGCACGCTGGTCGACCGAGTCCCGCGCCCGTCAGCTGACGCTCTCGGCTCGCTGAGGGACCTCAGCTCATCTAGGAGCTCGGCGTACCGCTCGTCCGTGACGCGAATCTGGTCGATCAGTTCCGAGTACGTTCGTTCGACCGCAGGCCGATTCTCCTCTCCATCAATACGCTTCCGTGGCGACCGTCCCTCCTGGTCCTCCGGTCCCTCGTCTGACGAGGTCATGCAGGGACCTCCTCGCAGGCGCGTTGCGCCGCTTCGATGATCCAAGCGATCGTTTCCCGCCAACCCGGCTCTTGAGCCCGGAAGATGCCCGCCGCCACCTCAAGGAAGGCGGCCGCGCTGTGCAGTGGAAGGCGTCCACGCCACGAACTCGGGGCATGGTGGAAATATTCTTCAACGAAAGCGTCCGCAGCTGCACAAGCCCGATCCGCTGGCATCGAACGCATTCCGGCCCTGCTCGCGAGATGAGCGACAAACGATGCCACGTCTCGGACGGGGTCGCCCAACGCGACCGAATCGAGATCGATGAAGACCACCTGCTGGCCGGACACGAAGAGATGATCCGGCTTGAGGTCTCCGTGAATCGGCGTAGGCTGTGCCTCTTGTAAGCCCGCGGTCAATTCGGCCATGATCTCTTCGATGGCATCCCGCGCCCCGGGACATATCCACGCGACGAGAGTTGCCGCCTTTCGAATGGCTTTCAATGCGTCCGCGAGCGATTCGTGCCGCGTGGCCGGGATCTCGTCTTGGTGGAAAGCCGCCAGAGCTCGGGCGACGGGGTGTACCGCTTTGGCCGGATCTCCCGCTCGAAGCAGCACTTGGCTCAGCGGAGCGCCGGGAGCCTCCTCGATTACGAGGGTGCGGTGCTCGCTCAAATAGGCGATCGGCCGACTCACGTCATAGGGCTGCGGTCCGCCTCCGGCCTTCCTGGACATCAATTCCAGGAAGTGCCACGTTTCCGCACCGCGCTGGTTTCGATAGACTTTCAAGTAGCAGGCCAGGGTCTCGCGCCGTCCCGACTGGACATCATGTGCCCGTATCGTGTAGCGGAGAACGGCCCCGCGCTCGGTCCGGTACCTCGCCGTTTCGAATGCGCGATCCTCCACTTCCCATCCCCCGGGCCTGAGGCGGGCAAGGAGTAGAGGATCAACATCGCGCCCAGCCGCTCCCATCATCGGCCCGAGGGTCCGAAGTCTCCGATCGTAGGGGAAGATCTGGACCAGCATTCGGAGGCCAGGAACGATGCTGACCGGTTCGAACGTAAGCCACTCCGAAGGAATCCCCCTGCGTGGATCATTGGCCTGCATCTCCTGCCATCGCCGCTCGGCTTTGCTTTCGTCAGCATAGAGTACGCCGGTCACCGGCTGGTCCCATCGGCGGCCCGTAGATGGATCCGCGACGCGGAGGGTGTATTGTAACACATGACGAGACTTCGACTGCCGGCACCGGAAGCGGAACGGCTTGCACGCCTGGATTTCGTATTTCTTGTGCGACACCGGCTTCAGCTCGGTTCGGAAGACGTCGAGCATCAGGTCAGGGTTCGCCGCGATCGGGAGCTGCGGAAAGTCAGGATCGAAAGGGAACCCGTCTGTCCGGCCGGGGTCGAACCGTTCGCCACGTGCCAGATTGGACGCACTCTCCACTTCCATGCGCCGGCCCGAAGCAGGCTGCGGATTGCGTTGTTCCGGTTGATCGTGCATGGCTATTCCATCCTCAACAACTGGACCGCTTCGGCTTGACGCTGCCGAACCGCGTCCGGATGCTGGTCTCGGTTCTTACTGAAGAGCAATCCATGGATCTTCCGCAAGAGGGTCGCCCGCTCGTACCATGCTACCCGAGAGTCCAGATCCGGATCGGTCGGGGACCAACGGATGTAGGACCTAAGGACGGTTGCGCGCGCGGCGGGGAAGTCCCGCAGGATTTCCGGCCTTTTGATCGTAGTTCGGAACAGCTGGGCGAACAGGTTGCCCAGGTCACAAGCCGGATCGCCCAGAGCACATTTGTCGAAGTCCAAGACGACGACGTGACCCTCTCGCCAGAGGAGATTAGCAGGGCCGAAGTCACCATGGACGAAGGACGGTGCCGAGGGAAAGGGCGGCGCATCGCGTTCCAAGGCCTCAAGGGCGCTTTCCAAGGAAGCAGTCTCACTGGGGAACCGTTCGCAAAGATGTCGGACTCTCGGTCGGATGTCTTCAAGGACGGCGTTCGGGAAAATCGTCCGAGTTGGGGCGATAGGAAGGGAGTGCAAGGTCGCGACCGCGCGACCGATTGCGGCCAAAATCATCGCCGTGTCCTGCGCCATCGCCGTCGTCATCGACTCGCCGGACTCGTACGTCAACAACAAGAGACGCCTTGGTGCGTGGTAAGCGAGGACGCTCGGAACCGCGAGACAGGATTCAGCTTTGCCGTTCAACTCTCCGAGCTCGCGAAGGACGGTGGCGACTCGGCGGGCGTCTTCATCCCGATCGTAGAATTTCCCGACCCAACGGTATCGGTGCACACGCGGACCTCCAGCCAACCGGGCCTCTAGCTCATAGCGGACCACGCGCCGTTTCCCGAATGACGTGAAGGTATCGTCCGCGGTCCAACCCTCGAGCCGAGCGCCAACTCCCTCCAATTCGCGCAGCGCTCCGCTCAATACCGCCTTAGTCTCGTCCGGTTGAAGGGCCTCCGCGGGATTCATGCCCATCCCTCCGTTGATACCTGTTCCCGCCCGTCGACTCGGCCGTACATTCCGTCGTCACCCAGCCAGCCAGAAATGTACGACGTCAGGCTTGAAGCTCCATCGAAGGAGGGGACGATCTTTCGAACGAGTCGAGCGTGGTCCCGCGGATCCCGCCTCAACGCCCATTCCAGGGCCTGTGCGAGGCCTTCGCCGCTCAGATCTTTGGGGTGGATCCATCGAGCGAGGCCGTGCGCCGCGAGCGTCTCGGCTCGGATCTGCTGCTCGATCTTATGGGTGGACCGCGGCACGATCACGAGAGGTCGACCGACGGACAGGGCTTCGCACACGCTGTTGTATCCGCCCATGCTGACGATGGCGTCGGCCGCGGCCATGAGCTGAAAATTGTCGGCCTGGGTGAGCACGCGGCACGTCGTCGTGGCTCGCGCGCGAAGTTTCTCCTGCTGTCCGATTGGCATGAGCGGTCCGGTCACGAGGATGGCGTTGAGATCAGGATGCGCCGACTGCAACTGTTGGACGGCTGCGTGAGCGGCCTCCAACACCGGATACCCATCGCTGCCTCCGCCGACGGTCGCCACGACCAGGGCTCCTTTCGAAGGCACGCGGTACCGCGCGCGAATCTCGTCCGAATCCGTGCACTCGACATCCCGGACCACATACCCGCAATAGTGCAACTTGGGACGCACGGACGGGGGGATGGCATAGGCCTCCGCCACGTCGTACAGGTCCGGCGAGCCGTACACGGCGATGCCGTCGTACAGGTTCTCAAGGGCGTCGTAGACACCCAGGTCTCGCCATTGGGCCCGAATCCTAGTCACATCGTCCATGATGTCGCGCAGACCGAACACGAACTTCGTCGTGGGGGACTTCTCCTTCAACGCGTACAGGCCCTCGCGAAACTCCCCTTTCCGACCGAGGGGTTCATGGTCAACGAGCACGAGGTCGGGAGCCAACGCGAGCGCGGCCTCTCGCAGGATACGGGATCGGACGTGAATCCGGAAGTAATCGATAGCTGCCTCATGCTCGGACTCCGTCTCGACCATCGTGGTCGGGCTCATTCGCCTGGGCAGCTTCAGATAGTCGCAACGTTCAGGGAGGGTGAACTCTCCGATGACGGGGGACTCCGTCGTAATGTAGGCGACCCAATTCGGATGGGCCGCAAGGAGGTGCTTGGCGATCGTCGTGGTCCGAGTGATGTGCCCCATCCCTTTGCCATCCTGGGCGTACATCAGGAACGTGCGAATCCCGTTGCTCATGGGTGCGGTCATAAAGGCAGAGGTATGTTGCCCGGCGTCTGGGTAAAGGGGGCGTTCAGCAGCTCCGCCACCATCGCCGGTATGCGGATCAATCCGTCGAAATCGATCCGACTCCGACTCGCCGGAGGCGGACCCAAATCGCTCGCGAGCCATTCCGTCAAAGCCCCGGGGCTCAGCGCGCCGGGATGCAATACGTCGACCAGCCCGAGATCGCGGAGGCGTTGGGCGCGAATCCACTGCTCCGGCTCGGGTTTCACGCGCGGCACGATCAGGGCGTGTTTCTCAAACGAGAGGGCTTCGCACACTGTGTTGTACCCCCCCATGGCGATGATCCGATCGGCGCGGTCGATCAGCGGGGTCGGGTCATGCACGAAGTCCAGGACGCGAAACTGGGAGCGTTGCTCGGCCTCGAGGCGAACCTGCTGGCGCTCTTCCCAGGGCATCAACGGACCGGTCACGAGGACGCCCGTCGTATCGAGAGGCAAATCGCTCCGAAGGAATGCCTCCGCGAGGGCACCCCCGTCGTGTCCGCCTCCGACGAGACATAGCGCGATCTTGCCCGACGGAAGATTCGCCATAAGGGGCGCGGCCTCCGCCTTTGCATACTCGAGCCGAGGCCGCTGGTCCAGATATCCCGTGTGTCGCGCCTTTGTCCCCACGGACTCCATGAGATCGTATTCGCGAAGTGGGTCAAAGACGGTGGGATCACCGTAAATCCAGACGGAATCGTAGTAATTGTGGATCGCGTCGAGGTTGCCCTGGTTCGCCCAGGAACGCTTCACTGTCTCCGGGTCGTAGAGGACATCGCGAAGGCCAAGCACCAGGCGGGTCTTGCCCCGCCGTTTCAAGAATTCTAGGGTTGGAGCGAGTTCACCGGCGACACCGAGCGGCAAGCAATCCACGACCAGCAGGTCCGGGTCGAATACCTCCATCGCACTGCGGATCACCCGAGTTCGCAAGGCGATCAGTTCCCCGTCAGAAACATCGAGGAGGAAACGCGGGTTGTAGCCACCGTCGGCGTCCCGACGGAGGGCCGGCAGCGTTACACAGTCCACGCCGGGAGGCATGAGGAGCGCCCCGGCCTGCCAGGCTTCGGCAATCAACATGATGTCTGGCTGGAGCGTGGAATGGCGCAGGGCTTGTGCGATCGAAGCGTTGCGTCGAATGTGACCGAAGCCGACCATACCCTGCGAGTACAGGGCGATGCGCGGTACCCGGGGGGAACTGACGGAAGCCGCGGGAACCGAAGGATGATCGGGCACGGGCTTCCATGATCGGTCCCGAATAGGGTCCTGAGCGATTGCGACCATCTTATTCGCCCCGGCGCAATCCTATTCGGATCGGAGGGCGCGCCGGATCAAGATCGCTGGAAGGCTTTCCAAAGGACCTCGGGTTGTGTTCGCACTTCTTTGGCCGTTGTTGTCTCCTTGCGTGCAAAACCGACATGGGTCTCTACGCCAACTACGCCTCGGACAGCGCGAGTGCTATTGAGAAACACGTATTCTTGTGAGTAGCAATGGGCACCTTTGTATTCACTAGGCGCACCCGGTCGGCCGGCCGGCCCCGGATCATCGACAATCCAACCGGTAGGGGGAACCACCCGGAGGAAACGGTCAGTCCTCGATGACCTTCACGCTTTCTCCGCCGTGTCGCGTCTCCCGCGGACGAACTTCCACCATCAAGGGCATCTCAAGTCCACCGCCCGTCATGATGGCGACTCCGATCGGGAGGCGAGAGATTTCCTCTGCCATCGACGTCGTGAGACCTTCCACACTGGCGATGATCGCTTTCAGATCGTTCGGGTTCGTGACTTTCAGGATGACTTGGGTGTTGCACTGGCTCAGCACGTTCTTGTCGACCTTCGCTGCCCGCTGGGTGATGATCGCAAGGCCCAATCCGAACTTGCGACCCTCGGAAGCCAAGGTGCGGAACACCTTCGACGACGCGACCTGCCCGACCTGCGGACAAAAGTTGTGGGCCTCCTCGACGACGAGCATCATGGGCGGGATCCGACCGAGCTTTCGTAATTCGAACATCGCGGTCGCAAGACGATTCACGACGAGTTCCTGGATGTCCGGCGGGACGCCCTTCAGGTTGATGATCGTGGTCTTCCCTTTGATCACGAGTTCGTCGATCCGGGTCCCTTCCGACTCCCCGGATTCACCTTCGTGTCCGGCGAGAACACCTGTATCACGTCCGCGTAGGCGCGGGGCTCGACATGAAATCGCGTGGCACCGTGAGGCGACTTCCCCTTCTCCCGGAGGGACGCGTATTCACCGTGCGGATCAAGGATCACGCACGTCACGTGGTGTTTCATCAGCTCCTCGATGAGGACGCCTGCGATGTACGATTTCCCGCCTCCCGTTTTGGCCAGGATCGATACGTGCTTCTGGACCATCGCATTGATGTCCAGATAGACGGGCACTTCATGACCCGCCAAGAGGCCGACATAGGCGCCGTGTTTCTTGTCCTCCGTCAGGCCGATCACCTCTTCGATCGTCGCGGTCTCCGCGCGGTGGACAGGCTCTCCGGCGCGAAAAGGGGTCCTCGGAACCTGGAGAAGGCCCCGATCGTCGCGGTATCCAATCACGCTGATCTGGGCGGACACCCGCTCCTCCACGTCGATGGGATTGCCGTCTCCGAGGAGTTGCGCACGGTCCAGGGAGAGGTCCGTCTTCCGTTCGATCTCGTCGACGCGGCCAAGGACCATGCCGCACATCTCGTGCTGAACCTGCACGAACTCGTTCCGTTCCACGGCCTCCGCAACGGAACAGCGGAACGCGGTCGTGCCGATGTCGCCGTAGATCACGCCGACAAAACCGTCGCCATGGTGAGCGGTGCGCGGACGTCGCGCCCATGGAGAAAATGAGAATCGCGGATGATATTCTTGGGGTGGCTTTTCATGGTGCACCGCGGACCATTGCAACGCCAAGATGTCGACCGGGAACGCCGATGAGACCCTTCACGTCCTGTTCGGTAAAGCGTTCCTCCTCGAATTGGAACGGGGCGATCTCGAAACTGCCGCGGTCTTCGCCCGGGCTTTCGTCCTGAGGAGCGCCTCGAGGGCGAAACACCAAACTTCACATTCACCCGCGGCGTTCGAGCCGCTTCTCTATCGTCGAAACCGCATCGTCGCTGACGGCGTCCGCGGACCGAGCGCCGTCGAGGACGGCAAAGCGACGGGACCTCGCGAGTCGGTCGTAATTCGCGGCGACCCGACGAAGGAAGGCGAGGTCTTCAAATCGGATCTTGGTCGGTCGATCCTTGATCCGTTCCATTCCGAGTTCCGGCGAGACTCGGAGGAAGATCGTGAGATCGGGGGCGAGCAGCCATTCTCGACTCGCATTCTGCAGGAACCGAATCGGATCCGGAAGGACGCCGATCAACCGCGCGCCCTGGTATGCGTACGTGGAGTCTGCGTAGCGGTCGCAAAGGACCAGATCGCCATTCCCGAGATGGGAGCGAATCTCAGGGATGTGGGCTGAACGATCCGCGAGGAACAAGAATGACTCCGTGATTGCGTTCGCGCCCTCTTCGACCCCCCGACGGACCACATCTCCGAGCCAGCCGGTTGTGGGCTCCTTCGTCAGGAAGACAGAATGACCGCGGGACCTAAGTTTCTCCATGACGAGATGGCTCACGGTGGTCTTCCCGGAGCCATCAATCCCTTCGAATGTTACGAAGCCGGTCAGCAAGACCGAGGACAACGGTCGGGCCGAGCATTAAACCGTTGTCGCGACGCGCCGGTCCATGCAGCGCACAACGTTTTTATAGAGTGCGACGGCTCCGTGCCGCCCGGGGACCGGCTCGGGGGGCGTGTACGATTTCATGGAAGCTTCGTCCAGATTTACGGCGGATTTCCGACGGAGGCGACCGAGAGGCCCGGTGTCGAAAATGCCACACCCGCATCGTCCTCCTCCCCGATGACCGGCGCCAGGGGTATTGTTTCGACTGTTACGATTCGCTCGAGGTTCGTTCCATCGCGGCGTTCTAGTCGGTCGCTTGGCCCACGAGCTCCCGTCGACGTTCTTGTCGCTGCTGCTTCCACCGCTTGACGTCTGCCTCGATCCAGGCCCTGGGTCGGCCTTGGGCCTTCAACCAATCTTCGTTGGGCTTCCACACGATGTCCCAGTACCGAAGGGCCTGCTCGACCTCGTCGGTCACGTCCTCGGCCGACGGAGAGCGATCTTCTACGGCCTTCGCCCCGGCTTCCCATGCCCACGCTTTCAGGTCCTCCAGCAGACGTGACTTCCCCGCGCTCTCCCAGACGAGGGCGGCGCTTCGCAAAAGGTCCCGTTCCTCGTCCCGATCGAACACGGCGGTGACGCGCTCCGTGCCGCTCGCCCAGAACGGTCGGTCGAGGCTCCCCCTCCATCGGAGCCCGTGTTTCGCGAGAAGTCGCTTGAACGACTCCTTGTTTTTCGAGTAGACGTCCCCATCCATCTCGAAGCGAAAACGCATGCGCCCCTATGCACGCAGTCCTGCGTAGTTAACGGTTTCGCGCGGCAACTGTGCACCGAAGCGTCCCGACACGTGCAATGTCCGCCTCAAGTCTGTCGCCCGGGACGATCGGCCACACACCGGCGGGTGTGCCGGTCGCGATCACGTCCCCGACCTCAAGCGTCATGATTTGCGAGGCCGCTTCGATGAGCTGTGGAATTCGGAAGATCATCTGGCGGGTATTGGAATCCTGCCTGACAATCCCGTTCACCTTCAGTCGAATCCCGAGCGCGTGCGGGTCGGAAACGTGTTCCGGAGGGATCGGCTCTGACATCGGGGCGAAGGTATCGAATCCCTTTGCCGCCGTCCACGGGGAGCCGTCTTCCCGCGCCTTCGCCTGCAAGTCGCGCGCTGTGATGTCGAAGAACACGCTGTACCCGCCCACGAGCGTCATCGCCTTGTCCACGGGCACTTCGCGTCCGCCGGTCCCGAGAATCACGGCCAGTTCGGTCTCGACTTCGACGCGCTTTGACTGAGGGGGCAACAGGATCGTTCCCCCCGTTGGCAGGAGCGCCGTGGTCGGTTTCAGGAAGAAGATCGGTTCCGTCGGGACGGCTGTTCCCATTTCCTTCGCGTGGTCCGCGTAATTGCGTGCGACGCAGAGAATCTTGGAGACGTTCACTCGATGGCGGCCCGTCTTGACAGCATGCGACACGCGTCACCTGGAGGGATTGGGTCGGCCGGATGCAAGTTTGAGCCGCACGATGCTGATTGCGACGATCGCGAAGGTCACGGCCCCCAAGAAGGCGAGCGTCTCCGCGACCGGATCGTTCTGGTCCCCGTAGTTGAGCGCCAGCGTCGAGAACAGGTTGAAGGTCGCATGCATGACGACCGCGACAAAGTAGAACGGGAGGAGCGCCCAGGTATTCCCGGTGAGCCACGACTTCGCGAGGCCATACCCCAAAACCGCAGTCGAACTCGCGTGGAGGAACGTCGAGGAGAAGGAACGAACCGCGACGACGATGAGGGAACCGGAGACGCCGACACCCGGAACCAGAAGCGCTGCGAGTCCGTAGATCAGATTCTCCGTGGCAGAAAACCCAAGGCCTGCTGCGGCACCGTAGACGAGACCATCCGTCCTCGATTGGGTCTGACGCCGGCCGGCCCTCGCTCCGACCCCTTTCGCGGCTTCCTCCACCACGGGTGCGACGATGAGGACGCCGATCGCGGTACCCGGGTCCGCGAACCGACGGGCAAAGAAATCGTTCAGGGACTGAATCTGGCCGAGCGTGAGGATGAGGACCAAGCTGAACACGAGGGCGATAATCACACTGAAGACCGCGCCCCAGGCGAACGTCTTGAGCACGGTGGACCAAGGCTCCCGTCCATAGCGCGCCGTGTTCCGAATCCAAACAAGGAAAATGAGGGGCAGCGAGAAGGCCGAAAGGACGAGTACCAGGAGAAAAAGGGGTGAGCTCGCCAGGTCGGCCATGGACGGCCTCGCGTTAGCGGTCCTCGGCGCGAGACACTTCACCTTTGAGTTTCGCATGGGCCGCCGCTAGGCGAGCGACCGGGACACGGAAAGGGGAGCACGACACATAGTTCAGGCCGAGCGTGTGGCAGAGTTCGATGCTCGATGGATCGCCACCATGCTCTCCACAAATCCCGATCTCGAGCTCCTTCCGAACCTTCCGGCCTTTTTGGACACACATCCGCATGAGCTGGCCGACACCTTCGCGATCCAACGTCTGGAAGGGATTGAAGGGCAGGATGCCCCGGTCTACGAAATCCAGGAGGAACTTGCTTTCCGCGTCGTCACGGGAATATCCGAACGTGGTCTGCGTGAGATCGTTCGTCCCGAAGGAGAAGAACTCCGCGTGCTTCGCGATCTCGTCCGCCGTGAGCGCTGCCCTCGGGAGCTCGATCATCGTCCCGAATTTGTATGATATAGACACGCCCTCCCGTTCCATGACCTTCTTCGCTTCTGCCTCGAGCGCGTCTCTCTCGACCTTCAGCTCGTTCACGTGACCCGCCAGGGGGATCATGATCTCCGGCTTTACAACGACGCCTTCTTTGGTGAGCGCGCAGGCCGCTTCGAAGATAGCCCGGACCTGCATCTCCGTGATCTCGGGGAAGGTAATCCCGAGGCGGCATCCTCGAAGGCCCAACATCGGGTTCGACTCCCGGTTCGCGGCGACGGCCTCGAGAAGGACCTGTTTCCCCGGCAGGAGCGCCTCGATTCCGCGGCGAACATCCCCGTCTCCCGCTTTCGTGACCTCCTCGACGAATGCCTTGTCTTCGTCCGAGTGAGCGTTGTGAATGAGCACGTCCGGATTGCCCCGTGCCAAAGTGAGCTTTGTCACCTGGACGAGCAGGCTCTCGTACTTCGGAAGGAACTCATGGAGGGGCGGATCGATCAAGCGGATGATCACGGGGAGTCCTTGCATGGCCCGGAGGATGCCAATGAAATCCTTCTTCTGCAAGCCACCGAGTTTCTCCAAGGAGCCCAGATATCGTCGGGAGAGATCCCCGAGCGCCGGGTCGAGGAGCGCGATGCGTTTCGAAAGGGCATCTCGCTTCTCCTCCTTCGCGGTCTCGAGCTCGGACTTGAGTGCTCGCATCTCACGAGAGACCCGTCGATAGTCCGGCGCGGCGAGGATCATCTCGTGGACAATATCGAGCCGGTCCGTCTCCATGAACATGTGCTCCGTCCGGTCCAGGCCGATTCCTTGCGCGCCGAATTGCCGGGCGCGCTCCGCGTCCCGCGGATAATCCGCGTTGGCCCACACCTGGAGGCGTCGCTCTTCGTCCGCCCAATGAAGGAGCGCCTGCAAATCCGCCTCTTTCGTGAAGTCCGGATCAATCGTCGGAATACGACCTTCGAACACCTCCCCCGTGCTTCCGTCGATCGAGACGAAATCCCCGCGACGGACGAGCTTCTCGCCGACGCGGAACTGGGCTGCGTCGTAATCGACGGAGATCGATTCGCAACCGGTCACGCATGGAATCCCCAGACCTCGCGTGACGACGGCCGCATGGCTCGTGGCTCCTCCTCGGGCGGTAAGGACTCCCTTCGCGTGCAGGATGCCGTGGACGTCATCGGGCGAGGTCTCCAGGCGGACCAAGATCACGGGCTTCTTCTGGTCGCGGCCCATCGACTCGGCTTCGTCCGGATCGAACGTCGCGAATCCCGCGGCGGCTCCCGGCGACGCGTTGAGACCGCGCGTCAGATAACGTCCCTCCTTCCGAGCACCCACTTTGGCGCGCTCGTCAAACTGCGGAAGGAGGAGCTGCACCACATGCATCGGCTCGACGCGGAGGATGGCTTCCTGTTTCGTGACCAGGCCCTCACGGGCCATGTCGACCGCGATCTTTACGGCGGCCTTTGCCGACCGCTTCCCGGTCCGCGTCTGCAGCATCCATAGTTTTCCGCGTTCCACGGTGAATTCGATATCCTGTACGTCGCGGTAGTGCTTCTCGAGCAGCTCGGCGACGTCCGTGAATTGTTCATATACGGCGGGGAAGGTCTCTCGGAGCTGCGCGATTGTCATCGGGGTGCGGATGCCAGCGACGACGTCCTCGCCCTGCGCATTCGGGAGAAATTCCCCATACAAATGCTTCTCACCGGTCGACGGGTTCCGGGTGAAGGCCACGCCCGTGCCGGAATCGGAGCCCATGTTCCCGAAGACCATCGTCTGGACGTTCGCGGCGGTCCCGAGGTCATGGGGGATCTTGTTGAAGTTTCGGTAGTCTACGGCCCGCTTCCCGTTCCACGACCGGAAGACGGCGGCGATCGCTTGTTGCAGCTGCTCCTTCGGACCCTGTGGAAAGTCCTCGGCCACCCGGTCCCTATACAATCGCTTGAAATCTGCGACGACTCCGATCAGCCCTTCGGCAGACAGGTCGGTATCTTTCTTCGCGCCGGCCCTGCCTTTGTGGTCCTCCAAGATCGCCTCGAACGCTCGTCCGTCGATGTCCTTCACGATCCGACCGAACATCGCCACGAGCCGACGGTAGGCGTCCCATGCGAACCGGGCGTTCGAGATTCGCGCGAGCGTTTCCACGGTCGCGTCGTTCAGACCCAAATTGAGGACCGTGTCCATCATCCCGGGCATCGAGAACTTGGCGCCGGACCGAACGGATACGAGCAATGGGGTCGCGGGATCGCCAAAGCGACGGCCGATCTTCGCCTCGACGGTCGAGAGCCCGTCCTCCACCTGCTTCCAGAGGCCGGGCGGAAAACGGCCGCTCCGCGCGTATGCATTGCAGGCTTTCGTCGTGATCGTAAAGCCCGGCGGGACCGGAAGGCCAAGCCGGGTCATCTCCGCAAGCCCGGCACCCTTGCCGCCGAGCAGGTCCCGCATGGAGGCGTCTCCCTCCTCGAACAGGTAGACGTACTTCGGCAGCCCAGGACCCCTATCGCAGTAGTCTCGAGCGTTATATAACAATTATCCGAAGGCGACAAGTCGAGCGCCCGAAAATCCTCGAGGGTCTGGCGGGAAAACCTAGAATCCCATCTGATAGGCTTTGAGGTCCGCCCGTTTTCGTTCGAGGAATCGGTACACGGTTTTGTGCTCGCTGCCCCGGAGGAGCATGATGACCGCGTCCCGGGCGATGACCATCTCGAAGGTGCCTCCGATCAGGGCGATGGTGTGTCCCCACACGCTCACGTCGACGCCGGTCAGCTCCTCAATGATGCGCCGAGTCTTCCCCCGCGTCCCGATGAGTCGGGCCCGAATCTGAGCGACCCGGTTCTTCGAATGGGCGAAGTCCTTGATGTCGAGGACCTCCAGGTACGCGTCTTCTTCCAGGAGGCGGAACGCGCGGTCCTCCGAAAAGCCTCGAGCCATCGCCTGGACGATGTCGCGGGCTTTCAGGGCCAGTACCGGATCCGACGCGCCGGTCTCGTCGATCGTCACCTCGCCGCTCACGGAGTCCACCGCGATCCGTGTCCCGGTCGACTGCTGGAGCCGCTGCTTCGTCACGCCATCCGGGCCAATGAGGACGCCAAGCCGTTCCGCCGGAATCCGAGCGTACAACATGTCAGTCCCGCAGGATCGCCTGCTCGAGGGAAGCCGGGGTGGCGTCGACCCGGAGGCGTTTGAAGAACCGAGCAATGTTCGCGACGTCCCGGTGAAACCATTCCTCCGCGTGGGGATGATCCAAAGGCACCGCCTGACCGACGTCGATCACGACGACGCGGTCCTGCCACCAGAGGAGATTGTACTCGCTCATGTCCGCGTGGACGAGCCTCGACTTCCGGATCGCGCGCAGGTTCGCGACGACGTCCTGGTATACCGCCGCGGGCGATTCCAACGCCACTTCGCGGAGGGCAGGAGCGGGCGTGCTCTCGTCCCCGATATATGCCATGACCAACACGTTGTCGAGGACCCGTTCCGGGGTCGGCACGCGAACGCCGGCATCCTCCATCCGCACCAGGTTCTTGTATTCCTTCTGGGCCCACGCGAAGATGGTCGGCTTCGTCGCCCGTTTCACGCGTTTGAACCGGGGATCGCCTTCGATGTACAGGGCGATGTTCCGGAAGGTCGCCGTGTTGATACGATAGATCTTGAGGGCCTTCGCGCGGCCCGCGGCGTCCGTCGCATGGAAGACATTCGCCTCCTTCCCCGTGCTCACGGGATAGTCCAGGGTCGAAATCACCCCGTCGCTGATCAGGGACGCGATGGTCAGGAGCGCGGCGTGGTCGAAGACCTGGTCGTACGTCTTGCGGGTCGCCGAGTCCTTCGTCTTCGTCCGAAGGGCGTCCACCTGGGTTTCGAGGTGCCTCATCTGTCGGTCGTCGAACATCGATGCGAAAACGAACGACCGGGTCGACTAAGAGCTTTGTGGGCGTCAGAAGACGTTGATAGATTTCGGGATGAGACCGCGACGGCTCATATAGCTCGACTCGGTCTTCGTATAGCGGTGCTTGATGTCGCACTTTTCATCCTGGAACTGCCAGACCTTGACCACGAGGAGGTCTCCCTCGCGGATCCACATGCGCTTCTTCAATTTGCCAGGAATCCGACCGAGTCGACTCTTGCCGTCCGCGCACATCACGCGGACCCGGGACGCCCCGAGAAGCTGGTCGGCGATGCCGAGGATTTCGC
>WNFW01004270.1_pt1 | contig 18422 bp, 10 predicted proteins | sample 5400131 | NCBI WGS metagenome assembly WNFW01 (sample SAMN13153362, study PRJNA577476) | soil metagenome | isolation source: 20 cm soil or saprolite under grassland replicate 1 | place: USA:California | collected 2016-06-15 | reverse complement strand
TCCATGACATGGCACCAATGACATGTGAAGTAGCCGATGGAAAGAAAGATCGGCTTGTTCTCTTGGCGGGCCTTTTTAAAGGCTTCGTCGCCCCACGGATACCAATCCACCGGATTGTGGGCGTGCAATAGAAGGTAGGGACTCTTGGCGTGAATGAGCCGGTTGGTGTGGCGGTATTGTCGTATTCCCGCGCGAGGCTCAAGCGACGGACTATGATCGGATTGGGCCGGGGCGTTGGCGGCAGTACCAGGCTTTTCGGCAGCGTTGATCGCACCCCCGAAGGCAAGCAGTAGTGCGCCTGCATGAAGCAGCTTGAAAAGGTTGTGCTGTTTGTGCAATCCCCGGCTCCCTATTAGATAACTATCCGCTTCAAGTTTAACAGTCGCCAGGGCTCATGGTCTGAAGAGTCGTCTTTCTCCCGGGGGTCGGCAAACCGCAGTTGTGGTCCGCCTGGTGTTCTTGGAGTTCTATAGGGAGAGACAATTTTACCGTGGCTTCGCCGGAGGATCCGCGGGCGCCTCGGCCGCCCGCTTGGGCTTGGCGATCGTGGACAGCGTCTCCACGTTGAACTTTTTGTAGTCCGAATAGCGCGTCACGGCGTTGACTTTAATTCTTTTCAGCAGCAACACGCGCACGCCGACGCGGGCCTCCTGGTACGTGGGGAGCCACACTTCGTTGTTCACATAGGCCTGCTCCATGACGAAGCTCGTGCCTTTTTCTAGATTCGCCAGCAAGCCGCCGGCAAACCTCATGTCGCCAACGAAATACGCTTCCAGCCGCGCCACGTCGTGAGCCTTCTCGTCGATCCACACCACTCCAGCAAGTTTCTGCACGACCTTTTCCACCAGCTTGTGCGCCTTGAATTCGGGGTTGGGCTCGAAATCGAAGACCAGCACGTCTTGGCCGCGGAAGCGCTCGCGCCGCGGATTCACAAACTGGCACGCGCGCAGGAATATCTCAATCCCCGGCTCATCCTTCTCTTCGCTCTTCCCTTCTTCCTTGGCCTTTTCTTCTTTGGCTTCCTTTTTGGTCTCGCGCTTTTGCAGCTCCTCGATCCGTTTCTGGGTCCTCTCGTTTTCCTTTTTCTGCTCCACGTCGCTTAGCGCCTCGCCGTCCTTCTTCACCACCGTGGATACCTCTTCTCCATTCAAGTAGAAGAAAGTGTATTCCGTGACCTCGCGCTTCTTTACTTTGCCGTTGCTCTCGAACTCGGTCTCTTCCTCCGCGCGCGTTCCCGTGTAGTTTTCCTTGATCTTGTCGATGGCCTTCTGGTTGTCGTCGATCTCTTTGAACAGAGCTTTCAGGTCCGGCAATTTGACTTGCGATTTGATCGGGAAATCAAATACGCGCTCGCCAACGGTTCCATTGATCACCGCGCGTGTCACGCTGATGTCGTATTTGTCACTCCCCCGTTGCAGCTCGATCCGGTGTGGCAGCTTCACACCCTCGATCGTTCGGTAGTCGTCATAAGAGATCTCTTCGTCCACACCACCGACCGTCGCTGCCTCCTTCACGATCAGGTGAGTCTGCGAATCGAAGAAAATTTGCCACTTCACCCCGGTGGCTGTGGTTATCTCTGTTTGCAGCGCATCCCTTCCGCGTACCTGCGCGTGCCCCACAAACGTCAGCGCGATTTTGCTTTTCTTAGGATTGACCAGCCGCGAGTTGTAATACTGCGCCGCCGCTTCTAGTTGCATCCCTTCGGGACCTACCAGCGTGCCCGGCTCGCCAGCCGCATTCTGATGCCACGCGGACTTCCCGTTGTATGCCTCGATCAGATTCTTTTCGCCAATCAGCAATTCCGAGTAGTAGCGATTTGGCAGCTTGGTATCCAGCGTGTAAGTCCCCGTCTTCCCGTCATCACTCGCAAGGCTCCCTTCGAGCGTCAATGTCTGGATCTTGGCCAACGCCCTACCGCCCCCAGCCGCCTTCACGTACTGCTCCACAATCTTCCCCGCCTCCTGCGCGCGAGCAGGACAGGCCCCGCCGGTGAGCATCAATGCCATGAGTATCGTGAGCAGGCGTGCGCGCATGGTTCAACTACATAAACGCAATTCGGCGCAAAAAGTTTCCTGGAATTTGAGCCTCAGCGCGCAGCTTTATCCGGAACTTGAGCAAAAGAATGCTGCGCCCCTCGTTTGCAAGGTGCGGTTAGATTATTGCGCTTTCGGCCGCTTTGCGTATTTCTCGTAGAGGCGGAGATGCCGGTTGTCCATGGAGGTGAGTTGCCCGCGGATAAAGAGGTATTTGACGTCAGTGGTCAGTTCGAGCGGGTCGCCGTTGGTCACGATAAGGTTGGCGAGCTTGCCTTGCTCAAGAGTTCCAATCTGATCGTCGAGGCCGAAAATCCGCGCGGGGTAAAGCGTGACGGCCTTGAGCGCTTCGTCATACGGCAGGCCGTAGGCGACGGCGTTCGCGGCATTTTGTCCCAAGCGCCGCGCGAAGGAGTTATCGAAACTCGCGAAGGCGAATTTCACACCAGCAGCAGCAAGCTCCGCAGGCTGCGAAAGCAACCGATCGTAGGGATCGTCCTCATCGAGGGGAAGCGTCAGCACCGGCCGCAGGATCACGGGAACGCCTTTCGAACGGAGTAGGTCCTTAACCTTGTAAGCCTCCGAGCCGCCGGCGAGGATCATCTTCAGCCTTTGCTTGTCGCAAAACTCGACCGCGTTTCGAATCTCGCGCGAGCGATCGGCAAAGGCCAACAGGGGCAGCTCGCCGCGAACGACCGGCACGAGCGCTTCGAGCTTCAGATCGCGATCGTATCTGGCGGCTGAGCCCTTTTCCATTGCCTGGGCATAGTGACGGGCGCGCTCGATCCAATCGGTGATTTCATTCACCTGTTTGTCGTATTCCTGCTTGGCCTCGCTGTACGGTTTTTCCTTCCGCGAAAAGGTGGCGAAGTCAAAAGTTTGTGTTTCGATCTCCGGCCAATTGAGGACCATCGCCGCGCTTTTCTTGATGAGCATTTCGTCGATGGTCCAGCCGGTGAGGTGAATAGCCGAGGCTTGTCCGCCAATCACGCCGCGCGAGCCGTTGGAGTCAAAGCCGCCGCTGCCAGGAACGGCAAGAACTTCCGTGATGCCCGCCGCGCGAGTGACGGGAATGTGTTCGCTCGAGGGAGACACGGCCGTGGCCGCGACGACATCCGGGTTGTAGCTTCCGGACTCGGCCGAATCGACAGTGGCGCTAACGGCGCCGATCTCCCGCAAACCCATCTGGGTAATCGAGTCGAAGATTCCCGGGTAGACCTGTAGCCCTTTTGCGTCGATCACCTGGGCCCCCGCGGGGACCTCCAAACCGACGCCAACCGCCGCGATTTTTCCATCGCGAATGATAAGCGTGCCGTCTTCGATGGTGCTTCCTGCGAGCGTGAAAATTTTCGCATGGGTTAGAGCATAGGTGGTAGAGGGCTGCGATTGCGCGAATGCCAGACCAGGCAACGCGCAGATCGCGGCGAAGATCAGGGTGATCTGGAGAATGATGGATATAGACTTCACAGCACACCCCCGGACAGAACGGGCGCCTTCGAGTCCGTGCCGCTTGCTGAGGGTGGTTTGGGTTTTTCTTCCTGCTTCTTTTCTTCCGGTTTTTCCTCTTCGGATTTCTTCTTGGAGGGTTTTTGCCCAATGGGCACGGTAGCATCGGGCTTTTTGTCTTCCGGTTTCTTCTCCGCGGCTTTTTTAAATTTCTCGATGAGCGCTTTCTTTTCCTTTTCGCGCCCGGAGCGTTCGGCGATGTCGCGCTGACGGTCGAAGAAAACGCGGCCATCGATCAGCGTTTCCTGCACGACGGCGTACGCGCTCAGGGGGTCGCGATTGTAAATCGCCAGGTCGGCGTCTTTTCCGACATCAATCGTGCCAACGCGCTTGTCGATGCCGAGCTGCATCGCCGGATTCAACGTGACCAGTTTCAGCGCTTCGTCATGCGAGAGGCCGCCGAACTTCATGCTCTTGGCGGCTTCCTGATTCAAGTGCGTGGCTTCTTCAGCGTCGTCGGAATTGATGGAGACCACCACGCCGCGGCGGGTCATCAGCGCCGCGTTGTACGGAATTGCGTCATAGGCTTCCACTTTGTAGGCCCACCAATCGGAAAAAGTGGAAGCGCCCACTCCTGCGGCGGCCAGTTCATCGGCAACTTTGTATCCTTCGAGAACGTGCTGGAAAGTGCGGACTTTGAAGCCGAACTCTTTCGCAACGCGGAGGAGCATCAGGATTTCATCCTCGCGGTAGCAGTGCGAGTGAACGTAGCGCTTGCCTTCCAGCACTTCGACAAGCGGCTCGAGGCGCAGATCGCGGCGCGGCGGAATGAGATTTTTTCCACCGGCGGCGAAGCGCTTGTTGTAGTCCTCCCACGTTTTCTTGTAGTCGCGGGCTTCACTAAACGCTCCGCGAATCGTCTCTTCGACGCCCATGCGCGTGGAAGGATACCGCCGGGGCTGACCCGGGATACTGAAGTTCGAACGCTTGGGATTTTCGCCGAGTGCGAACTTGATGCCGGGAAGAGCTCCTTCGAACGGAAGCTTCGCAGCAGGCTGGCCCCAGCGAAGCTTGATGACCAGCGTCTGTCCGCCGATGGAATTGGCGGAGCCGTGAAGAATGTTCGCGGCCGTGACTCCCCCCGCCAAATCACGATAGATGTCGAGGTCGTCCGGATTTAAGATCTCCGCCATATTCACCATCGAGGATACGGAAACGCTGCCCTCGTTGATGCTTTCCGCGGCGATGTGCGAATGGCAGTCGATAATGCCGGGCATCACGAATTGCCCCGCGGCGTCGATCACCTGAGCGTCTTTCGGGGCGTTGATGGACTGGGCGACTTCGGCGATTTTGCCATCTCTAATAAGGATGGAGCCGCGCTCGATGGTTCCATGGGAGACGGTGAGGATGGTGGCATTTCGAATCACGATGACGGTGGGCGAGTCCGGAGGCGTGGCAGCGGCCGCCAGAGGGAGGTAAAGGAAACAAATGAGGTAAAAGAGGTTAAGGAATCGGCGGCGCTTTGCGTTGGTGAAGAATGCAGATGAGCTCTTCACTGGGCACCTCTTCGCGCGGCGGTTGAAGCAAATGAATTGGTGGTGGGTTTGACGCCGGTAAAGTCGAGGGAAATACCGTGCACGCTGATGCTGCCCTTCAAGGAAGTTCCATCAAAAGTCCCCGAAAAAGTGACGTCCGCGGGAGATCCTTCGAGCGGAATGTTGATGGTGAAGCTGAATTTGTCCACGCTCAAGTATCCACTGATGAGCGAGGCGGTGCCGCGCTTACTAGTGAGGCTGCCGGAGATCGTGCCGTCCTTGTCCATGGCGAGGTCAGCGGTGGACTCTTCGGGACCATCAGGCGTGGTGTAGGAAAGCTTCCATTTTCCGCTGATGTCCCCTTTCGGCGGCTCCTTGGGCTTCTCCGGCTCGCGAACTTCAAATCTGCGGCCGTCGACAAAAACCAATTTGATCTTCGTTTTTTCCTCGAAGAGATCGCCGTCGGTGACGACGAGATTAGCGATCTTCCCGTTCTCGATGGAGCCCAGGCGGTCGGCGACGCCGAAGATCTCCGCCGCTGACAGCGTTAGCGCGCGAAGAGCGGCATCCGGCGCGAGCCCCGCGTCAATCGATTTCTTCGCGGCCTTCAGGGTGTCCTTCGGCGTGGCGATGCCGCCGGAATAAAACGCAAACTTGACGCCGGCTTTGGCCAGCGCCGCCGGCGAAGACGGTGCGCGGTCGCGGAACTGCAGCGTTCGAAGCGATGGCTTGTCCTCGGGGTCGGCATCTTTCTCGGCTTCGGGCCATTTGAGATTCACGAGCACCGGAAGTTTTTTCGCAGCGATTTCCGGGGCGACTTCATAAGCCATCTGGCCGCCGTAAATGGCGCCGTTGACATGCCAGCGATCGACGAGTTCGAGGGCACGGCGGAGTTGCACGGAATTGTTCGCGGGAATCAAAACGAGCGCATGATCTTCCAGCGCGTCGGCGAGCGCGGCTTCCGTGCGGTCATAACGGGGCCGCGCCACGCTGCGAGGATTCTTTTCGTAGGCGGCCTGCGCCTTGGTGCTCCAATCCGTGTCCAGCCAGACCTGATGAACGTAAGCAAGCACGCCCATGATGGAACTGGGAAATCCGCCGCCGCGTCCTCCCGAAGTCTGGAAAGCCACCGGTATCGCCACCGGCGATTTCACCACCAGATCTCCTGCGCGCTCGCCCGCCAGATCCAGCACCGCAGCCAGTCCCGGGAAAATTCCACCTTGCGGCGCGGAAACCACAGTAGTGAATCCCGCACTGCGCCAGGTTTCGATGCGCTTGTCGCTAAGGCTTACTTCGTCCGCCGCACTGCGCCACGGCGCGGAGGCGGGCCGGTCCTCTGGACCGCGCGCGCCCTCTTGTGAGCGTCGCGGGCCGCTTTCGCCACTCGCCGGAGGAGCGGCAGGAATTCCCACGTCGGTGAACGAATCAATCAGGCCTGGGTAAACAGTGAGGCCCTTGCCCTCGATGACCCATGCTTCAGGCGGAATTGTGACTTCTTTCCCAACAGCCGTGAGGAGGCCGCGGGAGATGACAATGGTGGCGTTTTCGACGGGCGGCCCGGAAACGGGGACGACTTTGGCCCCGCGAATGGCGAAGTACTGCGGCTCGCCGCCTTGCGCCTGAAGAGACGGCGCAGCACAGAAGAGGGCAAAAAGCGCCGTGACGCAGACCGCTGACACACACCTGAGAATCAGGTTCAAACGCATGCAGGACTCCTCGCGAAGGCACTGAAAGACAACTGTCCCCCCGGCAACCGCAAAGGTAGACGCATGAGGCTAGTGGGAAGTTTCCGAAGAGTCAAGAAAAGGAGGGCCGAAAAAAAGAAGAAACCCGGAAACAAAATGCCGGGGTCCGACGTTTCTTCTATTGCATTCCCATAGGGACTGTAGCATATAGGTATGGGCACCCCATAGGAGCCACAGGAGAAAACGATGGGCGAACGAGCGGACGTTTGGCAAGGCACCCTGGCATTGATGGTGCTTAAGACGCTGCAGGCTCTGGGGCCATTGCACGGCTACGGGATTGCGCGCCGGATCGAACAGACCAGCGGCGACCTGCTGGCGGTGAACTACGGCACGCTATACCCGGCCCTGCTCAAGCTGGAGCAGGAGGGCTACATTTCCTCCGAGTGGGGCACGTCCGACAACAACCGCAAAGCGAAGTACTACAAGCTGACGCGCGCCGGGCGCAAACAATTGGAGAAGGAAGCGCGCGAGTGGGAGCAAACCACGGAAATTCTGGCGCGGTTCCTGTCTCCCGGAAAGGAATCTGCATGAGAAAGTTTCGCGCATTGCTATTGCGTTTGAGCGGGTTGTTTCGCAGGAGCCGGCGGGACGAAGAACTCGCCGCAGAGATGGAAAGCCATCTCCAAATGCACGTCGAAGACAACCTGCACACGGGCATGAACCCCGCAGAAGCGCGTCGGCAAGCGCTGATCAAGCTCGGTGGCATCGAGCAAACAAAAGAGATGGTTCGTGAGTGCAGAGGGCTTCCGATACTGGATGTATTGCTGCAGGATCTGCGTTTCGGCGCGCGCATGTTGCGGAAGAATCCGGGCTTCACTGCCGTTGCCGTGCTGACCCTGGCCCTCGGCATCGGTGTCAACACCGCCATCTTTACGGCCTTTGATGCGCTCGTCTTGCGCCCGCGACTGGTGAAGGATCCTGACAGTCTGGCGGCCGTTTTTCGCACCACTCCCGGCGAAACCCATGGCTGGTTTTCCTACCCCGACTACATCTACTATCGCGACCACAGCAGGTCGTTCTCCGATCTTTCTCTGTTTGCCTTTGGGATGGCCGTCACTTCTTCCGACCTGCCAGCCACTGGTCCGGAGGCCGCCCCCCGCATCGCTGGTGCCGTTGGCTTCCAGCTCCCGCAATTGCTTCAGGGCAGCGCTCAACCCATCATGTGTTTTTTTGTTTCCGGCAACTATTTCCCAATGCTGGGAGCAACTCCTCTCTTGGGCCGCATCCTTCTGCCCGAAGATGATCAAGCCAACGCCCCTCCCGTTGTACTTATGAGCGGTAATTACTGGCAGCGACGCTTTCACTCCGACCCCAAAGTTGTGGGTTCGGTCCTCCACCTGAATGGTGTCGCCTTCACGGTGGTCGGTGTTACGCGCCTCGATTACGTTGCTACTGCCACATCTGTTCCCGATCTTTGGGCACCCATCCCTGCAAAAATCGTGTTGGGTGTAATATCCCGCCAGGAATTAGAAAATCACCTAATGGCGGCCGGCTTTCCAACCGGCCGATTGAAACAGGGCGTTTCGCTTTTCGACGCGCAAGCCGAACTCAATGTCCTCGCGGGGCAGTTGCGAACGCAGTACCCCGAAGCCGAGCGCAACATGAGCGTTAGCGTTGTCTCTGGTCGAAATAGCCTCTCTGGACTTGACCCTGAGTCGTGGGCCGTCGTCGCTGCCGCCATGACGGCCGTCGCTTTGCTCCTGCTCATCGCTTGTGCGAACGTCGCAAGCCTTCTGCTGGCCCGCGCTGCCGCTCGTCGAAAGGAAATTGCCGTTCGCCTTGCGCTCGGCGCGGGCCGCTGGCGCCTCGTGCGCCAGTTGCTCACAGAAAGCATCATGATCGCCCTTCTCGCGGGAGCACTTGGCCTCCCTCTGGCGACATGGATGCTCCACCTTTTGATCGTCGAGATCGCTTCAGCGCTCCCGTCGTTCTGGGGCACCATCGCACTTCAGATCTCTCCCGACATCCGCATTTTCGCCTACACTCTGCTCGTTTCCTGCATGGCAGGAATCGCGTTTGGCCTCGCGCCCGCTTTGCAGGCCTCGAAGTCCGACGTTAACTCTGCTCTCAAAGAAGAGGGCAGCGCCTTCGGCCGGCACCTGAGCCGCTCGCGGCTGCGCGGAATTCTCATCGCTGGACAAATGGCTGCATGCATAGTTCTGCTCATCAGCTCCGCTCTGCTGCTCCGCGGTTCGCAGCGGGCCCTCAAGGTCGATCCCGGTTTCGAGGCGTGGCGAGTGGCCTACCTGGAAATGTACAATCCGGCGAATCTGCACTATTCCCAGTCACGTTTGCTCCAGCTCAATCGTGACTTCATTCAACGGATCGCGAGTCTTCCCGGCGTGCAGTCTGTCGCACAAGCCTCGCGAGGTCCGTTTGGCGGTATTCGGTGGGTGCCTGTTACTCCCGTCAACGCCGCGCCTTCCACTCCCGGCACTAACGGAAATGAACTGCCTGTCGCTGGATATAGTTTCGTCACGCCGAACTACTTTGACACGCTCAGCATTCCCATCGTTCGCGGCCGCAATTTCACGCCTAGTGAGGCGGATGGACAGGCCCCCGTCGTCGTCATCAGCGAAGCTACCGCGCACCGCTTCTGGCCCGGCGAAGATCCCCTCGGCCAGCGCCTCAAGATCGGGTCAGAAAAGGGGACCACGTCCTTCCCCGGCGAGAAAGGTCCCTTCGTGGCGAGCGGCGAAGTGATCGGCGTTGCCCGGGATGTGCGCAGCATGGACCTGCGCAAGATTGACGAGTCTTACCTATACCTGCCGCTTTCACAGACCCATCAGTGGACAAGCACGCTGCTGGCGCGTACCGAAGGCGACCCCACGCCCTTGCTCCCGGTCATCGGCCAAGAGGTTCGCCGTGTGGATGCCAATCTGCCCGTCATGGGCGCACCGTTGCATACAATGATCTCCATGAATCCTTATTTTGTAGTCTCGCGCATCGGCGGTTTGCTCGCCAGCATCGTCGGCCTGCTCGGGCTTCTGCTGGCGTTTCTCGCCGGGATAGTGATTGGCATCGTCGCTTCCGCTGGCGTCTCGCGCCTGATGGCCGCCACGCTCTTCGGCCTCAATCCCATGGATGCGGTTTCATTTTCCGGTATGTCGCTTTTGCTGGGAGCCATCGCGCTGCTTGCTACCTGGCTCCCCGCGCGCCGAGCGACAGAGGTGGATCCGATGGTGGCGCTGCGCTACGAATAGTTATTGTAGTGGCCGGTCTTCAAACCTGTCTGTGTCGCGAGGATGATTATGAGGCAATTGCGTGCTTGGCTTGTGCGATTCGGCGAACTGTTCCGCAAAGAACGGGGCGACCGGGATCTTGCCGCCGAGATGGAAAGCCATCTCCAAATGCACATCGAAGACAATTTCCGCGCCGGCATGAGCCCTGCAGAAGCGCGTCGGCAAGCCCTCATGAAATTGGGCGGCGTCGAGCAAACGAAAGAAATCTACCGCGACCGGCGCGGTCTTCCTTTCCTTGAATCGCTCCTGCAAGACGTCCGCCATGGCGCGCGCATGCTCCGCAAAAACCCGGGCTTCACGTGTGTCGCGGTCCTGACTCTCGCCCTCGGCATCGGCGCCAACACCGCGATGTTCAGCGTCATGGAGGGCGTCGTGTTGGCCCCGCTCCGTTACTTTCAGCCGGATCGCTTGGTGATGGTATGGGAGAACAATCCGCGCTTTCCACGCGTGTGGGTTTCATACCCTAACTTCCTGGATTGGCAGCACGCCGCTCGCTCATTCCAGCAAATGGCGGCGTTCATGGAGCGAGGGATGGACCTCACAAGTCCTGGCACGCCAGAACACGTTACTGGCAAGGAAATTTCCTCGGGTTTCTTCAGCACTCTGGGCGCGGAATTGACTCTCGGACGTGAATTCTCGCCTGGGGAGGACCGGTACGGCGGAACCCCAGTCGTTCTCATTAGCAATCGTTTGTGGAGAAATCGGTTCGGCGGCAGTCCTGAGGCGCTCGGCAAGTCCTTAACTTTGGATGGAGTGAATTACACCATCGTCGGAGTCACCCGCTTAGGGTTTCGTATCGAAGGCGACGCCGACGTTTACACGCCGCTCGGTCGGAGCGATCCTCTGATCCTCAACGATCGCGCCGCTCACTCCGGCATCTTCTCGGTCGCGCGCCTAGCGTCTGCAGTGACCATATTCCAGGCTCAGGCGGAGATGACTACGATCCAGAATGGTCTCGATCAACTCTATCCCGATGCCAATCGAGATCTGGGAATTTACCTCGAGCCTCTCAAGCAGGAGATCATTGGGGACGTCTCCGGAACGATTCTGCTGCTGTTGGGAGCCGTGGGGTTGGTCTTGCTGATCGCTTGCGCGAACGTCGCCAATCTTCTCCTTGCGCGCTCGGCGGCGCGCGCGCGGGAGTTTGCCGTTCGCTCCGTGCTTGGAGCGAATCGCGCACGCTTGGTGCGGCAGCTGCTTACGGAGAGTGTGCTTCTCTCGCTCGTGGGTGCCAGTTTGGGGCTCCTGATTGCAATGTTGACAGTGAGGTCGGTGCTGGCCGCGGTACCGGGAATCTTGCCGCGCAGCGAAAACATCGCTGTGAATGCTCCCGTCCTATTTCTCACGTTGGGTGTGTCGATTACTGTTGGGATTCTGTTTGGCCTGGCACCTGCGTTGAAAAGTTGGAGCGCTGATGTGCAAGCACCGCTGAAGGAAGGAGGCCGCGGCTCGACGAGCGCTCATCATCACGCTCAAAGCAGTCTCGTGATCGTCCAAATGGCCCTGACCCTGGTGTTACTGGTGGGCGCTGGCTTATTGTTCCGCACGATCCGTCACTTGTGGGAGGTCAATCCCGGATTCGACACTCAGCACGTTATCACCTTCAAGGTCGGAGTTTCGCACTCCTTGACGAAGACGGCCGCAAGTACTCGAATTGCCTATCAGCAGTTGATCGAGCGTATTCGTCAGATTCCCGGTGTGCAGGCGGCGGATTTTACAGGCGTTGTTCCGCTGAGTGGTCGGGGCTGGTCCATGCCCTTCTGGATTGGCTCGCAGAGGCCCCCTTCGGTTCAGGGCGCCCCGCGGCTGGTGATGTTCCTTACAGGTCCGGATTACCTCCGAACGATGGAAATACCGCTGCTTCGGGGCCGTTTCTTTACTCCCGAGGACACCACCAAGTCCCCGTGCGTCATGGTTATCGACAGCGTCTTCGCCCACATGTATTTTGCAGACAGTGACCCGCTGGCTCAGACGATATCAGCCGGATTTTCACCTGTGGGCCCTTGCCGGATTGTCGGCGTGGTGGGCCATGTAAGACACTGGGTGCTGGAAGATCCCAGCACATACATCCAGAATCAGGCGTACTTTCCGCTTTACCAAGATCCGGACCAGTGGGTGCTATTAAACTATCCCGACATGACAATCGTCGTTCGCACGCCGCTCGAACCCGTGACTGTCATGCCCGCGATCAAAGCCGCGGTCTACGGAGCGGGCGGCGACCAGCCGGTCTTCAATGTCCAAACCATGCGGCAGATTGTCGCCTTGTCCATGTCGTCGCAACGATTCCCCATGATTTTGTTGGGGGCTTTCGCAGTGTTGGCATTGCTGCTGGCGTCCATCGGAATTTACGGCGTCATTTCCTATTCGGTGACCCAGCGCGTGCACGAGATTGGCATTCGCATGGCGCTCGGCGCCGAGAAGCGGGGTATTTTTCGGCTGGTCATTGGACAGGGTCTTCGGCTGGTTCTTGCTGGCCTCACGATCGGCGCGGCGGCTGCGCTTATTCTCACGCGCCTGCTCTCGGTCTTCTCGCACCTCCTCTACGGAGTCGAGACGAACGATCCGGTAACGTTCTTCGCCGTAGCGCTTGTGTTGACTGGGGTGGCCGTATTGGCCTGCTACATTCCATCGCGGCACGCGATGCGCATCGATCCGATGGTGGCCTTGCGTCACGAATGATTTTCAGGAGTTTGCAGCAAATGGTTTTAGGCCCAAGTTTATGTGACAGGGGGCGTCATGAGAAAAATACGAGCATGGCTCTTGCGTTTCGGCGGATTCCTCCGCAAGGAACGGCGAGAAAGAGATCTCGCCGCCGAGATGGATAGTCATCTCCAGATGCACATCGAAGACAATCTCCGCGCGCGGTCTGCCTCTGCTTGAAACGTTCTTCCAGGATTTGCGATTCGCCTTCCGCATGTTGCGCAAAAATCCCGGCTTTACCGCTGTCGCTGCGCTCACACTGGCGCTGGGCATCGGTGCGAACACCGCCATTTTCAGCATCGTGAACGGCGTGCTCTTGCAGCCGCTGCCCTATCCGCACCCTGACCAGCTTGTGGTCGTCGCGCGAATCGCGCCGAGGTTCGATCATCCCGTGCCCGTTTCGGGGCCGAACTTCCTCGATTGGCGGGCGCGCGCCAGGCAGTTTCAATTTCTCGCGGGATTCGATGGCCGCGGCTTTACGGTCATGTTCGGTAACCAGCCTGAGAATATTTTGGGCGCCGCTGTTTCGCCTAATTTTCTATCGGTTCTGCAAGTCGCGCCAATTCTCGGCCGCAATTTCCTGGCACCAGAAGAGCACACGGGCAATGACCGTGTTGCGTTGATTACTCACTCATTCTGGAAGGAGCGCCTCGGCGGTGACCCGGGATGGGTAGGCCGAACGCTCACCATCAACGGTCAGTCGTTCACCGTTGTAGGCATCCTGCCCCGCGATTTTCGCTACGTCATGATGGGGGACGCGCAGATTTTCATTCCCCTGAATCTTGAGAAGACCTCGCGCGGCGAAAATTTCATGTCGGTGATCGGTCGCATTAAGCCAGGCGTGTCTTTGCATCAGGCGCAGAACGAAATGGATTCCATCGCGCGCGCTCTCGAAAAGGAGTACCCCGCGGACGACGCCGAGCAAGGCACCATCGTAATCCCCATGCTCAGCAGTGTTGGCCATCGCATTCGCGAGGCGCTTTTGATCATGCTTGCGGCGGTCGGGCTCGTCCTCCTTATTGCCTGTGCGAACGTCGGCAACCTGCTCCTGGCCCAGGGCGTGCGACGTCGCGGTGAGATTGCGGTTCGCAGCGCCCTCGGCGCCAGCGTGGGCAGGCTGGTGCGGCAGCGCGTGACCGAAAGCGTGTTGCTTAGTTTTCTTGGATGCGCCCTCGGTTTGCTGGCCGGCCATTTCGGATTGCAAGCGTTCCGGGTTCTTAGTCCTGGCGATGTGCCGCGGCTGGAAGAAGTTCAAATTAATCTTCCCGTGCTGCTGTTTTCGCTCGGTATTTTGATCATCGCAAGCATTCTTCTTGGCTTGGTTCCCGCTGCGCGGATCTCCCGCATGAACCTGGCGGAATGCTTGAAGGAAGGAAGCGCGCATGCGACCTCCGGAGCTGAGCGCGGTTTGGTGCGCCAGTCTCTTGTGGTGGCCGAGATCGCGCTGTCGCTCGTATTGCTTGCCTGCGCGGGGCTTGCCGTGCGCAGCTTTATCAAGCTCCTCTCCGCCGATCCCGGTTACGATTCGCGAAATCTTCTGACTTTCTACCTGTCACCCCAAATCCGGAAAGCTGCGCAAGCCGAAGACTTCTACCGCCGCGTGCTCGAGCGCTTGAGCGCGATTCCCGGAGTGCATTCCGTTGCCATGTCCCACTCCATCCCTCCAGGCGGCGAGGAGGTCGACGGTCCTGTCATCACCTCTGAACACCCTGACATGGATCCCAACCGCGCTCCGGACATTGTCTACAACCCCATCAGCCCCAATTACTTTCGAACCATGCGCCTGCGCCTGCTCGCAGGCCGCGAATTTTCCAGTGCCGATGTCCACGGCGCAAGTCCGGCAGTCATTTTGAATGAAGCCGCTGCGCTCTCGCTTTTCCCCGGCGAGAACGCCGTTGGTCTGAGAGTCAAACTAGGGGCGGACAATCTGGCTGCGTGGTGGACCGTCGTTGGCGTGGTTGCCGATGAACGATATTTCGGGTGGGATAGCGATCGCAGTCCTACCGCGTACTTGTCGGTCTCGCAAATTCTCCAGGACAACATGCCTGACTACGACGCCGCTATCATCCTGCGCACCAATTCTGAGCCCTTATCGTTCCTCCCTGCGGTTCGAAGCACTATGGCCTCGATCGACACGCACATGGCGCTGCTGGGGCCGGAGACTATGGAGCAGCGTCTTGGGCATACCTTTGCGCCTCATCGCTTTAACATGGTGTTGCTCACTGCGTTTGCGAGCTTGGCGTTGCTTCTAGCCGCAGTGGGCATCTATGGAGTAATGGCGCAGTTCGTCGCCCAGCGTAGGCACGAAATTGGCATACGCATGGCTCTCGGTGCGTGTCCGCTCGAAGTTGTCCGCCTCGTACTCAGGCAGGGCGTCCGGCTAGCTTTGCTTGGTTTGGCTATCACGCGGCTGATTCGCTCGCTGCTTTACGGCGTCACCGCTTCCGATCCCCTGACTTTCGTTTTCGTTGCCACTTTCCTTATTTTTGTAGTTCTGCTGGCGTGTTTGGTGCCCGCATGGCGCGCCATGCGCGTGGATCCCATCACTGCGTTGCGTTATGAGTGATTCTGCGTTCTTGGGTTAAACATTTTGCTTGCCAACAGTGAGGAGCAAAGAGCCCTATGAGAAAAATCCAGATATGGCTGATGCGATTCGGCGGTCTGTTCCGAAAAGAAAGGCACGACGGGGAGTTTGCCGCCGAGATGGACAGCCATCTCCAAATGCACATCGAAGACAATCTGCGCGCGGGCATGAGCGCTGCAGAAGCGCGGCGGGAGGCGATTATGAAACTGGGCGGTGTCGAGCAAACGAAAGAAATCTACCGCGACCGGCGCGGGCTTCCGCTTCTTGAAACATTGTTTCAGGACTTGCGATTCGCCGGTCGGATGCTGCTGAAAAATCCCGGCTTCACCGCGATTGCCGTTCTGACCCTGGTGCTTGGCATCGGCGCCACCACCGCCATCTTCAGCGTGGTCTACGGGGTTCTCTTGCGTCCGCTTCCCTACCCGAATCCCGACAAGATCGTTCAGTTGTGGGAGGTTAATGCTAAGGGCGGTCGGATGAACTTCCCGGAGCCGAATTTCACAGACATCCGCAGTGCCTCCCAAACCCTCGAGGCTCTAGCTGAATGCAACGCTGGACCCTTCACTATTACTGGCGGGACGGAACCGACCCGAACTCTTGCGGCATCGGTTTCCCGGGATTTCTTCAAAGTGATGCGCGTCTCCCCTCTTCTCGGCAGAAGTTTCAGCCCAGAAGATCAGCGCGAAGGCGCGGCGCCAGTATTGCTGGTCAGCCATGGCTATTGGCGGCAGCACCTCGGCGGTTCCAACGAACTTTCGAAACTCAAACTTGTCGCGGATCACAAAGTTTTTTCCGTCGTCGGGGTGATGCCGGAAGGGTTTCGCTTCCCGGCTGCGGCGGACCTCTGGATTCCGCGTGAACTCTATCCTCCAGACAACCAAAGCCGTACAGCGCACAACTGGCACGTCTTCGGCCGTGTGCGCGAAGGCGTTGCACTCTCGCAGGCGCGCGCTGAGCTTTCCTCCATCGCTCACCGGCTGAAGCAGCAATACGGCCAGGACATAGACATGACCGACGCAGCAGCCGACCGTCTGAGAGACGCTATGACCTCCAATATACGCGCAGCCTTACTTCTGCTGGTCGGCGCGGTCAGTTCTCTCTTGCTGGTGGCATGCGCCAATGTGGCCAACCTTCTCTTGGCCCAGGCGACGCGCCGCGATCGTGAACTGGCCATCCGCGCGGCCCTTGGAGCCGACCGCCGCCGTTTGGTCTGGCAATTTCTGATTGAGTCGGCATTGCTTTGCACCATAAGCGCAATCGTTGGAGCGCTCGCGGCTCGCTGGGGCGTGAATGTTCTTTTGGCGCTGGCTCCCAGGAATCTGCCGCGCCTCGACGCCATCTCTCTCAACATGCCGGTGCTGTTGTTTACTGTGGGCTTGTCGTGCGTCATGGCCGTAGCCCTCGGCACCTTCACCGCAATGCGCGCGACCTCTGGTGACGTCCGCGATGCTCTCGCCGAGGGCGGCCGCGAACAGATCGGCGGTCAGCGCGCGCAGCGATTCGGCCAGACGATCGTTGCGGGACAACTCGCGATTACGCTGGTGTTGCTCGTCGGCGCCGGACTTCTTGGCCGCAGCCTTGTTCGCGTGCTCTCCGTGGAACCGGGCTTTCGCACCGAACACGTCGTCACCATGGATCTTACTTTTGCGCCGCTCGGTGATAATGACGCAGTAAAAGCGGTTCAAGTGAATAAGCTCAATAATTTGTTCACACACTTGCGTGCCCTCCCGGGTGTCGAAGCAGTGGGAGGAGCGAATGCGTTGCCGCTCGTGAGTGATTTCCTCGCCGACGGAACTTTTCTCATACTCAATCCCCGCGACGTGCCCACGCGGATGGAAGACTTCGAGCAGCTATTTCACAATCCTTCCATCACCGGCTACGCTGACTACTGCGTGGCCAGCGAGGACTACTTCCGCGTTTTGGCCATTCCGCTTCTACGGGGCCGGCTGTTTGATGACCGCGATGGACTGAATTCGGCTCACGTTGCCGTCATTAACGATGCTCTGGCGCGTACCCGTTGGCCAAACGAAGACCCGCTCGGCAAGACGATCGAGTTCGGCAACATGGATGGCGACTTGCGCTTGCTCACAATCGTTGGCGTCGTGGGCGACGCGCGTAATCGCAGCCTCGAAGCACCTCCCAGCCCCACTGTCTACGTAAACTACCGTCAGCGGCCACAATCATCCGAGCTCTTCACAATTGTGATGCGCACCAGTCTGCCGCCGGAAGGCGTAATTCCCGCCGCGCGCGAAATTGTCCGCAGCATCGACCCGGACGTACCACCGCAGTTCCGCACGTTCGCCCAAGTTTTCACTTCTTCCCTGGCCGCGCGGCGATTCAATCTCACTCTGGTCTTGGCGTTCGCGGGAACGGCCTTGCTGCTCGCTGTCGCTGGCATCTACGGCGTGATGGCCTACAGCGTCGCGCGCCGCACGCGGGAAATCGGCGTCCGCATGGCCCTCGGAGCTGCGCGTGGCGACGTGCTCCGGCTTGTACTCGGTCAGGGCATGTGGACGACTACGATCGGCGTGGCCATTGGCATTGCTGGTTCGCTCGCGTTGACTCGCACGATGCAGTCGCTGCTGTTCGGAGTAAGCCCCACCGATTCGGTGACCCTTGCCGGCGTCGCGCTGTTGCTCGCAGGTGTGTCGATGCTGGCTTGCTGGATCCCCACGCGGCGTGCCATGCGCGTCGATCCCATCGTGGCGTTGCGTTACGAATAACTCATGGCTCTTTCAGAGCCACAACGAAGGATGAAAATGAGCCCGAGTCTCAGCCTTGCAGAATCGATGATTTACGGGCTTCTTTCGTAGGGGAGTGAAGCCGCATAAATCTGTCATTTCGACCGGAGGGACGGCGGTTTTTGCCGACTCGGAGCGGAGAAACCCCTCTTCAAGTTCGGATTTCAGGTTTAGTTTTTCTATGTTAGGGCTTTTTCTTTTTGAAGAGGCTGCCCAGGCTGCTTATGGCGTCGGCCGGATTTTGCCCCTGCACCAGCGTCTTGGTGGTGCCGGCGGCGGAAGTGCCGGCGCATCCAAGCTGCGACTTCAGCATGCCCGCCGCAAGACCGCCAACATCGGGAATAAATTTTGGATCGGAAGCCGTGCCGTGAATCAGGAAAGGCACGGTTGTCGTAC
>WNFW01002866.1_pt1 | contig 18422 bp, 16 predicted proteins | sample 5400131 | NCBI WGS metagenome assembly WNFW01 (sample SAMN13153362, study PRJNA577476) | soil metagenome | isolation source: 20 cm soil or saprolite under grassland replicate 1 | place: USA:California | collected 2016-06-15 | reverse complement strand
CACGTCTTCCGGCGCGAGCTGCAGCAGCTCTTCGGTGAGCCCCCGCGCCTCATCGAAGCGTTGCATCGCGAGGAGCGCCTTCACCTCGCCCAGGCGCGCGTCGGTGCGGGCGGCGTCCACGGTCCGCGCCTCGCGGTAGCGCTCCAGCGCTTCGCCGTGCAGGCCGCGCCGGGCGTAGATGTCGCCGAGCAGGCTGGCGGCGTCGGCGCGGTCCGCGCCGCGCTGCGTGGCGCGGACCGCCTCCGCCGCGGCGAGGTCCAGGAGTCCCTTGCTCACGTAGTCGCGGGCGAGCGCGAGCGCCTCGTCCTTGGGCTTCTTTTCCGCCACGGCGGCCGCGAGCGAGGGCGGCGGGGCGAGCTCCTGGAAGATGTTGTCGAGGAGCCGTTGATCGAACGCGAACTCCCCCCCGATCGTCTCCGTCGTCACGTCCGCCGAGATCTCGGGCACGACGCCGATCATCCCCTCCTCGAACTGGAGGTCGATCGTGAGCACGAACTTCTGCGAGACGTAGTAGGGGTCGAGCTCGAGCGCCCGCTTCGTCGCCCGGAGGGCGCCGTCGAAGTCGCCGAGGTTCGAGAGCGTGAAGCTGAGGTTGTAGTGGGCGCCGGCGTGACTCGGGTCCGCCTCGACGGCGCGCACGAACGCGTTGCGCGCGTCCTGGAAGCGCTTCAGCTCGACGAGCACCAGCCCTACGCCGTTCCACGCCGGGGCGGACTCGGGCTTCTCGGCCAGGACCTGGCGGTACGCCTCGAGCGACAGCTGGAAGCGCCGCAGGTGGAAGAGCAGCAGCGCGAGGTTGAGGCGGGCGGCGGCGAACGTCGCCTGCTGCTGCAGCGCCGTCCGGAACGCCTCGATGGCGTTCTCGGTCTCGCCCTGGTGGGCGAGCACGACGCCCACGTTGTTCCAGGCGATGCCGTACTTGGGGTCCACGTCGACCGCCTGGCGGTAGGCGACGAGGGCGTCCGCGGTGCGGCCGAGCTGGTGCAGGACCACCCCGCGCTCGTTCCACAACTTCGGGGAATCGGGGACCTCGCGGATCAGGGTCTCGTACAGCTCGAGCGCCGCGGCGAAGTCGCGCCGCAAGAGATCGACTTCGGCCATCGCCTGGAGCACGAGGCGCCGGTCCTCGCCGCGCTCGAGCGCCAGGCGGTACTCGCGTTGCGCCTCGACGTAGTAGCCCTTCTGCCGGAACGCGAGCCCGAGGTTGTAGTGGGCCAGCGCGCTCCCCTCGGCGATCTGGGGCTCGGGCTGCTCGCGCAGCCGCTGCTGCTGGCTCTTGCGCTCGGCGTTGTAGCGCTCGAGGGAGAGGTTGGTCTGGGCGCGGGCGAGCGGCGGGTTCAGCGCGATGGCGCGCTTGGAGGCGCCGCGCGCGTCCTGGTGGCGCCCCATGTCGCCAAGGACGAACGCCATCAGGTAGTGGGCGTTGGCGTTGTCGGGGTTGAGCTGAACCGCGCGCTGCAGCGCCGCGAGGGCGGCGTCGTTGAGCCCGCGGTTGTAGTAGATCTCGCCGAGGTAGAACTGCACCACCGTGGACGTCGGCTCCAGCTCCTGGGCGCGCAGGAACCACTCCGTCGCGACCTCGGGGCGGCCGCGGTTCTTTTCGGCGAGCCCCAGCTGGATGATCGCCGCCACGTCCGTGGGCGCGTGGACGAGGAGCTCCTCGAATTCCTCGACCGCCTGGTCGTACTGGCCGAGGATGGCGTAGGCGCGGCCAGCGCGCGCGTGAATTCCTGGATGGCCTCGGGGACGAGGCCCTTCTGGTAGTAGAGGACCCCGAGGTTGTTGTGCGCCCCGGCGTCCGAAGCATCGATCCGGCGGGCGAAGGACCGGAGGACGGCGAGGTCGCGTTCCGAGAGCGCCGGCGCCGTCACGGGTCAGGTCACGCGGATCGCGTCGAAGATGGCCTTGAGCGAGGCCAGGTCCGGCAGGAGCAGGAAGTGCCCCCGCAGCCCCTCCTCGGCATCGATGTGGAATTCCGTCTCGACGCAGAACACGAAGTCGCGGTCGTGGCCGAAGTTGAGGTACGTCGTCGTGAGGACCGCCGCCGAGAGGTCCACCACGAGACTCGGGACCGACGGCAGCAGCAGCATCCCCATGAAGTCCGACAGCGCGTTCATGTAAGCACCGGAGAGGATGTTGCCCGCCTCCTTGAGCGCCGACTGCTCGATCGCATCGAACGCGGCGGTGCCGCCCGGCGCGCGGCGCAGCAGCATGTCGCAGAGGCGGCGGCCCACGCGCTCGGGGAACAGCAGCAGCGTGCGGCCCGTCAGGTCGCCGAGCATGTGCATCAGCACCGCCGCGACCACGTCCTGCGGGTTGCCGAGCAGCTCGGGCACCTCCTCGAGCCGCGCGATGTTGATGCGCGGCACGCTGATCATGATGCGCCGGTTGGTCATCTGCGAGAGCGCGGTGGCGGCGTGGCCGGCCCCGATGTTGGCCACCTCGCGCAGCGCGTCGATCTGCAGCTCCTTCAGATCGCGGACGTCTTCCATGCCCCCCCTCCCTACAGCAACCCGCCGGCGTCGAGGATCAGCGCCGGGACGCCGTCCCCCATGATCGTCGCGCCGCTGAACACCGGGAGCGTGCCGCGCGGCGCGTCGAAACCCTTCACCACGATTTCCTGCTGCCCCAGCATGCCGTCCACGATTACGCCGGCGCGGCGCTCGCCCATCTCCAGCACGATGACGGGCCGGCGCGCCGGCGGCGGATCGCCGTTCACGCCCAGGAGCTGGCGCAGGTGCACGAGCGGCACCACGCGGTCGCGCAGCACCATGGCCTCGCGCCCCTCCACCGTCGTCATGGGCACCACACCGAACTCCACCGTCTCGGCGACGTAGGTGAGCGGCAGCGCATAGCGCTCGCGCCCCACGGCCGCGATCAGCGCGCGCACGATCGCCAGCGTCACCGGGAGGCGCAGCACGAACGTCGTCCCTTTCCCCACCTCGGTGCGGATGTCGATCGTCCCGCCCAGCGCGCGGATCCGCGTCATCGCGACGTCGATCCCCACGCCACGCCCGGAGACGTTGGTCACCGCCGCCGCCGTCGTGAAGCCCGGCCGCGCCAGTACGCGCAGCAGCTGGTCGTCGGTGAGCGTCTCGACGTGCGCGTCGACCAGCCCGTCGGCCTTCGCCTTGGCGAGGATGTGCGCGCGATCGATGCCGCGACCGTCGTCGGCGATGCTGATCGCCACACTGGCCCGCTCGCGCACCGCCGCCAGCACAATCTCGCCCTCGGGCTTCTTCCCCGCGCGCCGCCGCTCGGCCGCCGGCTCGATGCCGTGATCCGCGGCGTTGCGCAGCAGGTGCACCAGCGGATCGCCCAGCTCGTCGAGGATGGCGCGGTCGAGCTCGATCTCCTTCCCCTCGACCCGGAACGCCACCGGCTTGCCGAGCTCGCGCGCCAGGTCGCGGACCAGGCGCGGAAAGCGATCGAAGACCTGCCACACCGGCGTCATCCGCGCCTGGATGATCTCCGCCTGGAGGTCGGACGACAGCCGCGAGACCTGGAGCGCCAGATCGTCGATCGCAGGATCGCGGCGCTCGGCCGCCAGGTCGTTCAGCCGCCCGCGCACCGTCACCAGCTCGCCGATCAGGTCCATCAGCGTGTCGAGCCGCCGCAGATCCACCCGGATGTGCCGCGCCTTGCCCGACTCGAGGGGCGTCGCGCCCCCCCCCACCCCCGCCGCGGCGCCAGGCTCGAGCCGCCCCGCCGCCTCGTCCTCCACCTCCACCGCTTCGACGTCGCCCGCGACCTTGAGACTCGCCACCACGCGATCGGCCGGCGTGGGACCGGCGAGCCAGAAGGAGAACGTGCCCTCGAACTCATCCGCCTCGATCGCGGCCGGCGACGGTTGCACCTGCGAGACGACGCCGAGTCCCTGCGCGCGCTTCAAGACGATCAACGCGCGCGGCCCCTTGAGCGGCGCCTCAGGGCGCAGCGTCACGCGCACGCGCCGGCCGGGGCCCGCGGCGGGCGGCGCGACGGGCGCGGGCGCCTCCGGCGCCGCCGGCGCGTGGCGCGGCGTCGTGTCCGGGGCGAAGCGCTGGACGGTGCGGTCCAGCTCGGCGACGATCCCCGCCACGTCGGCCTCGCGCTCCCGCCCGGCGGCCGACAGCTGGATCGCTTTCTCGAGCGCGTCGGTGGCGCGGAACAGCAGCTGGAGCACGTCGTCGCCGGCGCGCCGCCCCGCCGCCCCGCGCCGCAGGTGGTCGAGGAGGTTCTCCATGCGGTGGGCGAGGTCGGCGACGCGGGCATAGCCCATCGTCGCCGCCATCCCCTTCACCGTGTGCACCGCGCGGAAGATGCCGCCGACCGGCTCGGGAGCGGCCGGGTGGCGCTCCCATTCGAGCAGCAGCTGATTGCAGGCGCTCAAGTGCTCCCGGCTCTCGGCCAGGAACAGCTCGGCGTACTGCGACAGGTCCACGGCCTACCCCAGGACGCGCTGGACCGCCTCGAGGACGCGCGAGGGCTGGAAGGGCTTGACGACGAAATCCTTGGCGCCCGCCTGGATCGCTTCGACCACCAGCGCCTGCTGCCCCATGGCGCTGCACATCAGGATTTTGGCGTCGGGGTCGAACTTGGTGATCTCGCGGACGGCGTCGATGCCGCCCATGTCGGGCATCACGATGTCCATCGTCACCAGGTCGGGCTTGAGCTGCTTGTACTTGTCCACCGCCTGCACGCCGGTCTCGGCTTCGCCGACGATCTCGAACCCGGCCTGGGCCAGGATATCGCTGATCATCGTGCGCATGAAGATCGCGTCGTCGCAGACGAGCACGCTGTGGCTCACGGCTCCTCCCTAAGTCGTCAACACGGGGCCCAGGAGCGCATCGGTGTCCAACACGATGAAGAGCTGCTCGCGCCGCCGGCCCACCGCCCGCACCAGCTTGGGGTCGAGTCCCGGCAGCGCCTGCCGCGGCTCGAGCGCGTCCGCGTTCACCGCCAGCATGTCCACCACTTCGTCCACCGTGAAGCCGATCGTCTTCTGCTCGCCGCCGATCTGAAGGAGCACGAGCGTCCCCGCCCCTCCCCCCTCAGTCCGCGCGGCCGGCTCGGGCTGCCCCAGGGCTTTCCAGCCGTCCACCACCGTCACGAGAGTGCCCCGGACGTTGACCAGGCCCGCCACCACGGGCGGCGCCCCCGGGATCCGGGTCGTGTGCAACCAGGGAAGGATCTCCCGCACGACCTCCGCCGCGGCGGCGCAGGTGAGGTTTCCCACCCGGAACACGAGCAGCCGAACGACCTGCGCGTCACCCATCGGATGCGAAGAAGCGAAGATACTGCAAGGGGTTGGCTTCAGCAAGCAAGTTCGGCTCGGCGGCCGCCGCAGCCAGCGCCGCGCGCAATTCGACGGGCCACTCCGACTGCAGCGCGAGCCGCGCACCCGTCACCGGATGCGCGAACGCGAGTGCGGCCGCGTGCAGCAGCTGCCGCGGGGCGAGCGCCTCGAGGCGCTCCGCGTCACGCCGCTCCGCCGCCGTGACGCGGCGACTGCCGCCGAACGCGTATTCGCGATCGCCGACGACGGGGTGCCCGACGTGGCCCAGGTGCACGCGGATCTGATGGGTGCGCCCCGTGCCGAGCGTGACGCGCAGCAGGTCGGTCTGGGCGAAGCGCGCGACGACCGCGACGAAGGTGACCGCGTGGCGGCCGCCGGCTTTCACGGTCATGCGCTTGCGATCCTCCGGATGGCGGTCGATGGGCGCGGTGATCTCCACGGGACTCTTGGCGAAGTGGCCCCAGGCGAGCGCCGCGTAGGTGCGCTCGACCCGGCGCTGCTCGATGGCGCGCGCGAGCCGGCGGTGCGCGAGGTCGGTCTTGGCGACGAGCAGCAACCCCGACGTATCTCGATCGAGCCGGTGCACGATGCCGGGCCGGCCCGCCGCCCCGACCGCCGACAGCGGCGTGCCGCGGCCGACGAGCACGTTGACGAGCGTGTCGTCCCAGTGGCCCGGCCCGGGATGCACGACGAGACCCGCCGGCTTGTCGAGCACCGCGAGGTGCTCGTCCTCGTAGATGAAACGCACCCCCGCGCTTTGCGCGGGGGTGACCGGTGTATATGTGCGCGGTGGCGCCTCGGCGGGAAACTCGACGCTCACCTCCGCGCCGCGCTCGAGCAGCGCCGAGGCGCGCAGCGCCCGGCCGCCGGCGGTGACGCGCTGGTCGGCGATGAGACGGGCGGCTTGGGTGCGGGACAGGGCGAGCTGGTCGGCGAGAAAGCGATCGAGGCGCTCCGTCGCGGGGACCGCGACGCAAAACACGATCACGGCGCCGCCGTCCCGGCCTCCTTCGCGCGTTCGTGCGCCCGCCCCTCGAGCCACAGGGAGATGGCGAGCGCGACGGCACCCACGGTGATCGCCGAGTCGGCGACGTTGAAGGTGGGCCAGCGGTAGCGGCCGATGCCGACCTCGATGAAGTCCACGACGCCTTGGGCGCTGCGCACGCGGTCGATCAAGTTGCCGAAGGCGCCGCCGCACACGAGCGCGAGGGCGAGGAGGCGGATCTTGTCGCCGGCGCGCGTGGCGCGCACCATCAGGCCGAGCACCACGAGGGCCACCAGCGCGAGACCGAGGAAGATCCAGCGCGACGCGTCCCCCAGGTCGAGGCCGAACGCCGCGCCGCGGTTGTAGACGAGCCGCAGCACGACGTAGTCGCCGACGAGCTCCAAGGGGCGGCGGGCGAGCGTCGCGACGGCGACCAGCTTCGTGACAATGTCGAGCAGGACGACGCCGGCCGCCGTCGCCCAGAACAGCCGCCGGTCAGCGCCGCTTCCCATCTTCCTCCTCCGCCTTGCACTTGATGCACAGGCGCGCGTGCGGGAGCGCGTCCAGCCGGTCGAAGCCGATGTCCTCGCCGCACTGCTCGCACTTGCCGAATTTCTCGGGGGTCTGGTACAGGCGGCGCAGCGCCTCGTTCACGTGCCAGAGGTAGCGCCCTTCCTGCGAGGCGAACAGGAACGCCTTCTCGCGCTCCATCGCATCGGTGCCCTGGTCGGCCATGTGGAACGAATAGCTCGAGAGGTCCCCGTCCGACGCCTGCAGGCTGGAGTTGAACGACTCGCCGTAGTGCCCCAGCTCCTTCATAACGCGCGCCCGCTCCTCGAGCAATCGCTTCTCGAGGTGCTGGAGCTGTTTCTTGCTGAGGCCGCCTTTGGCCTTGGATTTTGTCGGCATTATCGGGTCCCGCCCTTTCGTCCGTCGTGACGCCTCAACGCGATGGTCACCTGGCGTCCCTCGATCTCCACCGCGCGCGTGATGTCGGCTTCGTCGAAGACGCTGCCCAGCACGGTGCGCCGCGCCAGCGTCTCGCCTTCCACATATCCCTGATAGGCCGCCGTCGCGGCGACCACGTCCTCCGCCCCCGCGATGCTGAGCTCGATCCGCGTCGTGTAGGCGTAGTCGGCTTCCTTGCGCAGCCGCTGCACGCGGTTCACCACCTCGCGGGCCAGGCCCTCCTGCACGAGATCGGGCGTCAAGTGCGGGTCGAGCGCGACCACGTACGGCCCGTCGGCGGCGACGAGCCAATCGCTCGCCACCGCCCGCTCGACCGTCACGTCTTCCGGCCGGATCTCCCACTCCCCCGCCCGCACGGAGTCCCCACGTTCCAACGTTCGCAGCGCGTCCGCCGTGAGCTGGGACACGGCTTCCGCCGCCCGCGGCGTGTCTTTGCCGTACCGCTTGCCGAGCGTGCGGAAATTCGCCTTGCCCTGCAGGGAGACGAGCTCGTGGTCCGATTCCACGACTTCCACGGCCTTGGCGTTGACTTCGGCAACCAAGATATCTAACAGGTCGGCCAAGACCGGGCCCATCACCGCCGCCGGCACCGCCACCCTCAGGTGGGCGACCGGCTGGCGCACGCGCAGGTTCTTGGCTTCGCGCGCCGCCCGCGCCAGGGACGCCAGGCGACGCACCGCGTCCATGGCCGTGAGCAACTCCGGCGCCCGCCGCCCCTGATCCACCGGGAAGCGGGCGAGGTGCACGGAGGTGCCGGTCAGGGCGCGGTGCAGCCAGTCGGCCAGGAACGGGGTCACCGGTCCAAGCACGCGGGCGACGGTCGCGAGCGCCTCGGCGAGCGTGGCGAGCGCGGCGTCGTCGGCGGCGCGGTCGGGCGCCCAGAAGCGCGGACGGTTGACGCGCACGTACCAATTGGAGAGGTCGTCGGTGACGAACTCCACGATGGCGCGCACGCCCGCCGTGACGTCGTAGCCGGACCACGCCTGCCGCACCACACCCACGACGTGGTCGAGCCGCGCCAGCAGCCAGCGATCCACGAGGGGGCGCTTCTCGAGGGGCGGTGGCTCGGGCTCCGAGGGGGGCGTCCAGTCGCCGGCGTAGAGCTGGAAGAAGCTGTAGGTGTTGCGCACCGAGTTCAGGAATCCGCCGGCCAGCTCGGGGATCTGGCGCGCGTCGAACCGCTTGGGAAGCCACACCTGGCTCTGTCCCAGCAGATAGAGGCGCACCGCGTCAGCCCCGTGCTCCTCGATCACGTGCCACGGGTTGACGACGTTACCGCGGCTCTTCGACATCTTCTGGCCCTGCGCGTCGAGCACCAGCTCGTTCACGATGACGTGCTTGAACGCGGGCGCGTCGAAGGCGCCCACCGCGATGGCGAGCAGCGCGTAGAACCAGCCGCGCGTCTGGTCCACGCCCTCGCAGATGAAGTCCGCCGGGAACTGGGCCGGGAAGTCCGCCTGGTGCTCGAACGGGTAGTGCCACTGGGCGACGGGCATGCTCCCCGAGTCGAACCACGCGTCGATCACCTCGGGCACGCGGCGCATCGTGCCGCCGCAGTGCCGGCAGCGCCACGTGTAACCGTCGATCTGCGGCTTGTGGGGGTCGAAGCCCGCCGGCAGCGGCTTCCCCCACCGCTCGGCGAGCTCCACGAACGCGCCGATGACTTCGTGGTGCTCGCGGTCGCGGTCGCATTCCCAGATGTTGAGCGGCGTCCCCCAGTAGCGGTCGCGGGACAGCGCCCAGTCGACGTTGTTCTCGAGCCACTCCCCGAAGCGGCCGGCGCCGGTCTCCGGGGGATGCCAGTCGACTTCGCGATTCACCTCGAGCATCCGCGCCTTGACCGCCGTCGTGCGCACGAACCACGACGTGCGGGCGTAATAGATGAGGGCCGAGTCGCAGCGCCAGCAGAACGGGTAGGTGTGCGTGTGCGGACGCGTCTCGAGCCAGCGGCCGTCGTGCTTCAGCCGCTCGATGATCGCCGCGTTGGTCGCCTTGTCGGTGACGAGCTTGCCGTTGATCTCCGGCCAGCGCGTGTCCTGGAACGTGCCGTCGGGCGCGACGGGATTGGCGAACGCGAGGCCGTGCTGCTGCCCCGCCGCGTAGTCGTCGGCGCCGAAGGCGGGCGCCATGTGGACGATCCCCGTCCCTTCTTCGGCGGAGACGAACCCGGTCGCGATGATCACGCCGCGCTGGCCTTCCTGCGGCAGCGGCACGACCTCGAGGGGGCGCACGTAGCGCTTGCCGACGAGGTCCCGCCCGGGGTAGCCGGCGACGCGCGCCCCTTTGGTGAGCGGCGTGCCGCGGACTTTCACGTCGGCCGCGCGCGCCGCGGCGGCGATGTAGCGCACGCCCTCGAGCTCGTATTCGCCGTACTCGAGGTCGGGGTGCACGGCCACCGCCACGTTGGAGAGCAGCGTCCACGGCGTCGTGGTCCACACGACGAGCTGCCGCGTGGGGTCGTCCGCCAGCGGGAACGTCACGAACACCGAATTGGTCTGCACCGTGTCGTAGCCCAGCGCCAGCTCGTGCGACGACAGCGCGGTGCCGCAGCGTGGGCAGTACGGGAGCACCTTGTGGCCGCGGTAGAGCAGCGACTTGTCGTGGAGCTTCCTGAGCAGCCACCACACCGATTCGATGTACTTCGGCTCGTAGGTGATGTACGGGTGCTCGTAGTCGAGCCAGTAGGCGATGCGGTCGGAGAGCGCCTCCCAGTCGGTCTTGTACGTGAAGACGCTCTCGCGGCACAGCTGGTTGAAGCGCTCGACGCCGTACGCCTCGATCTCCTTCTTGCCGTTGATGCGCAGCTGCTTCTCGACCTCGATCTCGACGGGGAGACCGTGCGTGTCCCAACCGGCGATGCGGGTCACGCCATGGCCGAGCATCGTCTGGTAGCGGCAGACGAGGTCCTTGATGGTGCGGGAGAAGACGTGATGGATGCCGGGGCGGCCGTTGGCGGTGGGCGGTCCCTCGTAGAAGACGAACGGCGGCCCGTAGCGGGTCGCCTCGCGCTGCTTCTCGAAGAGGCGCTCGTGCTTCCAGGTCGCGAGGAGCTGGCGCTCCAGCGCGTCCACGCTCTGCTTGGGATCGAGCGGCGGATACGCCATCAGTTGCCCCGCGCCAGGACGCCGCGTACCAGCGTCGCGAGCGCGGGCTCGGCCGCGCGCGCCACGGCGATGATGCGCTCCACCGACGCCGGCTCCAGGGCGTCGGGGAGGCAGCGGTCGGTAATAATGGAAAGGCCCAGCACGCGCATGCCGAGCTGGCGGGCGACGATCACCTCGGGCACGGTGCTCATCCCCACCACGTCGGCGCCGAGGGTGCGCAGCAGGCGGTACTCCGCCCGCGTCTCCAGGTTCGGGCCCGTGACGGCGACGTAGACGCCTTCGCGCAGCACGAGGCCGCGCTCGAGCGCGACGGCGCGCGCCGCGGCCCGCAGCTCGGCGTCGTAGGGACAGGACATGTCCGGGAACCGGGGGCCGGCGGCGTCGTCGTTCGGACCCACGAGCGGGTTGTCACCCAGGAAGTTGATGTGGTCGGCGAGCAGCACGAGGTCTCCGGCGTCCCACAGCGGGTGCATGCCGCCGCAGGCGTTGCTGACGATCAACGTGCCCGCGCCCAGCGCCCGCAGCACGCGCACCGGCCAGGTGACCTGCGCGAGGGTGTAGCCTTCGTAGCGGTGAAAGCGCCCCTGCATCGCCGCGACACGCCGGCCCTCGAGCGTCCCCAGCAGCAGCCGACCCGCGTGGGTTTCCACGGTAGAGCGCACGAAGCCGGGGATGTCCGCGTACGGCACGCTCGCCTCGACCCGGATCTCGTCGGCGAGCCGCCCGAGTCCGGTGCCGAGGATCAGCCCTACGTCGGGGACGAGCGCCGTCCGGGCCCGCAGGGCGCGGACCGCGTCGTCCGGTGTCACCCCTGCTTGCCCTCCAGCGTGCGCACTTCGGCGATCTGCCGCTCCAGCAACGCGCGGAAGCCGGCGAGGTACGCCTCGTACTGGCGCTGGGCCTCGCCGAGCCGCGAGCGCGCTTCCGTTTCCGCCACGCGCGCCTCCTCCAGCCGGCGTTTCGCCTCGGCCTCCGCCTCGCGAATGATGACCTTGGCCTCGCGCTCGGCGGCGGCGCGCGTGTCGGCACGCAGCTCCTGCGCCGCCACCAGCGCTTCGTTCATCGCCTTCTCGCGCTCGCGAAACGCGCGCAGCTGGTCGGTGAGCGCCGCGAGCCGCTCTTCGAGCACCGAGCGCTCGCGGATCACGCGCTCCAGCGCGTCGGCCACCCGCATCCGGAAATCCTCGACCCCGAGCGTCTCGTAGCCGCGCAGGCTCTTGCGGAACTCCTGCTTGCGGACGTCGAGGGGCGTCAGGTGGAAGCTGTCTTCGTGCTGGGGATCGATCACGTCGTCCTCGCTCCGAACAGCACGGTACCCAAGCGGATCACCGTTGCCCCCTCCTCGACCGCCATTCCGTAGTCGGCGGACATCCCCATCGAGAGCGTCGGTACCCATAACCCGTCCTCCTTCAGTTGATCGCGCAGCTCGCGGAGCCCGCGAAAGGTCCGCCGGTGCACGTTCGTGTCGTCGGTCAGTGGTGCCAGCGTCATCAGCCCCTCCAGCGCGAGCGCGGCTTCCGCGGCGATACGTTTCGCCAGCGCCGGCGCTTCCGCCGGCGCGCAGCCACTTTTCTGCGTCTCGCCCGCCACGTTCACCTGCAGCAGCACCCGCTGGCGCACGCCGGCGGCGGCGGCCCGCTGCGCGAGCTCGGCTGCCAGCTCCCCCGAGTCCAGCGAATGCACCAGCGCGAAGCGCCCCGGGACGAGCTTCGCCTTGTTGCGCTGCAGGTGCCCGATCAGGTGCCACGTCGCGCTTGGGGCCACCGGCGCGGCCATCTTCTCCAGCGCTTCCTGCACGCGGTTCTCGCCGATGTCGCTGAGCCCCGCGTCCAGCGCCGCCTGCACCGCGTCGACGCCGAACCCTTTGGTGACGGCGACGATGGTCACCGGGTGCGACCAGCCACCCCGGGCCTGCCGCTGCGCGATCTCCGCCCGTACGTGGGCGAGGCGCCCGGCGAGGCCCGCAAAACTCATAGCCGTCAAAAGTATGCCGAACGCCGGGACGAAACAACGGCAGGCGCCGGAACTGACGGCGCTTCAGTGCGTTGCTTCGGCGATCCGCTCCCCGCCTTCGAGGTGATTGATGACGCCGGAGAGCAGGTCCCGGACCTGCTGGGGAGAGACCTGGCGGTGCAGCACGCCGTGGCTGGCGATGGAGATTGTCGAGGTTTCCTCCGACACCACGAGCACGGTGGCATCGCTCTCCTCGGACATCCCCAGCGCCGCGCGGTGGCGCGTGCCGAGCGACTTGTCCGTCACTTTGAACTGGGTGAGCGGGAGGACGCACCCGGCACCGATGATCTGGTCGCCGCGAATCAGGACGGCGCCGTCGTGGAGCGGCGAGTACGGCGTGAAGATCGTGGTGAGCAGGTCGGCGGAGACCTTCGCTTCCATCGGCACGCCGGTGGTGATGAACTCCTCGAGGCCGATGTCGCCCTCGACACAGATGATGGCCCCGGTGCCGGCGCGCGACAGGCGGTCCATCGCCTCGGCAATCTCCTCGGCGACGGACTGGCGGTCGCTGCGCGAGAACGCCCGCATCAGGTGCGACTGGCCCAACCGGGCGAGCGCGTTGCGCAGCTCCGGCTGAAAGACGACGACCGCGGCGAACGGCGCGAAGGTGAACACGACGCCGAGCAGGAAGCTGATCATCGTGAACTTCGCGAACACGGCGACGAAGTAGGCGATCGACAGGATCACCAGGCCGACGACGATCTGAATCGCCCGCGTGCCCACGAGGAACAGCAGGAAGCGGTAGATGGCGATCGCGACGATGAGAATCTCGACCGCGTCGGGCCAGAGCCTGGGGGCGAGGAAGCGATAGGCGTCGAGGTTCATCGCGCGAGGGTCGTGGCGCGGGCCACGAGCAAGGCCTCCCGGGCCAGGGCGACGTCGTGTACGCGGAAGGCGCGCGCCCCGCGCTCCCACGCGAGCGCGCATGCCGCCGCGGTCGCGCGGTCGCGGTCCTCCACCGGCCGCCCCGTGGCGGCGCCGAGGAATCGCTTGCGCGACGGTCCCACGACTACAGGATAGCCCAGCCCGGCGATCGTGGCCAGTTCGTCGAGCAGCCGCCAGTTCTGCTCGGCGTTCTTGGCGAAGCCGAACCCCGGGTCCACGGCGATTGCCGCGCGCGCCACCCCCGCCCCTTCCGCCCGCTCCGCCACGGCCCGCAGCTCCGCCGCCACTTCCACCGCCACGTGCCGGTAGGTGGCCAGCCCGTCCATGGCCCCCTGCCGCGGCCACCGTGCCGGCGAGCGCCGCGTCGTGGGCCAGCCCCGACACGTCGTTGACGGCAGCGGCCCCGGCCTCGAGCGCCGCCCGCGCGACGGCGGCCTTGCGGGTGTCGACCGACACGGGCCCCAGCCCGCGGCGCACCAGCGCCGCGATCACCGGGACGACCCGCTCGATCTCCTCGGCCGCCGGCACCTCGCGCGCGCCGGGACGCGTGGACTCGCCGCCCACGTCGAGGAGCCCCGCCCCGTCCGTCTTGAGCCGCTCGGCCTGCGCGAGGGCGGCGTCAGCACCGGCGAACCGGCCGCCGTCGGAAAACGAGTCGGGCGTGACGTTGAGGATGCCGATGAGCAGCGGCTCGGCGAGGGGCAGCTCGGCGCCGGCGATGCGCCAGACGCGCGGCGGGTCGGCCCACGCCGTGAACAGGCGGACGAGCTCCGGGATCAATCCTTCGAGGTCCGCGGTAGTGCGGTCGTGGCGGCCGAGCGGTGCGAGGCGACTCGCCGCCGCGGCGAGGAGCGCCCAGCCGTCGCCGGTGAGAAGGTCGGCGCCGCCGCGCGCGCTCCAGCGCACCAGCGCCTCGCGTTCCGTTTCGGTGATGTCTTCGAAGAGGACGACGAGCGGCTGCATGCCGGTCGCCGCGAACGAGGCAGGTTGCGCGTCCCACCCACGCGCCGCGAGCGCCGCGCGCACCGCTTCCGGCGTGTGCGCGGCGAGCGCGGTGGCCTTCACGCCCCGGCGGGCTCCGGGGGTGGGTTGCCGAGGACGGGGCGGGCGGACTGGGGCTTGCCGCGCGCGCCGGCGTCGGGAGCGGACGTGGGAGCGGCCGCGGGCGTCGGTGCCTGCGGCGGCAGCGGTTTGCCGGCCACCACAAGATCGACGTCCCCATGGTCCAGCGTTTCGCGCTCGAGCAACGCTTGCGCCAAGCGGTCGAGCACGTCGCGGCGGGCGGTGATGATCTCCCGCGCGCGCTCGTAGGCGGCGCCGAGGATGCGCTTCACCTCCGCGTCCACCAGCTCGGCGGTGCGCTCGGAGATTTCGCGGCGCTGTACGATCTCGCGCCCCAGGAAGATCTCCTGCTCGCGGTCGCCGATGGCGATGGGCCCGACGGCGTCGCTCATGCCGAACTGCGTCACCATGCGACGCGCCATCTCGGTGGCCTGCTGAATGTCCTGCGCGGCGCCGGTCGTCACCTTCTCCACGCCGAAGACCAGCTCCTCGGCCACGCGGCCGCCGTACGCGGTGGCGAGCCGGCCGAGAATGTACTCCTTGGTGTAATTGTGGCGGTCTTCCTCCGGCAGCGAGAACGTGATGCCGAGGGCGCGGCCGCGCGGGACGATCGTCACCTTGTGCAGCGGATCGAGCCCCGGCACGGTGACGGTCACGAGGGCGTGCCCCGCCTCGTGATACGCGGTGAGCTTCCGCTCCTCGGGCGTCAGGACCATGCTCTTGCGCTCGATCCCCAGCATCACCTTGTCCTTGGCGTCCTCGAAGTCGGCCATGTCCACCGCCATCTTGTTGCGGCGGGCGGCGAGCAGCGCGGCCTCGTTGACGACGTTGGACAGCTCGGCGCCGGCGAGGCCCGGCGTCGCCCGGGCGATGCGGTCGAGCTCCACGTCGGGCGCGAGCGGAATCTTGCGGGTGTGCACGCGCAGGATCTGCTCGCGCCCCTTCACGTCCGGCATGTCCACGACGATGCGCCGGTCGAAGCGCCCCGGCCGCAGCAGCGCGGGATCGAGGATATCGGGCCGGTTGGTCGCGGCGAGCAGGATCACCCCGTCGTTCGACTCGAAGCCGTCCATTTCGACGAGCAGCTGGTTCAGGGTCTGCTCGCGCTCGTCGTGGCCCCCACCCAGGCCGGCGCCGCGGTGGCGCCCGACGGCGTCGATCTCGTCGATGAAGATGATGCACGGCGCGTGCGCCTTGCCCTGCTCGAACAGGTCGCGCACGCGCGACGCGCCGACGCCGACGAACATCTCGACGAAGTCCGACCCCGACATCGAGAAGAACGGCCGCGCGGCTTCGCCGGCCACCGCCTTGGCGAGCAGCGTCTTGCCGGTGCCCGGCGGCCCGATGAGCAGGGCGCCCTTGGGGAGGCGCCCGCCGAGGCGCTGGAACTTCAAGGGGTCCTTCAAGAACTCGATGATCTCCTCGAGCTCCTGCTTGGCCTCGTCGCAGCCGGCGACGTCGGCGAAGGTGATCTTGGGCGTGTCGCCGGTGAGCAGCTTGGCCCGTGACTTCCCGAACGCGAAGGCGCGGTTCCCGCCCTGCTGCATCTGCCGCAGCATGAAGATCATCAGGCCGCCGATGAGGATCACCGGCCACAGATTGAGGATGATGACGCCGATGCCCGGCTTGGGCTCCTTGCCGGTGATGTCCACGCCCTTCGACCGCACCCCGTTCACCCACGTGGGGTCGGTCTCGAAGGGCAGCATCACGGTGAAGTGCGGCGCGGACTTCCCCTGGGCGGTGATCGGCCGCTGGAAGTCGCCGCGGATCTCCTGGCGGCCGACGATCTCCAGCGACTTGATGTTCCCCGAGTCGAGCTGCTCGCTGAACTGCGTGTAGTTCAACTCGGCCGTCGGCTCGCGACGCCCGGCCGCGAATTGCACCAGCGCGATGGCGCCCACGATGACCAGCGCCCAGAACGACAGGGTGCGCAGGACGCGGGCCCAGCTGAATTCGCGCGGCGGCGGGGGCAGGCGGTTGGCCATTTACGTCAGACTCGCGATGTACGGCAGGTGGCGGAAGTTCTCGGCGTGGTCCAGCCCGTACCCCACGAGGAACGCCCGCGGGGCGTCGAAGCCGACGAAGGCCGGCTCCAGCGCCAGATGTTCGGCGACGTGCTTGTGCAACAACGCGCAAATCTCCAAGCTGCGGGGCCCCCGTTCCTTTAATAGTGTCACGAGCCGGTTCAGGGTCCGCCCCGTGTCCACGATGTCCTCGACCAAGAGGATGTGCTTCCCGGCGAGCTCGGTTTCCGGATCGTACACCAGGCGCACGTTGCCGCTGGAGACCGTCTCCGCGCCGTAGCTCGCTGCGACCAGGAAGTCCACCTGCAGCGGCCGGTCGATGCGCCGCACCAGGTCGCTCAGGAAGATGAAGCTGCCCTTGAGCAGGCCGAGCACCAGCAGCTCGCCCTCGGTGTAGCGGGCGGTGATCTCCTGGCCCAGCTCGCGCACGCGCCGCGCGATCGTCTCTTCATCAAAGACGATCCGCTTGAGCGTCGTCCCGCCCGTTTTCGGGCTCGCCGTCCCTGACAACATCCAGTCGTACCGCCCGGGTTCCGGGCGCCGGGATCTCGGCCGCCGCGCGGGCGATCCCCGGCACCCATAAAACGGTTTCGCCGCGGGCCACGACGGGGTACCCGGCCCGCTCGCCCCGCGGCACGCGCGCTTCGATCAACAGGCGCCGCAGCGGCCGCCGGCCCACGCCGCCCACCGGAATCAGCCGGTCACCCGACCGGGGCGGCCGCAGCGTCCACCCGCCGCCAGTCGCCGGCAGCCACGTCGACCACCCGCCCCGCTCCACCCGCGCCGGCGCCAACTCCGGCCGCCACGCCAGCTGGAAGGACCCGAAGCTGGTGCCGCCCTGGTCCGCGGTCGCGACCACCTGCTCCGGCGCGGCGGCGGTCCCGCGCGTCACGCGCAGGCGGTCGAACGCCGCTTCCGCCACCCATCCGCCGCCCAGCGGGAGCCGTCGTCCCGAGCGGCCTTTCGCGAGGGACAGGAGCCGGCGTGCACGCACAGGGCCGAGCACGAGGCCCCTCCCTGCTCGCCGGGCGGCCGCGCGCATCAGCGCGACGGCGACTGTCGCATCATAGCGACGCAGCGCCTCGCGAGCAACACTGAAGCCGCGATTCTCGACGTGAAGTGCAAGCTCCGGCATCAGTTCCAGCGCCGCGTCCCATGCGCGGCGCTCGGCGGCCGCGTGCGCCCCCAGTCGCAACACGTCGTCCAGCGCGCGGGGGCCGAGCCGCTCGTGGAGGAGCGGGAGGAGCGTGTGACGCACCCAGGAGCGCAGATGCCGCGGGTCGCGGTTGGCAGGATCGTCGTGATGAGGAATGCCGCGCGCCGTGACGTGCGCAGCGAGCTCGGCGCGGGAGAACGGCAGCAGCGGGCGCACCAGCCCGCCGCGCGCCCGCGCGGCGATCCCCGCCAGTCCCGCGGGCCCGCTGCCGCGCAACACGCGCAGCAGGATGGTCTCGACCTGATCGTCGCGGTGGTGCGCGGTGACGATGTAGCGCGCCTCGCGCCGTCGCCGCACCTCGGCGAGCCACGCATAGCGCGCGCGGCGTGCCGTAGTCTCAGTCGCGTCGAGACCGAGATGGAGCTCACCCAGCTCGAATGGAAGGCCGTACTGTTCGGCGAGGCGACGCACCTCCGTCCCCACGTCCCCACTCCCCGGTTGGATACCGTGATCCGCATGCGCCACGACGAGCGTGAGGCCGAACTCCGCGCCGTGCTCGTGCAGCAGATCGAGCAGCGCGACGGAGTCGCCGCCGCCCGAGACCGCGACGATCGCCGCTCCCGGCTGCGGGAACAGCCGCGCGCGCACGACGTGGCGGCGGAAACGCTGGGCCAACGGGCGATCCATATATTACAGTATGCTCTCCCCGGACCAGACCTACCAACTGCTGCGCGCGCTCACGTCCCCGATCGTCGCTGTCACTTCAGCGAAGGATGGGAAGCGCAACGGCATGATCTTGGACAGCGCGATCCGCGCCTCGATCGTGCCCACGGTGCCACGGGTCTCGGTCTACGTCCACAAGTTCAACTACAGCCACGATCTCATCTTCCAGACCGGGCGCTTCGGCCTGCACCTGCTGCACACCGGGCAGTTCGACGTGATCCAC
>WNFW01002034.1_pt1 | contig 18430 bp, 14 predicted proteins | sample 5400131 | NCBI WGS metagenome assembly WNFW01 (sample SAMN13153362, study PRJNA577476) | soil metagenome | isolation source: 20 cm soil or saprolite under grassland replicate 1 | place: USA:California | collected 2016-06-15 | reverse complement strand
TCGTCGCGTACAACCGCGCTCGCGTAAAAGAGGGTGTCGCGGCGGAAGCTGACCTCATTCGCTCCGAGCTGGAACGCGACCGCGCCAACGTCGAAGCAACGATGCAGGAGGCCGATCTCGCCCGAGCGAGAGCCGACCTAACGGTCTTCCTCAATGAGGAGCCGGACGCGGCATTTCTCGTGGCGGCGCTTGATGCACCGCTCGCGCTTCCCGACGTGGCACCGACGAATCGAACCGGCAGCGCGCGACCGGACATTCGCGCCGCCCGCGAGCGGGTCGCTGCCGCAGGCTCGGGAGTGACGACCGAACGGGCGAGCTTGATCCGCCAGCTCGGAATCACGCTGGGGACAAAACGGAGTGCAGGAACGACGTCGCTGATGGCGGGCATCAGCATGCCGTTCCCACTCTTCGATCAGAACCGCGGCGCCATCGCGCGCGCCGCCGCGGAACGAGACGCGGCGGGGTTCGAGCTCGCCGCTCAAGAGCGGATCGGCCGCGCAGAGATCGTCGGCAGCGCCGAAGCCGCCCGGCTGCTGACGGAACGCGCTGGTGTGCTCGCCGATACAAGCCGGGGCCAAGGATATCTCGCTCGTGCCGACGAAGCTCGGCGCATCGCCCTTGGTGCCTACCGCGAAGGTGCCGTCCCACTCATTCAGGTGATCGACGCAGCGCGGGCGTGGGGCGAGGCACGAGTCGCCTTCTACCAAATCCTCTACGCCCAGCACGAGAGTGTCGTCGAGCTGCTCGTCGCCGAGGGCGTCGACATCGCCTCGGCATTGCCAAGCCTCACAATCGCCGCAGGGGTCCGGCCATGAGGGCGTTCTGGCTTTGCTTGCTCGTGATAACCGCGTGTTCGAAGGGCGGCGGTACGCCCGCCCAGTCGCGATCCGCGGATACAGGAATGGCCGATATGCCAGGAATGCAAGCGGCCACGGACGTGACACTCACCGCCGCACAGGTGGCACACGGCGGCGTGCACTGGGAGCCGGTTGCACGGAGTACCGTGGCTTCCGTCGCGACCGTGCCGGGGCAGGTGGTCCCCAATGAGGATCGCACCGCCAGACTCGGCGCAACTGTGCAAGGGCGGGTGATTGCGGTTCGCGTAGGGCCGGGGGATCGCGTTCGTGCCGGACAAATCCTCGTGACGCTGCAAAGCCCCGAGGCGGGGATGGCGCAGTCCGACGTCGACAAAGCCCGCGCGCAAGCGAGCTACGCACGCAGTGCTCGCGAACGAGCGGAGCGCCTGCTCGCCCTCAAGGCGATTCCCCAGCAGGACTACGATCGCGCCATCGCCGATGATGAGCTGGCCAGCGCCGAGCTGCGGCGGGCCAAGAGCGTTGCCGAGCAGATCGGTGCTGCGGCCTCAGCAACCGGCGAGATTGCGATCCGATCGCCGCTGAACGGCGTGGTCCTCGCCCGCACGGCGGTGCCCGGAGCCGTGGTCGAGGCGGGCGCGCCGCTCGTCGTCGTCACTGATCCTTCAACGCTGTGGCTCTCGATCGACGCCCCGGAAAACCTCGCTTCTCTCTTCCGTGTGGGAGCGCAGCTGCGCTTCACCGTGCCCGCATATCCCGCCGACACATTCTCGGCGCGTATCGACGCCGTCGGCGCTGGGCTCGATCCCTCCACCCGCACCCTCCCGATTCGCGCCGTGATTCGCAACCTCGGCGATCGGCTCAAGCCGGAAATGCTGGCGAGCGTCTCCGCCGCAGGTGGAGGTGCGATATCAGCGCCCTCGGTCCCTGAGGACGCGGTGCAGCTGCTCGATGGCAAGTCCGTCGTCTTCGTGGCCCACCCCGATAGCATGGGCGGCGCGCACTTCGTGCCGCGCACTGTCCAGCTCGGCTCGAGATCAGGTGGTCGCATTGCGATCACGCAGGGGCTCGCACCCGGTGACCTCGTGGTGACGCGCGGCGCGCTAGTGATCAAGGCTCAGATCAAGAAGGGCGCGATGCCCGCAATGGAGATGTGATGGGCGCGCTCATCGATCGTCTGATCGCCGCGTCGCTGCGTCACCGCGCCATCGTCGTTGGCGCGACCATTCTTCTGGCCGCTGCCGGCCTGTGGTCGTTTACAACGCTCAACACCGACGCGTTCCCCGACCTCACCCCGAATCAGGTGTTGGTCATGATCGAGGTTCCGGGACTCTCGCCAACAGAAGTCGAGCAGCAGGTGACGTATCCAATGGAGGTTGCCATGCTGGGCCTCCCGCGCACGACCGACGTCCGCTCGATCTCCAAGGTCGGCCTTTCGGTTGTGACGGTCACCTTCGAGGACGCCGTCGACTTGTACTTCGCGCGGGCCCAGGTGCAGCAACGAATGCAGGACGCGCTGCATGCGTTGCCACCCAACGCGGAGGCGATGCTGGGCCCGCCCGCGACCGCAATGGGTGAGGCGTTCCAGTACCTGGTGGAGCGGACCGACTCCGCAGCGGACACGCTATCGCTCATCGAGCTGACAAACGTGCAGGAGTACATCGTCAAGCCACTGCTCAAGACGGTTCCTGGCGTTGCCGAGGTCAATACGTGGGGAGGCATGCTCCAGCAGTTCGACGTATTCGCGGACCCGAGCAGGCTCGCCGGGTACGGCCTCACGCTGCACGATCTGGAAACGGCGCTTGCCAACAACAACGCGAATTTCGGTGCGGGGTACGTGGAGGACCGCGGCGAGCGCCTGACAGTCCGTGGCATCGGACGGGTCACCGGCGTGAGCGACATCGCGAACGTCGTGGTGGCGACGCGGGGCGCAACCCCGGTTTATGTACGCGACGTGGCGCGCGTGGACGTGGGACCGCAGCCGCGGTTCGGTGCGGTGACGCGGGACGGCCGGGGGGAAGCGGTGTCCGCCGCGGTGATCATTCTGAAGGGCTCAAATGGTCGGGAAGTAGTGAACCGCGTCCAAGCCCGCCTCGCGGAGATCGAGTCGGTCCTGCCGGCCGGCGTTCGGATCCGGCCCTTCTACAGTCAGGGTGAAGTTGTCCGCCGCACGACGCACACGATGTTCACAAATCTCACTGAGGGTGCGCTGCTCGTCATCGCGATCCTCTTCCTCTTTCTCCGCAATCTTCGTGCATCGCTCCTCACGGCTTCCGTGATCCCGCTTTCGCTGCTGTTCGCCTTCCTCGCGATGAAGCGCTTCGGTCTTACTGCCAATCTCATGAGCCTGGGCGCGCTGGACTTCGGCCTTATCGTGGATGCCTCAGTGGTGATGGTGGAGAACTTCGTGCGTCGCCTCGCTGGAGCCGGGTCGCAGTCGGGCGCTGAGCGACAAGACGTGATCCGCGCCGCCGCATTCGAAGTGGGGCGACCGATCGTCTTCGGAATAGCGATCATCGTCGCGGTCTACATCCCCATCTTTGCGCTGCAAGGGCTGGAAGGCCGCATGTTCAGGCCGATGGCGTTCACGGTTTGTGCGGCGGTGTTAGGGTCGCTTGTTTTGGCACTGAGCTATGTGCCCGCCCTCGCATCGTATGTGTTCGCGCGCAGTGGCGGCGCTTCCCAAGACCACGATGACCCGACGTGGTTCGTTAAGCTCCGCACCAGATACCAGCGCGCACTCGAGTGGTCACTGCTCCATCGGAAGCGGGTGGTCGGCGCGACCGTCGGTCTCTTCGCTGTCGCACTCATCTCGGTGCCGTTCCTGGGCACGGAATTCATGCCGCAGCTGGACGAGGGTTATCTCCTCATCGAGACGCGACGCATTCAGAGCGCGTCGCTGCCGCACGGCATCGCCGTTTCAGATGATGTCGAGCGCACGTTACGGAAATTCCCCGAGGTCCAGAACGTTGTGACGAACCTGGGCCGGCCACACGAGGCCACCGAGACGATGGCGCTGCACCAGGGCGACGTGTACGTGGTTATGACCCCAAAGAGCCAATGGCGAGCGAGGTCGCTGGATGAGCTAATCGTCCGCATGGACTCCGCGCTCTCGGAGATCCCGGGACTCGTCTTTGAGTTCAGCGCCCCCATGCGAATGCGCCTCGATGAGGTGATTTCCGGTGTGCGGACGGAGCTGGGAGTCAAAGTCTATGGCGACAGCCTGCCGCTCTTACAAGAGAAGGCAGACGAGATCGAGCGTGTCGTGCGGTCTGTACGCGGCGCGGAGGACGTCTCTGTTGGCGTGAGCGCGGGAGCTATGCAGCTCGAGGTGGACCTCGACCGCGCGGCAATCGCCCGCTACGGGCTGAACGTCGCTGACGTTCGAGAAGCGATCGAGACCGGCGTGGGCGGCATGCAGGCAACCGAAGTGATCGACGGGCGAAAGCGGTTCCCGATCGTGGTGCGCCTGGCTGCTTCCTTCCGGTCCACGCCGGAGGCCGTGGAGCAAACGCTCATCCGTACGCCGGCTGGCGGGACGGTTACGCTGTCTCAAGTCGCGCGGGTCCGCACGGTCGAGGGGCCCGAGGTAATCAACCACGAGGGCGGGCAGCGTTACGTGGTCGTGCAAAGCAACGTGCGCGGTCGCGACCTCGGCGGGTTCGCCGCGGACGTGAAAACTGCCGTTCGTCAGCGGGTGACATTTCCGCCCGGCTACTACGTCACCTATGGCGGGCAATTCGAGAATCAGTCCCGCGCCACGCGTCGCCTTGGAATCATCGTCCCCCTCGTATTGCTGGCTATTGCTGGATCGCGGCCCTCTGGCTCCGAGGTCTCCATCTCAACCTCAGTGCGTCCGTGGGGTTCATTGCGCTGTTCGGCGTTGCGGTCCTCAATGGCGTCGTGTTGGTGACATATATCAATCAGCTCCGCGCGGCTGGGCGAGACCTGCACGAGGCCGTGCGCGAGGGCGCTACCATCCGGCTGCGCCCCGTTCTCATGACCGCGCTGGTGGCGAGTGTGGGATTCATTCCGATGGCGATTTCGACTGGCGCGGGCGCCGAGGTGCAACGACCGCTCGCTACTGTCGTCATTGGAGGCTTGGTGACATCGACGTTGCTTACCCTATTGGTCTTGCCAACACTGTTCAGCTGGGTAGAAACGATGAGCATGAAGAAGCGCTCAGCAGACTGAGACCCATGACAGACCACTCGCATCATCAACACACTCCGGCAGCGACGCCGCCAGCGATGGTGCATTCGCACGCAGGTCCCATGACCGAGACGGCTCACAGTGGGCACGATCACGGCGACATGGTCTCCGACTTTCGGCGACGGTTCTGGATATCCCTCGCGTTGACAGTCCCGGTCCTCGCGACGTCCGAAATGGTCCAACATCTCCTCGGGCTTCGTGGAATCCTCGCGTTTCCTGGCGCGCGGTATGTCGAGTTCGCCTTCGCGTCAGCCGTCTACTTCTATGGTGGTTGGCCCTTCCTAACCGGTCTCGTGGCCGAGCTGCGAAAAAAGCTGCCGGGCATGATGACGCTCGTCGGCCTGGCGATCAGCGTGGCGTATCTCTACAGCGCGGCCGTCGTCTTCGGCCTTCGCGGTACGGTGTTCTTCTGGGAAACCGCGACACTCATCGACATCATGCTGCTGGGGCACTGGATCGAGATGCGTTCCGTCCTGGGCGCTTCGCGAGCACTCGAGGAACTGGTGCGATTGCTTCCGGCCGCGGCGCATCGAGTGCGCTCAGATGGCTCAACGGAGGACGTCCCGGTCACTGACCTTCGTCAGGGCGATGTGGTGCTGGTTAAACCCGGCGAGCGGACTCCCGCGGACGGCGCGATCACCGAGGGCCGGACGACCGTCAATCAGGCATTGCTGACGGGCGAGTCGCAGCCCGTGGAGAAGGGTCCCGGAGATCCGGTCCTCGGCGGAGCCGTGAACGGGGAAGCGGCGATCACGCTGCGTATTACTCGAACCGGAGCTGAGACGTATCTCGCGCAGGTGATCGAGTTGGTGCGCCGCGCCCAGCAAAGCCGCTCGCGGACACAGGATCTCGCCAATCGCGCGGCGATGTGGCTCACGGTGATCGCGATCGCGGCGGGAGCGGCGACGCTGGTTGCCTGGCTCGGCGGTGGACGCAGCTTCGATTTCGCGCTCGAGCGGATGGTCACGGTGATGGTGATCACCTGTCCCCACGCGCTCGGCCTCGCAGTTCCCCTGGTCGTGGCCGTTTCGACGGCGATCTCGGCGCGGAACGGGCTGCTCATCCGGGATCGGGCGGCCTTCGAGCGTGCGCGCGCGCTGGATGCCGTGGTTTTCGACAAGACCGGCACGCTCACCGAGGGACGATTCGGAGTTACGGACGTGATCTCCCTGGACGGCCGCAGTGAGACGGTCATCCTACGCATCGCAGCGGCACTCGAGAGCCGCGCCGAACACCCCATCGCGGCGGGGATCGTGCGCGCCGCAACAGAACGGGGCATCAGTTTTCCGGCGCCGGCCGAGGTCAGCGCGATCCCAGGGAAAGGTGCGCGGGGGATAGTGGAAAGCATGGAGGTTACCGTCGTCAGCCCGGGCTACCTGAAGGAGCGCAGCCAGACCGTTGACGACGCCCGCGTGGTGCGCGTGGCGGAGCAGGGGAAGACCGTCGTCTACGTACTGATCGACTCAAAAGTGGTCGGAGCCATTGCGCTGGCGGATATCATCCGTCCCGAGTCGCGCGAGGCGCTGCAGCGTCTGAAGCAGATGGGCATCCGGGCGATGATGCTCACCGGCGATTCACAGGCGGTGGCGCAGTGGGTCGCCCAGGAGTTGGGACTCGACGAGTATTTCGCGGAAGTGCTGCCGGATCAGAAGGCGGCGAAAATCCGGGAGGTCAAGGCGCGTGGCTTCACGGTCGCGATGGTGGGCGACGGTGTAAACGACGCACCCGCACTGGTGGAAGCTGATGTGGGCATCGCGATCGGCGCGGGGACCGATGTCGCGATCGAATCCGCTGACATCGTGCTCGTCCGGTCCGATCCACGCGATGTACCGGCCATCGTCGGCCTAGCGCGCGCGACGTACCGGAAAATCGTACAGAATCTGTGGTGGGCCACGGGATACAATGCCGTGGCCGTCCCTCTAGCGGCCGGCGTGCTCTATCGAGCTACAGGCATTTTGCTCTCGCCTGCCCTTGGCGCGGTATTCATGTCGGTCTCGACTGTGATCGTAGCTGTGAACGCCCAGCTCCTGGGACGACGCCAACGATCCGCTTAAGCAACTTGCTGCACGACGACGCGCGTCCTCTCGTGTTTCGCATGAGGTCTCCCAATGGTTTCCTGAGCGGTTTTCACCAGGATTTCTCCTGTTTTTTCAAGTCTCCCGGCCCTTCTACCGGTGATTTTACCGGATTGTCTATGCGAGATAAGCAGTAGATAAACGCTTGACAGACTCCCGAAGGGGTGACGTGCTCTTCACGTTCACTGGTCATCAACTGGAAGGGGGCGCCGAATTCGGCATGCAACGCCTCCGGGGAGTACCGAGCGACCTCAAGCCCGCTGCAACGTGTTGGGCCGTCGTCCGCGAAGGTCGCTACGAGGACGAACCCGCCGACGCGAACAGCCTGCCGCACCTGTTCGATATAGCGGCCTCGGTCGGCCGGTGCAGTGAGAAAGTGGAAGGCAGCACGGTCATGCCAGACGGAATATCCGGCCTTCGGAAGCGACGCGTTCAGAACATCGGCCTCGACCCATCGGACGGTATCAGCCCGCGTGCCGAGACGACGACGGGCTGCGGCGAGCGCGACGCTCGAGAGATCGAGGACCGTGAGATCGTGATAGCCCGCGTCTAGGAGGTCATCGACTAGAGTTGATGCACCGCCGCCCACATCAATAATCGCTCCATCGAGTGGCGGACTCACGCGGCGAATCAGGTCCAGCGAGCGCCGGGCGTGGGGCTGATACCAGCTGACCTGCGTCGGGAGCTTGTTGCGGTAAATGCCTTCCCAGTGAGACTTGGGGTCCATTCTGCTCAGTCCCCGCCTGGCTTTTGCGCGGTCATCATGACGGCCTTAACGCCGTAGGCTTCGGCCGAGTCTTGGGTGGAGGGTTTCCGAAACCGGAAGCCGGGCACCACCGCCGATTTCACTCGCTTGAATCCCGCGTGGTCGAACAGCGTGAACATCTCTCCCTCCGGGAGAGCGCCGCCGATTCAGCTGGCCCAGAGCTTCGGATCATTGACGATCGACTGCGACAACTGCTTGGCGCTCACGATGTCGGCGATTGACACGCGCCCGCCTGGCTTGAGCACGCGATACAGCTCGCCAATCACCCGCCGCTTGCGAAACGAGAGATTGATGACGCCGTTGGAGATGATGACGTCCACACTCGCATCGGGCAGCGGGATATCCTCCATCGTCCCTTTGCGGCATTCCATCGCACCACCCGCGAGCGCGGCATGCGCTTCGGCCTTGGCGCACATGTGGGGATTGAGATCGACGCCTAGCACGTGACCGCTGGCCCCCACTTGCCAACCCGCGATAATGCTGTCGAGCCCCGCGCCGCTGCCGAGATCGAGCACCGTTTCGCCCGGTTGCAGCCGGCTGCGCAGGTGCGGGTTGCCAACGCCGGCGAACGACGCTACCGCGCCCGCCGGCGCCCGCTCGAGCCAGTCGCGCTGGTAGCCGAACATCTCGGCGGCCTCCCGACCATGGAAGAAGTGGAACTCCTGCTCGGGATGGTCTGCGACCTCCTGGTACATTCGCAGCACCTCGCCCTTGATCACGCCCTCGAGCGGGGCCTGCTCGACGGACTGCTGCGCCGCGAGATCGCTCACCGATTGCCCGCGGGCTTTGGGGTGCGCGGATCGTCAGCCGCTTTCACATAGGTGATGCTCCACGGACCGACGCTGTGCAGTTGGAACGTCACGCCGTCGGGGCCGGCCCACGCGGAGTGCACCATCTTGGCAGGCATCGCGGCGAAGCTGCCCGCGTTCAGCGCGGTACCGCCGGTGTAGGTCGCCTGCTCTCCCATCCCGACGTTGAGCGTGCCGGCGAACACGGTGACGTGCTCGATCACTGAGTGGAAATGGGGTGGGATCCGATAATTCGCGGGAAACCTGAGCCGAAATGTCAGCGGAACGGCATCGGCGGGATTTCCCTCGAGCAGCACGAACTCGGCGCCGGGTGGCAGCGACGGTGGTCCAGGGGCCCACGCCAGTGTGGCTGCGTGCGCGACGATGACCTGGGACGTTGGGGCCGGCGCGGTTTGGGTCTGGCCCGCGAGGGCCGCGGGAACGACGGCCAGAACAGCGAGCGCGATGGTGGAACGGAGCGACATGGCAGTCTCCAAGTGGTTGGGTACCTAATCCTCGCCCCCCCCTCGCCATAGGACAAATACGACGTTTTAATACATCACATCGGTTAAACCCTATGCCAAAACCCGGCCTCACGCTGCACCGTCTCGAGCTGTTCCTGGCCGTACTGGATTCGGGCGGCGTAAGCCGCGCCGCGCAGGCGCGCCGCCTCAGCCAGCCCGCGGTCTCGGAGCACCTGCGCGGGCTCGAGGCGTTCTTCGGCGTGCCGCTGTTCGAGCGGGCCGGGCGCGGGGTCCGGCCAACTGCTGCCGCCCGCCTCGTCGAGCCGTTCGTCCGCCAGGCGCTCGGTTTGGTGACGAGCGCCGAGCAAGCAGCCATCGATCTGCGGGGATTGCGAGCGGGAGCCGTGGCGGTCGGCGCGAGCACGACCCCGGGTACCTACCTCCTCCCCGAAATCCTGGGACGATTCCATAAGGCGCACACGCAAATCGCGCTCACGCTGCGGATTGGGGACACGCGTGAAGTCGAGCAGTGGGTCACGGCGGGTGCGGTGGAGCTCGGCGTGATCGGCGCGGCGCCGGTGAGTCCCGGACTCGCCGCCGAGCCGTGGGCGAAAGACGAGCTGGTGGCGATTGTCGGAAGGCGGCATCCCTTCGCGCGCCGGCGCACACTCTCCGGCGCCGCGCTCGCAGGTGAGCCGTACATCGCGAGAGAAGAAGGGTCGAGCACGCGCGCCGTGGCCGAGCGGTCCCTGGCCGATCTGGGGGTGACATTGCGGCCCGTGATGGAGCTCGGGAGCACGGAGGCGGTGCGCGAAGCCGTGGCCGCCGGGCTGGGCGTGTCCGTCGTCTCGCGGCACGCCGTACGGACGCGCGACCCGCGGGTCGTCTCGATCCGACTTCAGGGCCGTCAGTGGGTGCGGGACTTACTCGTGATTCGGCGCCAGGGAGCGCCGCTGAGTCCGGCCGCGGCGCGGTTACGGGAGCTGTTGTTCGCCAGTCACTGAGTGGCGCTTGTGGAGTACCGTATCGAACAGCGCGCCGCTAAGTTAGAGGGCCGCCACCGTAGCTCAGTGGTAGAGCTCTCGATTCGTAATCCTGCATGGCCAGTGCACACCAGCGCTGGCCTATCATCGAGTATTCTCCCAGACGATCATCGAGATTCTTTACCAACCCACGCCCCGCACGATCTGGACGTCCTCTGGCCGACGAAAGCATGACGCAGATCACCGCTCGACGGCAAATGCCCGGGTAGGCTTGGCCGCGCCCTGGGGAGCACGGTGCTCAAAGCACACCCGCCGAAAGGCGGCGACGCAGAGGTGGAGGCGCGCTGCATGTCGTTCAAGCACAAGTTCTTCCGCCGCCTGGCGGTGCTGGTCGGGGTCGGGGTCGTGGCCGATATCGCGTGCGAGTTACCCGGTGCCACGACACCGCCAGCCCCAACTGTCGCTGCGCTGATCATCTCACCGAAAGCCGTTGCCGTGCAGCCCAATCAAGACGTCGCCCTCATGGCGGTCGGTCTCATGACCTCGGGCGACACCGCCCAGATCATCGTGACGTGGGGCGCGTCGGACGGTACGATCGGCAACTACAGTGAAAACGGTGGGCGTCACTACGCGCACTACAGCAACACCAGCACCGGCACATTCAAGGTCTGGGCCACATCGGACCCCGGTGGCAAGTCGGACACGGCTACGGTCACCGTCGCGGCGCCGCCGCCGCCGCCGGTCGGGACGCCGGACCCGACGTTGCTCCCCGTGGCGACGACCACCCAGGGGCCGCTCACCGCGGCCTACGACGCCCTCAACGTGCCGCGGCTCGCAGCCGGGAGCTGGTATCTGGACCCGACGACGGGCGTGAAGATCTACAAGCTCACCTCGGGCACGTTCCCCACGTCGTCCTCGTCTTGGTATCACGACTACGCGGAGGGCGGCGACGAGGTATCACTCCCCTACAACGGGAATACCCGGTCGGTGCTCGTAAACGGCAGTGGGTACTGGCTCGTGGACTTCACGCCTGATGTGGGGGTGGGCAACGCGCGCCGCCTCACTGGGAGCCTCACCCCGTGTCTCGATATGGCCTTTACCTTCTCGTCGAATCCTGCGACGCCGTACTACGCGTACGTGAGCAACTGTTCCAGCGTGCAGCGGATCGATATTCGGACAATGACTCTGGCGCCAGGCAACGGGTGGCCGGTGAACGAGGCCGGGGCCGGCTGGCTGCACCAGACGGAGAACGACGCCTTTTTCACCTGGGTGCGTGGTGAGGTGGTTGTGGGCTACGAACCGTCGACCGGCACGCTCAAGACGGTAACGGTCCCGAACGTGGACCAGCCGCAAATCAACCGGAACGGCAGCGCGCGGCAGGTGGCGATCAACACCAACGGGCAGGAAGGACTGCTGCTCTGGGATTTCACGCAGAACGCGATCATCTGCACAGCGTCGGGTAACCCCGGTCCGCAGTTCAATCACATGGGGGCTCTCCGTGACCGTTGGATGGGCGAGAACTGGAACACGTCGGTGCCGCACAACTACGACCAGTGGCTCACTGATTGCTCCAATCAGAACTTGGGGAGTCCGGCGAGCGCCAACGACTACTACGCGAACGGCACCTGGAACCAACACCCAGCATCGCTCGACGATCAGTGGGCGATCTTCAGCACGCAGGAAGGGCTGGTGCCGCCGGGCAGCGGGTATCTCGCGCCGGGCGGGATGATCTTCGTGACGGCCAGCGGCCAGCGCCGCCTGTTGGGTCACCCGTACAATACATCGACGAGTTACTCGACGTTGAGTTTCGTGAAGGGGAGTTCCGACGGTCGCTACGTCCTGTTCACCTCGGACATGCACGGCTCGCCCCGCTCCGACGTCTTCCTCGCGGTAGTCCCCGTCAGATAGCCGCCAAGCGGTACCTCTCCTGATGGCCGCGGTCGCAGGTCCACGCGCTCGATGCGGCAGTATGGAAAGGTGGGCCGTCGTGGCGAAGCCGTGGAGTACCGTATCGGGCGGCCCGCCGCTAACTTAGGTGACCACGCCACCGTAGCTCAGTGGTAGAGCTCTCGATTCGTAATCGAGCGGTCGTCGGTTCAAATCCGACCGGTGGCTCCTACACAATCGCCCTCTTGGCTGCGGCTGAGAGGGCGTTCTCCATACCGGCTCCCATAGTGACGTTCCCCAACGGTAGATCGCCGCGGACGCTGAGTAAGGCGAACTTGACAGATCGCGTACTAAGCGGCATATCGTCTTGCATCCAAGTAGGACACGGTGGTAAAGCCCATAACGGTCTGCAATGTCAGGTGGAGTGCTCCTCACTGGGTTGTCTCTTGTGAAGATGGGTCGTTCGTGCAACACAATCACCGCTCGCGCGAAGAGGCGATTTGGGAAGGTCGGCAGCACGCACATAAACATCGCCCAAGTATTCTGCGTATTCACCGCGAGAATGGTTCCCTGGAAATCGAACACCCGTATCGCGCGGGCTTTAACTAGGATAGTTCCACAAAACATACGACTTGACAGTTCACGTCATAAGTGGAGATTACACGTCCACATGAGTTCATTCGCGCTGCTGTTCCTTAGCCTTATCCTGCTCCTGAGCCTTCGACTGCTCGGGGGAGGGTTCGAGGCGCGCGCGGAGGTAAGAGTCTAGAAGTCGCTCCGTAGCAAAGAGCAGCACCGGCGCCGCGAACCCAATCAGGTTCGCGGTCTTTTTTTTCACCGCGGGCGGGAGGCAAGCCATGGCCAGGGATGTGATCATCTTCGATACCACGTTGCGCGACGGCGAACAGGCACCCGGCAATGCGATGACACCGGAAGCCAAACTGCGCCTGGCCCGGCAACTCGACGCGCTCGGCGTGGACGTCATCGAAGCCGGCTTCCCCGCCGCCTCGCAGGGCGATCTGCGCGGCGTCCAGCAAGTCGCCGACGCCGTCCACCGCCCGATCATCGCCGCGCTGGCGCGCTGTCACGATGGCGACATCGACCGCGCCGCAGAAGCGCTGCAACCGGCGCAGCGCAAGCGCATCCACGTCTTCATCGCCACCTCCGATCTGCACCTCGAGCAGAAGCTGCGCATCGACCGCGCGACCTGCCTGGAACGCGTCCGCAGCGCGGTGCGCCGCGCCCGCCAGCACACCTCGGACGTGGAGTTCTCGGCGGAGGACGCCACGCGCAGCGACCTGGACTTCCTGTGTGGCGTCGTCACGGTCGCAATCGCCGAAGGTGCGACGACGATCAACCTGCCCGACACCGTCGGGTACACCACGCCGGCGGAATACGGCGCGCTGTTTCGGACGGTCCGCGAGCGTGTGCCCGAAAGCGCCACAGTCGTGCTCAGCGCGCATTGCCACGATGACCTCGGGCTCGCCGTCGCCAATTCTCTGGCCGCGATCGAGGCCGGTGCCGGTCAGGTCGAGTGCACGGTGAACGGCATCGGGGAGCGGGCCGGCAACGCCGCGCTGGAGGAGATCGTCATGGCGGGACGCACGCGGCCGCAAGTCCTCTCGTTCCGCTGCCACGTGAACCCCCGGGAGATCGTCCGCACCAGCCGGCTCTTGTCGCACGAGATCGGCGTCTTCCCGCAGCCCAACAAGGCGATCGTCGGGCGCAATGCGTTCGCGCATGAAGCGGGGATTCACCAGCACGGCGTGCTGCAGAACGGGCTCACCTACGAGATCATCGCGCCCGAAACGGTCGGCGCCGGCGGATCGAGCATCGTGCTCGGCAAGCATTCCGGCCGCCATGCGCTGGAGCGCCGCTATCGCGAGCTGGGCTACGAGCCCGACGCCACGACGCTCGACCAGCTGTACCAGGCGTTCACGGTGCTCGCCGACAAAAAGCGGCAGATCCTGGACGAGGACCTGCTCACCCTGTTGCACGACGGATTCCACCGCGCGCCCGAGGTGTACAACGTCACCTACCTGCGGGTGACGTGCGGCACCGAGACCGCCATGGCGGAAGTGCGCATGGCGGGACCCGGCATGCGCGATCGCGCAGCCACCGCGACCGGCAACGGACCGATCGCCGCGGCGTTCGCCGCCATCGGCGAGGCCGTCGGCCGCACCATCGAAGTGCTCGACCTCTCCGTGCAATCGGTCACCCCGGGACGCGACAGTCTGGGCCGGGTGGTGCTGCAGGTGCGCATCGACGGCAAGTCGCTCAGCGGGCACGGTGCCTCCACCGACATCGTCGAAGCGGGCGCGCGCGCCCTGGTGCACGCGTTGAACAAGGCGGATCACGCCGACGGGCTCGAGACCGCGGCCCTGAGCAGCAGCTACTTCTGGGGAGTGTAGGCCATGACCGAGCTCCTGACTGGCGCGCAGATCCTGCGGCGCACACTGGTAGACGCCGGGGTCGACGTGATGTTCGGCTATCCCGGCGGCGCTATCATGCCGTTTTACGACGCGCTGCACGGCCACGAAAAGACGCTGCGCCACGTCCTCGTGCGCCACGAACAGGCCGCCGCCCATGCCGCTGACGGGTACGCGCGCGCGAGCAACCGCGTCGGCGTGTGCGTCGCGACGTCGGGACCAGGCGCGACCAATCTCGTCACGGGGCTTGCCACCGCCCACATGGACGGCTCCCCGGTCCTCGCGATTACCGGCCAGGTCGGCCGGCCGATGCTGGGACGGGACGCGTTCCAGGAAACCGACGTCGTCGGCGTGACGATGCCGGTCACGAAGCACAACGTGCTGGTGCGCGATGTCGAAGAGCTGGCCGATGACGTGCGCGAAGCGATGGCCATCGCGCTCGAAGGCCGTCCCGGCCCGGTGCTCGTGGACGTGCCGAAGGACGTCCAGAATCAAAAAGCGGAGTACCGGACACGCCCGGCCCCGTCGCGCCGCGGTGGCGGACACGCTGCCAGTGCGGAGCCGCCGGCCGACGCGACGCTGCGCGAAGTCGCGCAGCTGATCGCGCAGGCGGAGCGGCCGTTGCTGATGATCGGCCACGGCGTGATCGTGAGCGGCGCCTACGCGCCGGTGCGCGAGCTCGCCGAGCGCACCGGGATGCCGGTGATCACGACGCTGCTCGGCATCAGCGCATTCCCCCAGGCGCACGAGCTGCATCTCGGCATGCCGGGGATGCACGGCGAAGTGCACATCAACAAGGCGATCCAGGCCGCGGACCTGATCGTCGGAGTGGGGATGCGGTTCGACGATCGCGTGACCGGCAATACGGCCACGTTCGCGCCACGCGCCAAAATCGTGCACATCGACATCGATGCCGCCGCGATCGGCCGCAATGTCCCGGTTGCCGTAGGGCTCGTCGGCGACGCGCGCGGGGTCGTGGAGCGATTGCTGGCCGTGATCGCGCCCCGCGACTGCCTGCCGTGGCGCAGAGAGATCGCCGCGCTGATGCGGCCTCACGTGGAGGCGTTCGCCGGTGGGCTGTCACCCGAATTGATCCTCGCGACCCTCGCCGACGTAACGGGCGGGGACTGCACGATCGTGTCGGACGTGGGGCAGCATCAGATGTGGGTGGCGCAGCGCTATCCGTTCCAGCGGCCGAACACGCACATCACGTCGGGCGGTCTCGGAGCAATGGGGTTCGCGGTCCCGGCGGCGATGGGCGTGCACCTCGCGCGCCCTGATGAGTCGGTATGGGCCATCTCCGGCGACGGCGGATTCCAGATGAACATGGCCGAGATCGCGACGATGATTCAGGAAGGTCTCGAGGTAAAGCTCGCGGTCTTCAACAACGGCTACCTCGGCATGGTGCGGCAGTGGCAGCAATTCTTCCACGGTGGGCGGTACTCGAACACGCCGATCTGGAGTCCAGATTACGTAAAGCTGGCCGCCGCGTACGGGATTCCCGGGTGGCGCGTCAAGCACGCCGCGGAGGTGAGCGATGTGCTGCGCCAGGCTAACGAAGCGCGCGGGCCGGCGCTCGTCGAGCTGGTGATCGAGCAGGAAGCCAACGTCTTCCCGATGATCGTGCCGGGCGGATCGCTGTCCGAGCCGCTCGAGGCGGCACCGGTATGACCGCGGCACGCCGTGTGACCGTGTTGATGAGCAGCGAGCTCCTCACGCTCGCGCGCGCGTGCGGTGTGCTCAGGCGCCGGAACCTGCCGATCCGCGGCCTTTCGGTCGATTCGAACGGTCCGCCGGGCGTCTGGCGGATGTCGTGTGAGATTGACGTAGACGACGCTACGGCGGAGAACCTGGTGCTCCTCATCGAAAATGTGATCGGGGTGAGGAAAGCGACGATCACGAGTGTCATGGTAGGGGCGCAGCATGCTGCGCCCCTACAACCATCTTCATTTTCAGGAGCAAACATGAGCGCAGCGGTGCGGGTCTACTACGAGGCGGACACCGATCGGGCGCGGTTGCGCGATCGCGTGTACTCCGTCATCGGATACGGCAGTCAGGGGCATGCGCACGCGCAAAACCTGCGCGACAGCGGTGCGCGCGTCATCGTCGGGTTGCGGCCGAACGGCGCCTCCTGGAAACAGGCGGTGGCGGATGGCCTGGAGGTGCGGCCCGTCGCCGACGCGGCGCGCGCGGGAGATGTGATCATGATGCTCGTGCCCGACCAGGAGCAGCGCGCGGTCTATGAGACTGCCGTCGCCCCAGCCCTTGGCGCCGGCAAGACGCTGATGTTCGCGCATGGCTTCAACATTCACTTCGGCGAAATCGTGCCGCCGCCGGCCGTCGACGTGTCGATGATCGCCCCCAAGTCGCCGGGGCATCTCGTCCGCAGCGAGTACCAGGCGGGGCGCGGCGTGCCGGGGCTGGTCGCGGTGCATCAGGACGCCAGCGGCAAGGCGTTGCCCAATGCGCTGGCGTACGCGACGGGGATCGGCTGCTGCCGCGCCGGCGTCATCGGAACGACGTTCGCGGAAGAGACCGAGACCGATCTGTTTGGCGAGCAGGCGGTGCTGTGCGGCGGCGTCACCGCGCTCATCCAGGCGGGGTTCGAGACGTTGACCGAGGCGGGCTACGCGCCGGAGATGGCCTATTTCGAGTGTCTCCACGAGCTGAAGCTGATCGTCGACCTCATCTATCGCGGCGGCCTCGGATTCATGCGGCATTCGATCAGCAACACCGCCGAATACGGTGATCTGACGCGCGGCGATCGCGTCATCAGTCCGGCCGTGCGTGAAGAGATGAAGCGGCTGCTGGCGGACATTCGCAGTGGCGCATTCGCGAAAGAATGGATCGCGGAAGCACGAGCAGGCTCGCCGCGGTTTAACGAGCTCCGTCGGGCCGCACAACAGCATCCGATCGAGCAAGTCGGGGCGCGGCTGCGGGCGATGATGCCGTGGACCGAGGAGGGGAAGCGCGCGAAGGCCAAAGCTCATCGCCCGCTCGAGCGTGAGTCGGCAACTGCATGACGTTGTTTGACAAGGTCTGGCAGGCGCACGTCGTGAAGCAGCTGGCGGACGGCGTGGCGCTGCTCTACGTCGATTTGCACCTGGTCCACGAGGTGACGTCGCCGCAGGCGTTCGCCGGCCTGCGGCGCGAAGGTCGTCGCGTGCGCCGTCCCGAGCGGACGCTGGCGACGGTCGACCACAACGTTCCGACCGGCGAGCGCGCTGTTGCGGTCGCGGATCCCGTCGCGGCGCTGCAGCTCGACACGCTGGGGACGAACGCACGCGATTTCGGCGTCGAGCTGTTCGACCTGATGTCGCCGGGGCAGGGAATCGTGCACGTCATCGGCCCCGAGCTGGGCGCGACACAGCCCGGCATGGTGATCGTCTGCGGCGACTCCCATACCTCGACGCACGGCGCGTTCGGTGCATTCGCGCTGGGGATCGGTACGAGCGAAGTCGAGCACGTGCTGGCGACACAATGCATCGTGCTCTCCAAGCCGAAGAACCTCGAAGCCCGCATCACCGGCAGCCGGGCGCCGGGTGTGTCGGCGAAGGATTTGATTCTCGCGCTGATCGGCAAGATCGGCACGGCCGGCGCCGCGGGTCATGTGATCGAGTACACCGGCGATTCCATCCGCGCGCTCTCGATGGAAGAGCGGATGACGGTGTGCAACATGTCGATCGAGGCGGGCGCGCGCGCCGGGATGATCGCCCCCGACGAGGTCACGTTCGCCTATCTCAAGGGCCGCCCCCGCGCCCCAACCGGTCAGTCATGGAAGCGCGCGGTCGAGCGCTGGCGGGCGCTGCGCTCCGACCCGGGCGCGCGCTACGACACGCAGGTGCAGCTCGATGCTTCCCAAGTCGGTCCCCAGGTGACCTGGGGAACGACCCCCGGGATGGTGGCCGATATCGGCGGGCGTGTCCCCGATCCCGCGAAGCTGCCGGAAACCGAGCGCGAGGCCGCGCAGCGCGCGCTCGAATACATGGGCCTCGTCCCCGGTACGCGGCT
>WNFW01001720.1_pt1 | contig 18445 bp, 13 predicted proteins | sample 5400131 | NCBI WGS metagenome assembly WNFW01 (sample SAMN13153362, study PRJNA577476) | soil metagenome | isolation source: 20 cm soil or saprolite under grassland replicate 1 | place: USA:California | collected 2016-06-15 | reverse complement strand
GAGTTCGACGAGGAATAAGTGCGCGCGCGGTTTATCTGCGTCGAGAATTCGCAGCAAGAAAGCTCAGAACCATCACAAACGCACAAATCAAGGCCACAGCGGTTCCCCAGATCAGCCAGGCCGGTCGATAAATGAGAGCTAGACGTCCGTGCGCGCCAGCCGGGACTTCCACCATTGGAAACAATCCGTGATAGGAAGTGACGGAGAGCTTTTGATTGTCCAGGCGCGCTTCGTATCCGCGAAAATAGGGGCGGGAAAAAATGAGGAGGGCCGGGCGCTCGCCATTGGGCACATTGATATCCGCTTCCGCGCGATTCCGCGAATTTTTGATTCGTGAAACGGTTGCCCGGGCAAATTGTTCTCCAGGACGCGAATCAATGAATTCTATCGAGCGCATTCGCTCGAACGGAGCGCCGCGTCGATGAAAGACCCGTCCTTCATCCGTTGTAAGAACCGCTTCCCATTCGGAACCCGGCTGCGGCGTGATATCCAGTTCTCGTGCAACGACGATTCCATCCACGCCCAGCAACGCTAGTTTGCCGTCCTTACCGGCCTGGTCACTGAGCAAAGAACTTCCTACGGTCGGGTTGATTTCACCGTGAATTGAGGTCGAGAATTCCCGCGCTACACCTGCGGCGCGGATTGGGCTGTAGCCATTAATGAAATGCAAGCCAGCCCACATCGGGGTGCTGCCTGGACGCAGGACTTCACCGACCGGCTGCGGTTTGTTTGCTATGCAATAGGTAACTTCTGCCCACGGATAAACGCTGAGATACAGGCGCCCTGAATCGAGTGGTGCAGGTTTAAGCAGCTCTTGCGAAAAATTATATCTGGGGACACCGCAATTTGTCGGGATGTAGATATACGTCGCCAACAGCGCCAAAAAAGTGATCACCACTGGTGGCCATTTCTGAAATTCAGAATCGCGCAACCAAAATGTTGACAGCAACCAAATTCCCGCGAGTGCGAGCAAGATCCATGTCAGCGGGAAAGCGTACGCGCCCGTCGTACGCAGAATTAACATCGCAACGGCCGTAACGGCAGTGAGAGCGAGTGCCCCCATAGCCGGGATCGGTGGTCCCGGGCGCACGTGCAGCACTTCGGCCGCGCAGATCGCCAGAATCAAATGAAAAAAAGGTAGCCAGCGAAAGCTCCACCGAAAAAAACCAGCCGTTGGAATCATGCAGAGCAAGAGCACCAGCAAAAGCAGGACCAATTCCCATTTGATTTGCCTAACGAGCACGCGGCCGCACCAGGCGAATCCAGCGATCAGCGCGCCTGGAGCGGCAAGACCGCAAGCCAATTCAGTTCCTGTATGTGGCAGATAACGGTTGGAAAAGTCGGCCCAGTTAACCGTCCAGCATGGCAAGATCAAACCGGGTAATGCGGTTGGCGGGACAAGCCATTGCCAATGCGCTCTCGCTGGCTGTATTTCGCGCGCTGAACCCTGAACCAAATCGAGAATCGCCAGCCACGCCGGTGCGGACAATCCAAAACCAAGCGCGACACCAAACAGCATCGGCAAGGTCGCCAATGTGGGAGGGACCTCAGTGTCCTCACCGTTGCGGCGCTCGGGCCGCTCCCACATTGTTTTAACGGACAACCATGCGATCAGGAGTAACAACATCAGAACCGTGTAAGGAAAACCGCCGGTGACGAGCAGGTAAACGAACGGCGCAGGCCAGAGGAATCGCCACTTTGTTCGTCGCGGATCCAGCGCGCGTTCCGCTCCCCACCACGCCCAAGGCAACCAGGTGAACGCGCCGAGGGCGCCGAACCAATCGGTTGCGCCCCAGCAAATGATCCAACCGTTCAACGCAGCGACCAGCGCGACGAAGATCGACACTGGAACCGAAAATCGGCGATCGCGCGCCAGCAAGAACGCGCCCACCGCCAAAGCAAAAAGATGTGAAATGGAAACTGCAGCCGCCTGCTGAGGAAATGTCAGCGGAAATTTCCAGATGAGAATGATCGCTGCATTTACAAAAAGCGAGAACGTGCCGTACTGGAATTCACCCGCGAGATTGCCGCAGACCCACGAATAAGGGCTCAGGATCGGCCACTGCCCCTCAGACCAGCTGCGCGCCACATCAGCGAACACAGGCAGGATCGACAATTCATAATCATCATTCCAAAAAACGAGCGGATTATGCCACAACAGGATCAGGCAGAAGGCAACAACCAATGATCCGGCTGAAAGTGCCCCGGTAAGATTCGGCCACAGATTAACACGGATTTTCACGGATCAGGAAAAGCAATCCGTGTTTCATCCGTGTTCATCCGTGGCGATCAAAATTTTCACAAGACAACCGGCTTGCCCTCGGTCATTACAAGGACTTTTTGCTCCAGACCGTGCTCGCGAGCGGCTGCGAGTAATCTCTGCGGTGGCTCGTGGAGCGGTTCAAAGCCGAGGCGAAATGTACCGTAATGCATCGGGATCAAAGTGTCTGCGCGCAACTCGACAAACGCCTTCACCGCTTCCTCGGGATTCATGTGGACTTCGCGGCCAGTAGGCGGTTCGTAGGCGCCAATCGGAAGCAGCGCGACGTCAATGTTGTAACGGTCGCCGATTTCCTTGAACCCGGGGAAATAAGCACTGTCCCCGCAATGAAAAATCGTGCGCCCATTCGCGGCGATCACAAACCCGCCGAAATCGCGATGCAAATCCGCAAGGAAACGGGCGCCCCAGTGATGACAAGGCGTGAGAGAAATTTTGAGCGGCCCGAGCTCGACCGTCTGCCAATAATCGAGCTCGTGGACAATGTGAAAACCAAGGTCGTGGACCAAATTCCCAACACCCATGGGCACAACAATCGGTTGATCCGACGCAACCCGTCGCAGCGTGCGCCGGTCGAGATGATCGAAATGCGCATGCGTAACCAGCACAAAATCAATCGAAGGCAGATGATGAATTTCGAAGCCTGGTTGTTTCAACCGCTTAATCACCTTGAGCCACTTCGACCAAATCGGATCGACCAGGATATTTACCTCGTGGGTTTGAATAAGAAATGAAGCGTGACCGATCCAGGTAATGCAGATCTCGCCTTCGCGGATTTTCGGGAATTGCGGAGCCATCCGAGAACCGGAACGCTTGATAAAAAGCGACGGAATCAAGACGCTGGTCAGAAAATTGCGCTTGTGCCAGTCAGCTCGCGGGCGCAACCGGACGCGTGTCGAATCCCTCAGGCGCTGGGCAGGCGCGCCATCGCGCGAAGTTTGGCGAACAATGTTTCGCCGGCTCTTTTTAGGAAAACGAATTGGCACGGCGCCACCACGATATAAGTCCGCTCTCGCGAAGTAAAACGCTTTGGTGCTAAGAGTTCTGGCACTCGAGAAACTTGCGGGCGTCAGCCCTGTCGCTGCACACGAGTTGATTGAACCCGAATTCCGCGTTGAGTTGTCCCCGTGATGCGAAGTTGGAAAGCCATTGTTTTGCTGTGCTTGATCTGTTCAGTCGCGTTAGCATCCGCATCGCGGTTGCCATTTAGCACGGCTTTCAAAGGCCAGGATCAGTTCAACCGGCTCGTTGCAAAGGCCAAAGCCGGAAATTGGAAAGCTTTGCCGATCGGAGAGCGGACCGCGGCGGTCGGGCAGGCGTTGGTAGGAACACGGTACAAACATTTCACCCTGGAAATCGACAATCGGATCGAGTCGCCCTCCGTAAATTTTCAGGGGAGTCGCCCTCCGTAAATTTTCAGGGAATGGATTGCTGGACGTTTTTTGAGATCGCTCTCGGCTTTGCCCGAATGCTCAACGAACCGGAGTCGAACTGGACACCCGACCGTCTATTGCATTACATCGAACTGGATCGGTACCGCGGCGGCGAATGCACCGGCGATTATCTCTCGCGTTTGCATTACCTGGAAGACTGGCTCTACGACAACAATCGCAGAGGGCTGGTGGAGGATCTTACCCGCGATCTCGGCGGACAGAGTGTCCCTCATTCCGCGCGCGAGATGAGCGCAGGCTGGCGGCATTATCGTTATCTCGCCGCAAATCGCTCGCTGCTTGGACCGTTGGCGCGCATGGAAGCAAACGTCTCGTCGCGACCTCTATATCAAATTCCAAAAAGCCAGGTCGCAAAAATCGAACCCAAGCTGCACAGTGGCGACATCATCGGAATAATTTCTCGCGACAGAAGTAGCATTTATTCGACCGCGCATGTCGGCCTCGCATTGCGCACAAGCGACGGCGTGTTGCATTTCATGCACGCTTCCTCTCCCAGCAACTACGGCCGCGTCATCGTCGATGCCGAGCTTTCCAAATATCTGAATCGCTACCGCTCGGACAGCGGGATCCTGGTCGGCAGGCCGCTTCGATAAGCTCATATTTGTTTCGTCGATTGATTTTGCGCCGATCGATCGACAAGATCACCAATCGCCCAATGAAAATACTCAGCCTCTTATTTGCGATCTTGCTGTGGTTTGCAGCGCCCACTTTGTCTTTTGCTGAAACGAAAATTCGCGTTGGTCATTTTCCAAATATCACCCACGCACAAGCCTTGGTTGCACACGCGCTCTCCCGGCAGGGCAAAGGTTGGTTCGAACAACGGCTTGGACCGGGAACCAAGATCGAATGGTTCATTTACAACGCCGGGCCGAGCGCGATGGAGGCGATTTTCGCGAAGTCGATTGATCTGACCTATGTCGGTCCCGGGCCCGCCCTAAATGCTTACACGAAATCTAATGGACAAGAGATTCGTCTCATCGCAGGCGCGGCAAACGGCGGCGCAGGACTTGTGGTGCAGCCAGACGAAAATCTGAGAACGCCACCCGATTTCCGTGGCAAAAAAATCGCCACTCCCCAATTAGGCAACACACAGGACATCTCATGCCGGGCATGGCTGACAACCGGCGGACTAAAGATCACGCAGCTCGGCGGGGATGCACAGGTGATTCCTACCCAAAATCCAGATCAGTTAGGTCTCTTCAAGGCGAAGAAAATAGACGGAGTCTGGACTGTCGAACCCTGGCTAACTCGTCTGGAACAGGAGGCCTCCGGGAAAGTAATCATGGAAGAAAAGGATACCGCCACGACGGTGTTGGTCTCGAGGGTCAAGTTCCTGAACGAGCAACGCGATCTCGCGAAGAAATTTGTCCAGGCGCATGCCGAGCTGACTGATTGGATTGAAAAAAATCCAGAGGAAGCGCAGGCCTTGATCAAGGCCGAGCTACTCGCAGAAACAAGAAGCGACATGAGCCAACAACTCATCGCCTCGGCATGGAAGCGGATTGTATTTACGGCAGAAACGCCGCGCGCATCGGTAGAAAAATTCATGCAGAATTCGGTCAGCGCCGGTTTTATCAAAAGAGCGCCTGATCTTTCCAAGCTGTTTGAGAATCCCTGATGTCCCTCCGAGAAGAACTGCAGGGTCCGCCCCCGGCGAAACTGGTCGTGGATCATGTCTCGAAATCTTTTCGGCAAAAGCGGCAGACGGTGCAGGCGCTGGATGATATTTCGCTCGAAGTCGCCGAAGGCGAATTCATCGTCATCGTCGGACCGAGCGGGTGCGGGAAATCGACGTTGCTGGACATCATCGCTGGCTTGGAAAAACCCGACAAGGGCCGAGTGCTCGCGGACAATCAACCAGTGCTCACACCCGGGCGGCATCGGCTGGTGATGTTTCAGGAGGCGGCTCTGTTTCCGTGGCTGAATGCGTTCGGAAACGTCATGTTCGGTTTGAAACTGAAACCCGGTTTACGGAATCACGAGCGGCGGGAAGTCGCTAAATTCTTTCTTCATCTGGTCGGCCTCCAAAAGTTCATGGAAGCGAACGTGCACGAACTCTCTGGCGGCATGAAACAGCGCGTGGCGCTCGCCCGAGCACTCGCGCCGAACCCGCGGGTTCTGCTCATGGACGAACCATTCGCCGCGCTCGATGCCATGACACGCGAACAACTTTACGGCGACATCCAGCAGATCTGGCAAAAACGTCGCAAGACGATCATCTTCGTCACGCACAATGTTCGTGAGGCGGCATGCCTCGCGGATCGCGTAGTGATCATGTCGCCCACGCCGGGACGCATTCGCGAGATTTTTGAAGTGGACCTGCCGCGGCCACGCAACTTCAACAGTATCGAAATCGCCCAGCACGCATCGCAATTGACCGAAGCGCTGAAAGGTTACATGGCGCCGGAAGCGACGGTGAGCGTGGAATGAGAAGAACGTTGCTTGCAGTGTTATTTTTCGTCGCGCTCGTCGCGATTTGGGCAGCCTTGGTGCATGCAGAAATTTGGTCGCCAGTGTTGCTGCCTTCTCCGCGCAACGTTGTGGATTATCTCGTTACCGCAGCACGGGATGGCAGCCTCTTCAGTGCGTCGGCAGTAACTTTGCGGCGTCTGCTTGTAGGATATTTCATCGGTCTCGCCATCGGGCTCCCGCTCGGGCTGTTGACGGCATCCTTGAAATTCGCCGAAGATACGGTAGGCGTGCTGGCCCTCGGCCTGCAAACATTGCCAAGCGTTTGCTGGGTCCCGCTGGCATTGCTCTGGTTCGGGCAAACCGAAGGCGCAATGCTCTTCGTTGTAATCATGGGAACCGTCTGGTCAGTCGTGATCGCGACCGACACCGGGGTGCGCACGATTCCGCCAATCTTTGCGCGGGCTGCACGAACCATGGGCTCAGGTCCACTGCATCGATGGGTCTACGTAATTTTGCCCGCGTCATTGCCTTATTTGATTAGCGGAATGAAACAGGGCTGGGCATTTGCCTGGCGTTCATTAATGGCGGCGGAAATTTATGTCACTATTCTAACCGGGTTCGGTCTTGGCCATCTGCTTCATTATGGTCGCGAATTAAACGCGATGGACCAGGTCATCGGGATCATGCTGGTGATTGTGATTATCGGTTTGCTCGCGGACAAAATTTTATTTTCGCCTTGGGAGCGATTTTTGCACCGCCGTTGGGGAACCGGTCGCGCGTGAGCATTGGCCGGTGAGGCGCTTTTAACGGACAACGCAACGCCCGGCCGAAATTAAGATTGGCGCGCTGTAGCGCGAGTCAGTAGCCGAATCCTGGATCGAGTTTCGCTAGCGCACTGGCGGCGAATGCCTGTTCTTCCTCCGAAAGGTACTCCCGGTAACCTCCGACCTTTCCACGACGCACCTTAAACGATTCAGGATCGCGCACATCGCCCGGATGCAGGATTTTCGAGTCAAACGCACCGGCCGCCTCGAGTTTTTGCATGTTCTCGAATCGGGAAAAGTCGAGCGCCTCCTCGAAGATCGTCATGTCGGGCGTTGATTCGCCGAGTACGGCAAGCAAGTCTCGGAAATGTTCTGCCGGCGCGGCGCGGAGGGCTTCATATCTAATTAAGGTGAAATTGTCACGCCCTAAGAATTCGCCGATCCAATCGTTCATTGTGCTTACGATGGCGCCAATGCCGAATCTTCTGTCGCGCAACATCTCACTGACAGTCTTTTGCCTTAGTTCGACCGGAGCATTTGGATCGCGTCTCGTTATCTGAAGGTAAAGAGAAACGAAACAGTCACGAGGATCCCGTGCGAGTAGAACAATCTTTGCCCGGGTAAGCTCTTTTCGCGGCACCAGATACTTGCCGCGCAATCTGTCCCAGAGATTGCCTTTAGTCCGGTGCTCGAACAGATCGTGCGAAAATATCAGCCGCGGAATATCTGGCTGGAGGTAACGTTCCGGTCGCAAAGTAAATCGAAGGCCGAAGCGCTTGCAGAAGTACGCACAAACAAATGTTCGAAGCCAGGTGCGGCCGCTCTTCGGAATCGAGACAATGATGGCCGCTCCGCCGGAAAGATGAGTTGCCCGGCTACTAAAATTGCGTCGGGTCCATCGCGAAGTGCGGTGTCCAAATCGAGAGCGCGAGACGGACTTATCCGTGGCAGCAAATCCCGATAGGGGCAGACTCGGCTTATAAGCGGCTGTTTTTTCCGGTTCGCCTCCGGCCAAAGATTGAGATGTTATTTCGATTGCCATTCAGATTACTCTGCAGAAGGTGGCAGCTATTGCATAAAACTGCAAAAAGTGGTACTTGTTCAAGCATAATTATTGTGGGGGCGCACTGGCTTCGACTCATCGTTGGAAGCACAGGCGGCATGTCGAGGATGGTTCGTTGGCCTCGTTAAAAACCGGACCAAAAAACAAACGCAGACAACGAAGGTCTCGCTCTCGCGGCTTAATTGACCGTGACGTTTGACGCTGGACGCCTGCTACAGTGGCAAACGAGGACAGCAGGCTGGCAAATCGGCGGAGTGACCGCGCCGGTTTGTGAATCGATTTCGTGGACGCTCGGGAGCGGGCAGTGCGCCGGCGCATGGCTCGGCTCCTCAGACTTTATCGCCGGATAAACATGTAGATGGCTGTGCGGATAGCGACGAGGACAGGGGTTCAACTCCCCTCGCCTCCAGGCTTCACTCGCGACGAAGTGGCGAGCGAAGCCTGTCGCGGCGTAGCACGAGCGAAGCCGGACCTTTTTGACTTGAGACATCACTGTCGCGAGCTACGCCTTGGCAAGCCAGTTCGAGTTCATGGCTTTTACTTACATCTTGCAAAGTGAAGTCGATCCCGAGCGCTTCTATACGGGATTAACAAGCAAATCTTCGCGAACGTGTCCCTTTAACGTAGAATAAACGGACGCGCAGAACTGCAACAAACATCCCTTTGGGTCCACGAAAGGGACATCTTGGGGTCATAAATTCCGGCCAAGGGGACACGAAAGTGTCATAAACGAGGTGCCGAATTTGTGCTCCTACGAGAAAACTCTTGATGTAAACAGAAAGATGAGGGGCAAAGGGACATAAAATTTTTCACGATCCCCCGCGAGAGGCAGCAACTGCAAAAACGAACGCAGTGCAAACGTACATCGCTCGTCGAAAAGTCGGGCGTCGCTCCCGTATGCGCCGCTGTTTAATCCTGCTTTTTCGTCGCTAGCGTCGGCGGCAGCGCTGCGTCCAAAGTTTTACCATTCGCAGGCTACTCAAGGCGTAAACTTGTAGACGCTTCCATCGTCGTTCTCGCCCCCGTGGACTGTTGCGCCGTAAAAGTTTCCCAAGCGGTCGACGACCATTCCATTATAGGCAAAGCCACCGTCCGGAGGCCCTTGGAAAGAATGAACTACAGTCTCAGTCCACTGACCGCCGCCGATTGGACTTAGCTTAAAGATCGTGCCACTGCCCAAACCACCTTCACTTGTAGTTCCGTAAAGATTGCCGACCGAATCAGAAACAAGGTTGCTGATAGGGCTATTGCCGTCACTACCTTCCTGGAAGCTGTAAATTACGTTCTCATTCCATTCGCCGTTACGCCGAGGGGACAGTTCGTAAACAGCGCCAATACCATTGGTCCCGCCGTAATAAGTGGTTCCGTAGATTTTGCCTGAGCCAGCGAAGAGGAGCGCGCCGTACGGAAAACTTCCGTCCGGTTGGCCGTTAAACGCATAAATCGTTCTGAAATCCCACTCGCCAACAGCCCTCGGGCTGAGCTCGAAAATAACTCCGCTTCCGTGAGCGCCACCAGTGGTCGCCGCACCATACAGGCGCGCACGGCGCAAAACCATCCGTCCAGCCGAGCCCGTGGCTCCGTCGTCGCCGCCCGTAAAAGTGTGAATGACATTGAATGTCCAGGCTCCGCTTGCCTGACGGATTCTGTAGATCGTGCCGAGGCCGTTCGCGCCACCAGTCGGGGCCATCCCATAGATATTTCCGCCCCGATCAACTGTCAGCCTTGCACCTGGTCCAGAGCCATCATCTCCACCGGTGAATGCATGAATCACTGTTTGGCTCCAATTCCCTCCGGAGTTGGTCAGCTTGTAAGCAACGCCGCAGCCGCCTTCACAGCTACCCGACCCGCCCGTAACTGCCGTGCCATATAGGTTACCTTCGCGATCGATTGTGACTCCTTTGTACGGCTCGCCTCCATCTGCTCCGCCGGTGAAGCTGTAGAGGACCGTGTGCATCCAGCCATTAGGCGTGGGGCTGAGCTGAAAAACTGTGCCACTTCCAAAATCTCCTCCGAGCACCGTCGTGCCGTAGATGTTGCCGGCGCTGTCCGTCTCCAAATCGGTGTCGGCGTATTCGCCCCCATCCTCCTCAAAGCTAAAAATAACGTCGGTCGTCACCGCAGCAGCCGTGGCAATCGACAGGACGAACGCTGCAGTCACCGCAACGGCGCTGATACTAAAAGCCTGTGATCTCATGCAGAGTATTCCAGCTACCGCTCGCCGCCGTGTCAAGACTTTCTGCTCGATGAATGACACATCTTCAGAGCGTTCCTGGTGATGACAAAGGAGGAGCTTTGGCAATCGCTGCGCCTGCAAACCAGCGTCGGGTCGGCGAGGAATCTTTGCGCTATTTATATTCGAAACTCGCAATTCGCACCGCGTGATTTAATTCTCAAATAATGCGGGACGCGCTCACTCCAATGATGCAGCAATACCGCCGGCTGCGCGGCAGCATCCCGGCAGACACACTCTTGTTATTTCGCCTCGGCGATTTTTACGAACTGTTTTTTGAGGACGCAAAAGAGGCGTCGGCGTTGCTAAACGTCGCGCTAACTAAACGCAACGGCGTGCCAATGTGTGGTGTGCCCTATCATGCTGCGCAAATCTACATCGCAAAACTGATCAAGGCCGGGCGGCGCGTAGCCATCTGCGATCAAACCAGCGAGCCGCAGCCGGGAAAAATTGTTTCGCGCGATATCACTCAAATCGTCAGCGCTGGCACGGTAAGCGACCTCGATTTGCTTGAGGCGAAGCGCGCAAATTATGTCGGCGCCGTCTACGCGGATTCGGGCATTTTTGGTTTTGCCTACGCCGATCTCAGTACCGGCGAATTCCGAATCACCCAGTTGGAAGATCGACAGTCCTTGCTCGATCAACTGGCGCGCGTTTCGCCGGCCGAATTGTTGATCAGCTCGGAACAGAAAGAGCAGATGGGCGAAATTGATCACGTATTGGAGTACGACAGCTACGCGTTTCTGCCCGAACAAGCAGTCTTCACGTTGTGCGAACATTTCAGGGTCAAATCGCTCGACGGATTTGGCTGCGCGCAGATGCGCCAGGCAACAGCGGCTGCAGGCGCGATCGTGCATTACCTAAAACATCAGCTTCGACGAAAGATTGACCATCTCACCTCGTTGCGCAGCGATGCGCCTGCAGACTACGTCCTCCTCGACGCTGCTACACAGACGAATCTCGAACTGGTGGAGTCACACAGGCTCGATGACACAACCCTGCTCGCAGTACTTGATCGAACGGCAACACCGATGGGCGGACGCAAATTGCGTGCGTGGATTTTGCAACCGCTTCGCAATCTCAGCGAGCTGCAATGTCGCCACCAGATGATCGCCGATTTATTGCAGGAGCCGGATCTGCTTGCGGCTATTCGCGGTGAGTTGAAATCAATTCGCGACATCGAACGTGCTACCGGACGTTTGAGCCAGGCTTCGGGCAACGCCCGCGATCTGGTCGCGCTGAAAATGTCGCTTCAGCAAATCCCGAAATTGAAAGGCGAACTACAAAAGCTGATTGAGCGAATCAGCTTTGGAAAAGCGCCTGGTGTTGCGGAAGAAGACGGCGCGCTCGGAGAGCTCGCCCTACCAGTTGAATTGCAAAGGAATATCCACGAAATGCCGGAGCTGGCGGAGAAGCTGGAGAAGGCGCTTGTTGAGGGCCCGCCACTGACGCTGAAAGAAGGTGGAATCTTTCATGACGGATACGATGCCGATCTGGACGAGCTGCGGCGAGCATCGCGCGACGGGAAAAATTGGATCAGCCAATTGCAGGAGCGCGAGATGGCAGCCACCGGAATCAAGTCGCTCAAAGTGCGTTATAACTCCGTATTCGGCTACTTCATCGAAGTGACAAAATCCAATCTTGCGAATGTGCCTGCGCATTACACGCGCAAGCAAACGACCGTCGGCGGCGAACGGTTTGTCACGCCCGAATTGAAAGAAATGGAGGCCAAAATTCTCGGGGCAGACGAACGCGCCCGCCAACTCGAATACCAGCTCTTTCAAAAATTGCGCGACGAGGCTTTGCTTGAGCTCGGTCCGATCCAGAGAACGGCGGAGGCAATCGCGGTTCTCGACGTTATCTGCGCGCTCACGGAAACCGCGCGTCTCTTCCGTTATTGCCGGCCGACATTAAACGAAAGCTTGAGGCTCGCTATCAAGGACGGCCGGCATCCCGTCCTCGATCAAACTCTGGTAGAAGAGAAATTCGTGCCGAATGACACGTCGCTCGACGGCGAAAATCTGCGGCTGGCCATCATCACGGGACCGAACATGGCCGGGAAATCAACCTACATCCGCCAGGTCGCACTGATTGTGCTGATGGCGCAGATCGGCAGCTTCGTCCCGGCGGAGAGCGCAGAGATTGGTCTCGTTGATCGGGTCTTCACCCGCGTCGGCGCAAGCGACGATCTCGCGCGCGGCCAATCAACATTCATGGTCGAGATGAACGAGACCTCGAACATCGTCAACAACGCAACCGAACGCAGCCTGGTGATTTTGGACGAGATTGGCCGCGGCACCTCCACTTTCGACGGCCTCTCAATTGCGTGGAGCGTCGCCGAGTTTCTGCACGACAACATCAAGGCACGAACGTTGTTCGCGACGCACTATCACGAGCTGACCAAGCTCGCCGCCGAACGCAAAGGCGTTTGCAATTTCAATGTCGCCGTGCGCGAATGGAACGAACAAATCATCTTCCTGCGCAAAATTATTCCCGGCGGCGCCGACAAAAGTTACGGGATCCAGGTCGCGCGTCTGGCCGGATTGCCAAAAGCAATTCTCGACAGGGCGAAAGACATTCTCGCGCACTTGGAGAATCCAAACACGGCGGCGCCACATGCGAAGCAAGGCAAGCGAAGAACAACGAAATCGATGCCGGAATCAGAAAAGCCTCAGCTTGATTTATTATGAGATGGACCGTGCTATTCCTCCCGCTAATCGCGACAGCCGTCGCTCAGCCACTCGCGGCCGCGCCCACCTGGCCGATTGAAAATTGTCGATCTGTTTAGATCGGCAAGGCAGCAAGCCCAAGGCGCGCCTGATTCGGGAACTCAGTGGTTCATCTTTGCCGCGGCTTTCATGATCTCAGCCTGTACCGCTGGCATTATGTCAGCCATATAGGCACCGACCTTTTGCATCGCTGATTTGCCGATAGGTGAGCCATAAAAGTCGGCCAGCGCTTTCAGTTCGTCGGTTGTGAAATTTTTTACCATCGCGTCCATACTCGCTTTGGTTAGTGCGGCGAGGTCGAGTTGTGTCGTCATCACTCGCTTGAATTGATCGCGTTGATCGGGCGGAAGGTTCGCAGCCATTTTGTCTACCATGTCGTCAAGCAGTGCCTTGGGCGGGTTGACTTGCAGATAACGTTCCGCTTCACGGCGCCGCGTTTCGGGAGTGTCAGTGGCGCCGAGAACTGGAAGTGAGGCGCAGAACGCAAGGATGAGTAGGAACAGGAGTTTTTGCTTCATATTGACAGACTGATAAGGCAGCACACACGTCGACGCGATCCTTTCTGATACATCTTAAATTGTCGATCTGTTTAGATCAGCAGGGCAGCAAGCCCAAGGAAGACGAGCAGGCAACCAACGTCGGTGAACGTTGTTACGACGATACTGGATGCCGTTGCCGGATCAGCCCCGAATTTCTTGAGGGCCAATGGGACCATCGCGCCAGCCACACCGCTAAGGGAACAACTTATCGTGATAGCGAGGAACACCACGAAACTTAACATAAGAGCTACCGGGCTTTTCACCATCGTTGCAAAGATGAACATCGCGATTCCGCCTGTTACGCCGGTGAGGGCTCCATTTAATGTTCCAAGCAACATTTCCTTGATCAGGAGCATACGTTGTCTGCCAGACCTCAAATCGCCCAGGGTCATCCCGCGCAAGCATACTGCGAGTGCTTGCACGCCGGTATTTGCTGCCTGCCCGATGAGCACCGGTAGGAACACTGCCAGCGCAATGACTCGGTCGATCGTTTCCTGAAAAAATCCGACTACAAGCGCGGCAAGTAATCCGCAGAACAGATTTACCTGGAGCCAGGGATGTCGAAACCTGAGGCTTCGCACCCACGGCGTGGTAAGCCGCTCTTCTCCTTCTACACCGACCATTTCGCCCGCTTGTGCGCTTAGTGCGATCGCCTCGGCTTCAAATAGCATCTGACCGCGTAGCAGCCCGAGTAGTCGTCCCGTTTTTTCGCAGACCGGATAGACCGGATAGTGCCGAACCAGAACCGCTCGCATTGCGTCAGTCAGCGACATTTCCGGCGTCAGGTAGAATGGATTCGTGAGCATGATTTGCTCCAGACGTTGATTGCTCTGCGCAAGTAGCATGTCCCGCATGACAACTACGCCGAGAAGTTTCTCCTGGTCGTCTGTGACAAAGGCGTAGGTGATAATTGTTTTTCTGGCGAGGAGCCGAATTTGTTCGGTTGCTTGTGCGACCGTCGTTTGCGGCCGAAAGACCGCCAACGGCGGCTGGATTAGTCGTCCAATCGTACGTTCCGGATACGTTTGGTTGTGCATCCATTGCGCGGTAGTTTCTGGGGAAGCAGTCGCCAGGATAGTCTGCCGCCGAGTTGAATCGAAGCGCTCGAGGATGTTAAGCGCTGCTGCGGGATTGAGCAGTTCGAGCATATCAACCACAAACTCGTCCGGATACGGCTCCAGCATTTTAGCCGCCTCACGTGGATCGCGTTCCACCACTTTCGTAAACAGTGTCCTGATCTCGGGTTCAATTTCTCGGATTGCGCCGGATTCAGTTTCTTGGTGATTCATGGAGCGAGTGTGGCAAGCCAACGCGTCTGTGGCAACTTTAACTGTTCCAAATGAGGTAAACGTCGCGTAGCCCCGACTTGGAAATAGCCGTTACCTGTCGATTTTTACATTATGCGTGTTCTCGTTATCACCGGTGCGGGCGTTTCTGCTGAAAGTGGAATCCCGACTTTTCGCGGCAAGGGCGGTTACTGGCGGAACTTCGATGCAGCAAAACTGGCCACACCCGAAGCATTCGAGCGTGATCCGAAACTTGTTTGGGAATGGTATAGCGAGCGGCGGCAGCGGGTCAGCAATGCGAGGCCCAATGCCGGGCACGAAGCGATTGCGAAGCTGGCCCGACAGGCAGACGATTTCCTGCTCGTCACGCAGAATGTGGACGACTTGCACGCGCGTGCGGGACTAGCGAACGAAGCAATGGTGCAAATTCACGGGAACATTTTTGTAACGCGCTGCTCGCGCTGTGATTTTCGCCGCGATTGCGATCACGATCACGAGGATGTTCTTCCGAGATGCCCTGAATGCGCCGCGCTCATGCGGCCTGGCGTCGTCTGGTTCGGTGAGCGACTGCCCTTGAGCGAGCTGCAGCGCGTTGAAAATTATCTCGATCGTGGAGCTTGCGATCTTGTGATCGTGGCAGGAACGACTGCGGCGTTTGGATACATCATTGATTGGGCGCTGCGTGCTAGCGGTAGTGGTGGCGAACTTCTCGAAGTGAATCCTGAGGAGACGCCGATCTCACAATTCGCGACACAACTCGTGCGCGAGCCGGCTGCGATTGCTCTGCCACGTATTGTCGACGCGATCGTGAGTTAGTCTCACGGATAGTCGGTTCTAGACCGAAAACGCGTCGGCGACGAGGCGGACTTGCTCGCGTTTGTGCCGAGCCAGGGCGCCGACAGCGGGGCTGGCGCTGGCGTCGCGTCCCGCGTAGGCGATTTCGCTGCAAAAGAGCGTGTGCAATCGCGGTTCGATGAAAGTCCATGCGCCCATGTTTTGCGGCTCTTCCTGACACCAGACAAACTTCGCGTTCTTTGAAAATGGCTTGAGTATTTCGCGCAGCCTTTTTTCCGCGAGAGGATAAAGTTGCTCGATGCGAATGATCTCCGCGTCATCAATCTTGCGCTCGGTTCGATACTTCAGGAGATCGTAATACACTTTGCCCGAGCAAAAGATAATCCGCTTCACTTTGTCGGCGGGGCCAGCTTCTGGCGCGCCGAGGATTTCTTCGAACCGGCCATGGATAAATTCTTCGGCAGGCGAGGAAGCAAACTTGGCGCGCAGCAGACTCTTGGGGGTCGCGATGATGAGCGGCTTGATGAACTCGCGCTTCATTTGGCGCCGCAACACGTGAAAATACTGCGCAGACGTAGTCGGGTTGCAGACTTGGATGTTGTCTTCGGCGCACGCTTGCAAGAAACGTTCCAGCCGCGCGCTCGAATGTTCCGGACCCTGGCCTTCATAGCCGTGCGGCAGTAGAAGCACGATTCCGCTCGGCCGCTGCCATTTTGATTCTGCTGAAACGATAAATTGATCAATGATGGTCTGCGCGCCGTTGGCGAAATCACCGAACTGCGCCTCCCACAGGCAAAGCATTTTTGGATAGTCCAGCGAGTAGCCGTAATCAAACCCAAGTACGGCAGCTTCTGAGAGTGGACTGTTGTAAATACAAATCCGCGCCTGTCTTTCAGCCAGATGCATGAGTGGGATGTACGGTGTGCCCGTCTTCGCGTCGTAAAGCACCGAGTGACGGGTGCTGAATGTACCGCGTGAACTATCCTGCCCCGACAATCGAACGGGAATTCCTTCCAACAACAAGGAGCCGAAAGCGAGCGTTTCGGCGTAATGCCACTCATAAGGACCGCCTTGGTCGAAGACTTGCCGCTGGTGGTCGAGAACAATGCGTTTGATCTTGGGCTGAACCTCAAAACCTTCTGGAACGCGGGTAAGACCATCGACGATCGTCTTGAGCGTTTTCTCGCTAATCGCCGTCGGTTCAGATGTGCTCGTGTATTCCGGCTGAAAAATCGCTGTCGATTCTCTGAACTTTGCTTTCTCGCTGGCTTTTCGTTTTTCGATGGCGTCGACTTCGTCTCTCGTCATTTCCAGCCGCAGTGCAAACTCCGTTTCCAGCGAGGCGGCGTCGTCTTCGCTGAGGGTGCCCGCTTCGAGCAGCTCGTGTTTGTAAAGCTGGGTTACCGATGGGCGTTTCTCGATTTTCGCGTAGAGATCGGGCTGGGTGAATGCGGGTTCGTCGCCTTCGTTGTGGCCATAGCGCCGATAGCTATACATGTCGATGACTATGTCGCGCCCGAATTGCTGGCGAAAATCGAACGCCATGTCGCTCACAAACTTAATGGCCAGGGGATCGTCGCCATTTACATGAAAAATTGGCGCCTCGATCATTTTGGCGATGTCTGTGGAATAATGCGAGGAGCGCGCATCCTTCGGCAGTGTGGTGAAGCCGATTTGATTGTTCACCACGATGTGAACCGTGCCACCGGTGCTGTAGCCGTGTAGTTGAGATAAGTTGAGCGTCTCGGCTACGATTCCCTGGGCGATGAAAGCCGCGTCGCCGTGCACCAGCAGCGGCAAAACTTTTCGCCGATGCTCAGTATCTCCGCGAATTCGTTGCCGCGCGCGCGCTTGGCCTTCGACGACGGGATCGACGGCTTCCAGGTGGCTGGGGTTTGAGGACAGGCGGATCTCGACTTCGGCCCCTGAAGCAAGTTTGCGGACCGAGTGGTAGCCGAGATGGTATTTCACGTCGCCATCGCCGGCCACCAAATCCGGAACGTAATTCTCGCTAAATTCCGTAAAGATAACCTTCAGCGATTTGCGCAAAAAATTCGCGAGCACATTGAGACGCCCGCGATGCGCCATACCCATGCAGATTTCCGCGACACCGCCATCAGGGCATCGGTGCAGGATCGTATCAAGAATTACCATGAGCGATTCCGAGCCCTGAAGGGAAAACCGTTTTTGCCCCACGTAGCGCGTATGCAGGAAGGTCTCAAACGATTCGGCTTCGAGCAGCGCCCGCAACAGCGCTACCTGAACTGTACGAGCCGTCGAATGTTTGTGCGGCCGCGTTTCCAGTCGCCGTCGTATCCACTCCCGAATCCGCGGGTCCTGGATATGCATGAATTCCGAGCCGATGGAGTCGGCATAAATTCTCTCAAGGCCGGCGATCATCTCGCGCAAAGTCATCTGGCGATTGTCGAGGAAGAATTTCGATGAAACGCGAAGGTCGAGATCTGACTCGTTAAATCCGAACTCGTGCAAGCTCAGCAACGGATTTTGCGGTCGCGTCTCGGCCAATGGATCGACGCGTGCAATGGTATGACCGAGTGAGCAATACGCATACACGAGGCCATCGACCCGTGTCTGCAACGCTGCCTCCCGAGCCTCGGCCTCCGCTACCGCCGCGCCGTCGCGCTGGGGCAGATTCCCCAGCTCAAATCCCTCGAAAAAGGCAGACCACCCTGAGTCGACTGACTCGGGATTTTCCTGCCAGCGCCGGTAATTCTCCTCAATCAGGTCGATATTCTCGCGAGCGTCAATTGATGTACGCATAGGAAATTTAATCTCCGACGATTGCGCAGCGCGGCAAGTCTGTAGCCACCCGTTTGTGGCCGATAAAGGGGGAGTGACAGCACTACAGTGGCCCTCCGGCGGGTTGACAGTGGG
>WNFW01001051.1_pt1 | contig 18447 bp, 18 predicted proteins | sample 5400131 | NCBI WGS metagenome assembly WNFW01 (sample SAMN13153362, study PRJNA577476) | soil metagenome | isolation source: 20 cm soil or saprolite under grassland replicate 1 | place: USA:California | collected 2016-06-15 | reverse complement strand
CATATCTCACCAAGTCGGCTACCGTATTCACTGGTAGGTCGTGGTGAACGGCCAAAATTTGTGGTGTTTCGATCACCTCGCAGACCGGTACGAACGCCTTGACCGGATCGTAGCCGATGTTGGCGTGCACGGCCGGGCCGCTCGTCAGCGACCCGCCAGGGGTGATCAGGATCGTGTAGCCATCGGGATCGGCGGTCGCGACCGCCTTGGCACCGATGCTGCCCCCGGCTCCGCCGCCGCGGTTTTCCACCACGACGGTCTGGCCGAGCACGACGCTTAGCCGGTCGGAGATGATACGCGCCATGCCATCGGTCGGTCCGCCGGCCGGGAACGGCACGATCATCCTGATCGGCCGGTCGGGATAGGGCTGAGCGTAGGCGAGGTCGGTGCTGCCCAGCATCAAGCTGGCGCCCAGCAATGCCGTAAGCAGTGCGCCCGTCATTTTGGCCGTCTCCTCCGTTTTGGTCCGATGCTGCGAACCCCTAGTCTATTCTGGGTCCAGCGATCGCCAAAATGCCAGATGTGACGGTAAGGAAAACGTGGCCAGGCATCTATCCAACAACACCGATCCCTTTGAGCGAACTCTTCCGGTGCGTCTGGTATGTAGTTGACATCAGAGACGAGGAATTGACACATACGTCAATAAAGTGCATTATGCGCTTCGGCCAGAGCGAGGGGCGCATGGAGCGGGTGCGGTTTCCGGTCAAAGGGGTGACCCACCACACGGCCGAGGAGTCCGAGGCCTATCGGCGCAGCGGCTCCTGGATCTGGTCGACGCTGGGCGAGATGCTACGCGAGGCCGCGCACGAAAAGCCTGACGTCACCTATATCGCGGCCGACGACGGCAGCCTGACTTTTGCGCAAGCTGACGCGCTCTCAGAATCGTTGGCCGCCTCGCTGCTCGAAATCGGCCTTGAGCCTGGAGATCGCGCCATCTTTCAGTTTGGCTCGGTCAAGGAGATCGTCGTCGCGCTGTTCGGGTGCTTCAAGGCCTCCGTCATTCCGGTGTGCACGTTGCCCCAGTATCGCGAGATCGAGATCGGGCAACTGACGGAACTGTCCGGGGCGAAAGCCTATTTCGTGCAAGGCGATTTCAGCCCAGCATTCGATCTCGCGGCCTTCGCGCGCCGGATGGTGCAGGAGCACGCAATCCTGACCACATTGATCGTGGTCAGAGGGCAGGCTAAGGCGGGCGAATACGATTTCGCCGAATTGATCAGCCGCCATTCGCGCGCAGATGCACGCGCCGCCACCCGCCGTGCCGATGCGTTGCCCGGGGATGTCGCCTTATTCCAGCTGTCAGGCGGCTCGACCGGCGTCCCGAAGATAATCCCGCGGATGCATGCGGAATATCTGGGTTCCGCGAACTCCTGGAGCGTGCGGCACGGTCTCGGACCGGACGACGTTTCACTGTGGGCGCTACCGCTCATTCACAATGCGGGAATGCTGTTGATGCTGGTTCCCTCGCTGATCTCGAGGCGCAAACTCGTGATCCAGGCGAAGTTCGACGTCGACGCGTTTCTGCGGGCGATCGAAACCCATCGCGTCACCTATACCGGCAGCATTGGCCCTATTGCGCCGCGCATCATCGAATGCCCGGACATCGAGGCCTACGACCTGAGCACCGTTCGGCGACTTTTCACGATTGCTCGCGCTGAAGCCGTTCAGCAGAAAACCGGGATCGAATGCCATCACATTTACGGAATCACCGAAGGTATGCTCATGAGCACCAGCGTCGGCGACCGAGCAGAGGCACGCTTCGGCACGCTCGGCTGGCCAACCGGCATCGATGACGAGGCCTGCGTGTTGAAGATCGGAAGCGAGCAGCCCGCGGCCGCGGCCGCGGGCGAGCCTGGGGAACTTTGCTTCCGTGGAGCACATACTTTGCGCGCGTATTTCAATGCGCCGGTGGTCACCGCCGATAGCTTCACCTCAAACGGCTTCTTCCGTAGCGGCGATCTCGTACGCACAGTGCGCATCGCCGATCGCGACCATTACATCTTCGAGGGCCGCCTCAAGGACAATATCAACCGCGGCGGCGAGAAATTCGGCGCCGAAGAGGTCGAGAACGTCATCGTGCGTCATCCCTCGGTCAACGACGTGCGCGTGGTCGCCATGCCCGACCCGTTCTTCGGCGAGAAGGCGTGTGCCTTCATCATCCCCAAACCCGGCGAAACGGTACCATCGGTGGCGGCGCTCGGCGAATTTTTACAGCGGGAGGGGCTGGCGAAGTTCAAGTTGCCGGAACGGGTGGAAGCGATTGCCGAATTCCCGGTCACGCGCGTGGGAAAAGTGGATAAGCAGGCGCTGCGCCGCATGATTTCCGACACACTGGCGCGCGAGGCAGCAAGCCAGTCGCCCAAGGTCGCGTGATCTGTCTCGCCCATGAGCCAAAGCCCACGGAGATCGCCTGTCATGCCCGCAACCGCACGGTCGGCGAAGACCGCCCCACCCAAAGCCATGGGGAAATCCAAGAAGGAAGCCTTGCGGCGCACCGTGCTCGAGGCGGCTGCCAAGCTGTTCGCGCAACGCGGATTCGGGGGCACCAATCTTCAGGATATCGCGGATTCGCTGGGGATCAGCCGTCCGGCGCTCTACTACTACTTCAAGAGCAAGGACGACATCCTCGCCTCGCTCGTCGAGGAAGTGACCGTTTTTTCCGTCCATCAAGCGACGGAGCTTGCGTCCAAGGCCGACTTCAACCCCAGCGAGACGCTTCGCCAGATGGTGTTCAACCACGCCAAATGGCTGCTCGAACATCCGATTGAGTTCCGAGTGGTGGATCGCACAGAGAACGATCTGCCCGCGGCCACGCGACGCACCCACGATAAGGCCAAGCGAGCGCTGCTCGACAACTTCACGCGCATCGTCGAGCGCGGCATCGAGCTCGGGCATTTCCGCCCCGTCGATGCCACGGTCGCCGCCTTCTCGATCATCGGCATGTGCAGCTGGACGGCATGGTGGTTCATGCCCCACGGGCGGGTGCCGCTCGAGGAGGTCGCCAAGTCGATCGCCGATTTTGCCGTCGCCGGCCTGCGCCGGAGCGACAATGTGCTCCCGCGCGAATTCGGCGCCGAAGAAGCGCTACGGCGGGTGAAAGACGATCTGGCTCACCTCGAGCGGCTGATCCGCCGCTCCGACAAGCGGCGCTGAGCGGAAAATAATATGTCGAAAAGCGCGGGTGCCAGAGTGGACACGGCCGTCAAGGCTTCCACGACCACGCAAACCGGTCCCGCGGCGGTGACCGCCGGTTTTCTAAATACCGACTGGAGTCCGCGCGACGTTCCGGACGGGACCGTGACCCGCAACGTCGTGCTGCGCACCGCCGATACCGCCGCTGTGACGGGCAGCCTGTATGGGCGCGGCAAGCCGGACACCGTCGTTTGTGTCATGCACCCGCGCGAATTCATGGCGTGCCACTATCTCATTCCTGATATCGTGGAGTCCGGCTGCGCCGCGTGGTCGCAGGGCTCTCGTTCCGTGGGCAACGATCTGCGGCTCGAGCACGAGGTGGCGTTGTTCGACGTTGCCGCCGGACTAAATTTCCTGCGCGCGCAGGGCTTCAAGAAAATCGTCCTACTCGGCAATTCGGGCGGCGCCAGCCTCTACGCCTTCTACGTTCAGCAGTCGGCCCTCGAGAGCCAGCGTCGGCTGGCGCGCACGCCCGGCGGGCGGCCGACTAGGCTCGACTCGCTCGAGATGCCGCAGATCGACGGCTTCGTCTTTGTCGCGCCGCATCCCGGCCAAGGGCTACTGCTCATGGGGTGCATCGATCCGTCGGTGACTGACGAGCGGGATCCGCTGTCGGTCGAGTCATCACTCGATCCGCTTGATCCGAAAAACGGATTTGTGGAACCACCAGCCTCCTCTCAATATCAACCGGAGTTCCTGGAGCGCTATCGCGCCGGTCAGCGCGCGCGCGTCGCCAAGCTCGACGCGATCGCCAAGGAGCTGATCGCTGCGCGGATGGACGCGCGCAAGCGATCCAAGGATGGCGGCGACGAACGTCTCCGCCGAGCCGGTGCGCACACCGCCATCATGACGGTGTGGCGCACCGATGCCGATCCCCGCTGCTTCGATTTGTCGATCGATCCGTCCGAGCGCTCCTACGGCACACTGTGGGGCAAGGATCCGCGTGCGTCCAACTACGGCGCGGTGGGCTTCGCGCGCAACTGCACGCCCGAAGCGTGGCTGTCCACCTGGTCCGGCCTGAGCTCGAATGCCGCGCTGGTAAAGACTGCGCCGTCCATCCAGCAACCCACCTTGCTTGTCGAATACACCGGCGACGTTTCGACCTTCCCGAGCATTGCGAAGGAGATCTTCGCGTCGATCGGCAGCTCGCAGAAATCCCATATCCGTGTGCGTGGCGATCACCACGGCCGCGCGCTGGCGAAAGGCGAGGAATTAGGCCGCAACATCGCCGGTGCGAAACTGCGCGACTGGCTGCGGGAGTACTTCGCCGGAACCGCATAGCGGCTGCAAATCTCAAGGAACATCGCAGTGCTCTTCCATATCGCCGGTGCCGGTCCTTCGGGGCTCTATCTTGCTTACTTGCTCAAGCGCAGCGATCCTGCGCGTGTCGTGCGCGTTTTCGAGCAGAATCGTCCCGACGTGACGTTCGGTTTCGGCGTTGTCCTCTCTGGGCGTGCGCTGCATTTCCTCGCCGAGGGCAGCGCGGACGTTGTCAAGCGTCTCAAAGGCAAGATGGAGCATTGGTCGAACCAGCATATCGTGCATCGGGGAGAGCGCGTGGTGGTCGACGGCAGCTCTTATTCGGCGATCGAGCGGTTGACGTTGCTGCGCGAGTTGCAGGACCTATGCGCCGCGGCAGGGATCGAGCTGAATTTCGAACACCGTGCGCAACGCGCCGCTGATCTGGCCGACTGCGATGTGCTGGTTGGCGCGGATGGTGCCAATTCCGCCGTCCGCGACAGCCACACCGACGCCTTCGGCACCCGCGTGGCCGATTTCCGCAATTACTTCGCTTGGTTCGGCGTCGAGTGCCCCTTCGAGGCCCATACGCTCACGTTCAAGCCAACGGACAGCGGCGCATTCGTCGCGCACCACTATCGCTATAAGCCGGCGATGAGCACGTTCGTGGCCGAGGTCGACACCGAAGCCTGGGACTCTATCGGCATGGCGGCCATGGCCGACGACGAGCGCCGCGCCTTCACCGAGAAGCTGTTTGCCGATACGCTGGGCGGCAGGCGACTGATCAGCAATCGTTCCATCTGGCGCCGCTGGCGGCTCGTCGAGAACGATCACTGGTGCTTCAAGAACATCGTGTTAATCGGCGATGCATTGCGCACCGCGCACCCTTCCATCGGGTCGGGCACGCGTCTTGCCATGGAGGACGCCATTGCCCTCTGGCGCGCGTTCGAGGCAGAGGGCACCGACATCGCCGCCGCGTTTAGCCGTTACAAGCGCAACCGGAAGCCGATCCGCGACAAGCTGAATGCGGCGGTGGAGCTGAGCGCACGGTGGTACGAACAGATGGGTAGCAAGATGAAAATGCAGTCCTACGAGTTCGCGTACGACTACTTGCTGCGAACCAACATCATGACCGCCGACAGGCTGGCGAAAGAATCGCCCGGCTTCATGCAACGTTATCGAGCCCGGGCGCTGGCGGCGACGGCCTGAAGCGCGTATCGGCGCTATCGTCAATAGGTTGACATTTGTGTCAAATATTGTAGGCTCAATGGCTCAAGGCGCGAGGCTCTCATGATCAAGCCGCTCGAACTGCATCCGAAGCTGCACGGGGTCGATCACACTGCACGGCCGACCTGGAAGCTGAGGGAAACGGTTCACTTCTACCGGGATATCCTGGGCCTGCCGCTCGTGCACTGCATCAGCGCGAAAGGATGGGGCCGCGAGAAAGGAAAACACGCCGACTTCCTGCATTTTTTCTTTGACAGCGGAAATGAGAGCACGATCGCGTTCTTCTATTACGTCGGCACCGAGCAGCCGCCGGAACTGGCCGTGCCGAAAGGCTATATGGCCATGGCGAATCACACGGCGTGGCGCGTGACGTCCGAGCCCGAACTGCTCGAGTGGCAGCGCCGGCTCGAAAGCCACGGCGTCAATGTGAGCCAGTTCGTGCAGCACGAGGTCATCGAGTCGATCTATTTCCGTGATCCGAATTGGTACCCGCTCGAGATCACGCGCAGTCTGCGCGATGTCGGGGAGCCGGATGCGGTGGATGCGGCTGCAACGATCGAAGCGGCGATGGAACTCGAGGCATGCGGGCGTTGGACCGACATCGAGCAACTCTGGCGCAACAAGGTGAAATTCGTGCAGGCTTCACAGGCTCAAGCGCAGGAGAACACCTTGGCATGAGCGGGTTCTACGTCCTCAACGTTCCGGAATTTTCCTCATTGGTCGACGCGGCGAGGAAATCAGGCCACTGCAAGGTGCATCCCAAGCGTGGCCACTATCAATTTGTTGAATTCGAGAACGAAGTCGAGATCCTGCGCCGGGACACCCAGATGAAGGAGGCGATCTGGTACGGATGCTTGACCGGAGGACTCGACGGCAAGATCGCGCATTTCGACAGCGATCGGCTGAAGCTGGTCGCGACCAATGAGCCGATTCTGGGACTCGATGGCAATTGAACGGAGCAGCGCGCGGGACGCTCCCAGGGGCATGCGCATTGGCGACCGGTTCGGCAAGGAGGTGGCCTTTACGGAGGATTCAATTCGCCAATTCGCGACCTATGTCGGTGACAGCAATCCGCTGCATCACGACCAAGCCGCGGCGGCCGCGTCCTCCTTCGGCCGGCTCATCGCCAGCGGAATACAAACCTTCTCGATGATGCTGGCTGCGGTGCCGGATTATCTGCGCCCGTGGCGGCCGAATGTCGGGCTGGAAGCATCAGTGCGGTTGCTGCAGCCGGTGCGCGCCGGGGACCGCGCCCACATAGAATGGGAGGTCACCGATATCGCCGACGCGCCGAAGCTGAAAGGCTGGATTGTCACGGTGAGCGGGCGACTCATACGCGACGACGGCGTGGTGGCGTTAACGGCAACATCCAAGAGTCTAGTCTATTGGCCAGTTGCAACGGGCCTTTGACGATACGTCCGGAGATAGGCCGGGCTGGGGCTGACGCGATGATTGACAAGGCTTTGGACTTGCTCGCCCGAATCATCGAACTCGCGCTGGCGCTCGCCTTCATCGTTGCGGTGTTATTGAACTTCACGAATGTCCTCGGCCGTTACCTGTTCGGGCTCTCCTTGCTCGGATCGGATGAGGTGCAGGTTTTCGTCATGGTTGCCATGACATTTCTGGGCGCCGTGGTGGTGACCCGGCGTAACGAGCATCTGCGGATGGACGTTCTTGTCCGATTCATGCCGGCATCGCTGCGCGTTGTGCTGCGGATTGCCGAGCAGCTTCTCCTCATTCTGCTTGCCGGCTTCGTGCTTTCGCAATCGTATTTTTATGCCGCCCAAATGTTCCGGATCGGACGCGCCAGCGACATGGCCGGCGTCCCCATGTGGATTCCGCATGGCGCCGTCGCGCTCGGCTTTGCACTGATCCTGCTGGTCGCATGCTGGCGCCTCGGCACGGTCATTACAAGACGTGAAGCGGAGCATGCAGCCCCCTCAGCCCCCGCAGACGGCAAGGTGTGGGAATGACGTTTGCCCTTTTCGTCGTGCCGGTCATTCTTCTTCTGATCGGATTTCCGATCTTCGTGGTGCTGCTGACCGGCGTGGCGGTCGCGCTGGTGTTCTTCATGCACGTGCCGCTCGTCATCGTGCACCAGAACCTGTTCGGCTCCGTCAACGCCACGCCGCTGCTCGCGGTCCCGTTCTTCATCTATGCAGGTGAATTGATGGGCCGCGGCAGTGTCGCGCAACGGCTGGTCGATTTCGTGCAAGCCGGCGTCGGCTCTGTTCGCGGCAGCTTAGGCGTCACGGCGGTGGGCACCTCCGCGATTTTCGGCGCGATCTCCGGCGCCAGCGCCGCGACGGTCGCCACCATTGGGAAGGTGATGGTGCCGGCAATGCGGCGCGCCGGCTATCCTGAAACGTTTACCGCCGGGCTCATCACCGCCGTCGGCGCGATCGACGTGATCATTCCGCCGAGCATTCCGATGATTGTCTATGGCGCGGCGGCGGAGGAATCCGTGGCGCGGCTCTATGCTGCGGGAGTTATCCCGGGACTGATGATCGCCGTGATGATCGCGGCCTACGTCGTCTGGCGCGCCAAGCGCGAGAAGTTCGGGGCCGGAGAGCGGTTCGATCCTGCGCGGTTCTTGCACGCCGCGGCCCGCAGTGTCTGGGCACTGGGCGCACCGGTCATCATTCTCGGCGGTATTTATGGCGGCGTGTTTTCACCGACCGAGGCGGCTGCCGTGGCCTGCGTTTATGCCGCGTTCGTGACCGCCTTCATATTTCGCGAACTGGGCTGGCGCGACATCGTCGAAGCCGCCGCTGCGACCGTATTGTTTACCGGGCAGATCCTCATCATTGTCGCCTGCGCCGGGGTGTTCGCGTGGCTTCTCACCGTCAATCAGATCCCGGCTGCCGTGACCGCGTGGCTGCAATCCTTGAATGTCTCGGCCTGGATGCTCCTGCTCGCGATCAACGTATTACTCCTGGCGGTGGGCTGCTTCCTCGATCCGCTGTCGGCGATCCTGCTGCTGAGCCCATTGCTGGTGCCGATCGTAAAGGCCGTAGGCATCAACAGCGTTCATTTCGGCATCGTGGTCACGGTCAACCTGGCCATCGGCTTGTTTCATCCGCCCTTCGGCATCAACATTTTCGTGGCGCAGTCCGTGCTCGGGCTCAAGCTCGAGACCATCTACCGCGGCATTCTGCCGTTCGTGATAATCTATCTGATCGCGCTGGCGCTCATCACTTACGTCCCGGAAATCTCGTTGATCGGCGTGCGCACCCTGCTCGCCAAAGGCTGAAAAACTCCAGAAAGGGAGGAAGAACATGCAAGTGACCACCAGGCGTTTGGCTGTGGCCGGCATCGCAGTGAGCGTGCTTTTGGCCGCAGTACCGGCGCGCGCGCAGCAGTTCACCATGAAACTGTCGCAGCCAACCATCAACGACGTGACCTATGAGTACTTCAAGCGGATGAAGGCCGGCATCGAGCAGCGCTCAGCCGGCAAAATCAAAGTGGAGATCTATCCGACCAATCAGCTGGGCCAACTTCCCGCGGTGGTCGAGGGCGTGGCGCTCGGAACCATCGAGGCGGCCGCCTCTGCCAACGGATTCTGGATCAGTCTCGAGCCTCGGTTTCAAGTGCTCGACGCGCCTGGCTTATTCGACAGCGTGAGCCACGGCTTCAAGATTCTCAACGACCCGGACGTCCGCGCACGGCTCGCGAGCTGGGGCAGCGACAAGGGCGTCGAGATCCTCGCTCCCAGCCTCTACAGCCCGCTGATGTTGCTGACCCACAAGGGGATTCGCACGGTCGCCGATTTCCAGGGTCAGAAAATCCGCACCCAGGGCGGCGCACCAATCCAAGTGGAGCCCCTCAAGAAGGTCGGCGTCATCCCGGTTTCGCTGCCGCTCGGCGAGGCGCTTCCAGCCATGCAGAACAAGACCATTGATGGGATGGTGGGTGCCGCGGCGCCGTACGTCGCCTTCAAGTATTACGACATTGCCAAGCCAATGACATACCTCCCGGGGACACTGTTTGCAGCTCCGGTGGTGGCCAACCGCCGCTGGCTCAAATCGCTCGGTCCCGAACTCGAGGCGATCGTGCGCGAGGAGTCGCGCAAAGCGGAAGAGGTATTCGGCGATTGGAACATCAATGACATCCAGAGCAAGGAGGAGATCTGGAAAAAGAACGGCGGCGAGATGATCACCATCTCGCCCGAGGAATCCAAACGCTACATCGATGCGGTATCTCCGGTCGCGGCGTCGATCCTCTCGGCCAACCCAAAGGTCAAAGACGATTACGAGGCGCTGCTCGCTGCTGCGAAGCGGTATCGCTAGGGCGACACCCGCCGAGACGGAATGCAGCAAGCCGCGGTCAAGCGAGAACTCGCGTTCTCAGGCCGGCCGGGCTGCACGGAGCGATCAACGAAGCCCAGCGCAGGTCGCACCTTAGCTGTGCGGCAAAAAGCTGGACGTTTCAAATGACCGCGAGCCGGCGCCGCATACTAGCGCTCGTTTGCGCGCGAGACTTGCGAAAGCACGGGAGAACCGCAGCCGCCACAATTGTCATTGGCTGCCCAAATCGTCCCTCTAGAAATGGCGAACCAAATCGGGGATCATCCCGATATCAATTTCAGCGTCTTTTCCCATGTCGCCCGCGCGTGAGGTCGAGCTCAAGCTTGAAGTGCCCGCCGATAGTCTGACTCGGCTGTCTCGCAGCTCGTTACTGCAGGCGGCGCGGCGGAAGCCGTCCAAGCCTGAAATCCTCATATCGGTCTATTTCGACACTGATAAGTTGAAGCTCCGCAATAAGGGCTTGTCACTGCGGGTGCGGCGCGTCGGCCGCCGCCACGTGCAGACGATCAAGCAGGAAAGCGACGAAAGCGCTGTCTTATTTGCCCGCAACGAGTGGGAGCACCAAATCGGCGGCAGGCAGCCCGAACTCGATGTCACCAAGGACCCGGCGCTCAGACCCGTGTTCAACAAGGCCGTGCGGCGCGGCTTGAAGCCGATTTTCGAGACGCGTGTGCGCCGCACGGTCTATCCGATCCGAAGTGGGGACAGCGAGATCGAGCTCACCGTCGACAAGGGAAAGGTCGAAGCAGGTCGTCAGTCCGCGCCACTCTGCGAGTTGGAACTGGAGCTCAAGCGAGGCGAATCGGCCGAGCTTTTCAAGCTCGCGCGCGTGCTGGCCGAGGAAGTGCCGGTCCAACTTGCGGTCAAGAGCAAGGCCGAGCGCGGCTACGCGCTCATTGCCGGCGAGGAGCCCGGGGCGGTCAAGGCGTCACCGGTCGCGCTCACACCGGATTGGAGCCGGCAAGCCGCATTCCAAGCTATTGCCAGGGCATGCCTACGCCAGCTTGTCGCCAATAAGCCAGCCACGCTGCGCGGCGACCCCGAGGGCGTGCACCAGATGCGGGTCGCGCTTCGGCGCTTGCGCGCGGCAATCTCATTATTCGCCGACATGCTTCGTGATCCGCAGACGGAGGAGATGAAGACTCAATTCAAGTGGATCACTCAGGAGCTGGGTCCAGCGCGCGAACTCCATGTCTTTATCAGTCGCGTCGTAAGGCCGCTCGCACACGGCAAACCAAATGGCCCGGGGGTGGCGGTCCTCGCCAAGGATCTCCAGCAAAGACGCGAGGAGGCGTTTGCGTGCGCTTGCACCGCCGTCGAATCCACACGCTTTCGTAGGCTTGTTCTCGATACTGCCTGCTGGATCGAAGCCGGCGACTGGACGCGCAACCCCGACGATCTCACGCGCATGCTGCGAGAACAGCCGATTGTCGGTACTGCCGCCGACGAGCTGCGGCGCCGCTGGAAGAAGCTTCTGAAAGCCGGTGCACAGCTCCGCGAGCTCGACCCGCAGCGGCGGCATAAGATGCGCCTCCAAGCCAAGAATCTCCGGTACGCCTCGGAATTCTTTGCCGGCGCCTTCCCGGGCAAGAAAGCTGCGCGCCGAAGGCAGCGCTTCGTGGCTGGATTGCAGAAACTACAGGATGCCCTCGGTGAGTTGAACGACATCGCAGTCCATGCGGGGCTGACCGAACGGATCGTCGATGCGCAGGACGCTCGCGACAAGCAGCGCGAAGGGCGCGCCAAGAAAGCATTCGCCGCGGGTCGCCTTTCCGGCTATGAGGAAGCGCGCATCGCGTCTGTGCTCAAGGATGCCGAGCGTGCCTACGGCGGTTTCAGCAAGGCGAAGCCATTTTGGTCATGATCTGGCGCGGTAACACAGGGCAATCATCAACGTTCGCTAGCGGGTCCGGTTCTTGTCGCCAGGCCTTCTTGGTCTCTCGTTGTTGACGCCGCGCTGAAAGCGCTTGATTGGTTATCAGGCGAACCCCGGAGGCATGCATGCGTATCGCCATCATTGGCGCGGGCTCGGTCGGCGCCACGCTAGGGCAAGCCTGGATCAGACATGGCGAGGATGTGACCTGGGGACTACGCAATCCCGCCGACCCAAAATATGGGTCATTACCCAAGCAGCGCGTCAAAAGAGCAGAGGAAGCAGTCAAGGACGCCGAGGTCGTGGTGATCGCCACGCCCTGGTCCGCCACCGAGGCGGCGATCAAGAGCATCGGCAGCCTCGCGGGCAAGATCGTGATCGACTGCACGAACCCGTTAGGCATGGGTCCCGACGGCTTGCAACTTGTGGTCGGGTTCAACACCTCTGCCGGCGAGCAGGTCGCGAGCTGGGCGCGGGGCGCCGCCGTCTTCAAGACGCTCAACACGACGGGCGCCGGCAACATGGCCAAGGCGGCCGATTATCCGGTCAAACCGGTCATGCTGGTTGCCGGCGATGACGCCGGCAAGAAGCCGCAGATCATGGAGCTCGTCGGTAAGCTCGGTTTCGAGCCAGTGGACGCCGGACCGTTGAAGAATGCGCGCCTGCTGGAGCCGTTCGCCATGGTTTGGATCGACCAAGCGATGAAGCGCGGCCGCGGGCGTGATTTTGCCTTCGCGCTGGTGAACCTGAGGTGATGCGGCGCGTTCCCGCCGTCTCGCGCGCTCGAGTCTCTCCTATGTTGGGCGAGGCGGCTGCGGGTTGTGGGCCGGATCGGTATCGTATTTGAACATCTGCGCGATGATCGGACCTCCAACCAAAGGTTTCAGCTCGGCCTCTAGCGCATCGGCTTTATCCTTCGCGTAAACTTGCGCGCCACTGACATAAAGCGCAAACGACTTGGTGTACTTTGACTGCTTGGCAGGGTCCTCGATCGTTTTCTTTGTCCATTCATAGAGCGGGAAATTTTTGACGCCGTTGACCTCGGCCTCGCTGACATAATCGGCGAAAGCATCGAACTGGCATTTCATGACGGCATCATGCCTGCTCAATATATCGGCGAGCGCGGAAATCAACGGATTTCCCGGATCGCTTCGCGCCACCTGGGCGAATTCGTCGTTCAGGGTCAACCGCAGCTGGAATTTCAGATCATCGCTCACGGTTCATGCCCATCCCCTACCGAGGGCCCTCTTAGCTGAACGAGCGTAGGATCCAACGATTTTCTCTCCCGATCCACGCCCGCCGCTTACCACCGGGCTAAAGCAGCAACCGAGCTGGGACATGACAGGATAAGCGATTGGCAGGCGTCCCAGTTTCAGGCTTAAATGAAAAAGATAGCTTTTTAGGGAGAAGGGCCATGAGAAGACATTCTGCCATTCTCTGCATCGGTGTGCTGGCAAGTTTTGCCGTTTTCGCTGCCGCAAAACCCGGCGTCGCGCAAGACAAGGTGATCAAGATCGGCGGGCTGTTTGCGATGTCAGGACCGGGTTCATACTTTGGCGTACAGGACAAGCAAGGCATCGAACTGGCGATCGAGCAGGTCAACAAGGCCGGGATCAACGGCTACAGGCTCGAGGTTCAGTACGAGGATTCGGCATGCAGTCCGCTCCCCGCGACGCAGGCAGCCAAGCGGCTCTTGGAGCAATACAAGCCGCAGGTCGCGCTCGGCGAAGAGTGCTCGGACGCCACGCTTGCAATTATGCCGCTCATGGAGCAGGCGAAGGTGCCGTTTCTCAACGCAGGCTCCTCCTCGATCAAAGTCACCGATCCCGGCAACCCGTGGACGTTTCGCATCATGCCCAACGAGGTCATGCAGGGCGTCGACATCGCCACTAATGCTTACAAGCGCCTCAACGCGCGCACGGCAGTGCTGCTCTACGAAAACACCAATGCGGGCATCGGTAATGCGAAGGTCTTCGCTGACACGTTCAAGTCGCTCGGCGGGGAAATCCTGGGTGATATCGGCTTCGGTCGCGACGTGAACGATTTCACCGCGATCGCAACTCGCATTGCCGGTCTCGGCAAGGTGGATGTGATCCCGACCTACACGCTCGAGGGGCAGGGGCTGCGCATCACGCAAGCACTCGCCCAGGCTGGCGTTACGAAGGGCGGGGGAGGACAGTCGATCCAACTCGGCACGATTTGGCTGCCGTTCGGTTTCGAGCAGAAGGCGGGCAAGGCAGCGCTTGGCTATATCCGTATCGTGCAATTCGATCCGACCGACAAGCGCGAAGTCGTACAGAGCTTCATTCGCTCGTTCAAAGCCAAATACAATCAGGAGCCGACGCACATCAACGCGCACGCGTTCGACCAGATTCTGGTCGTCGCCGACGTCATTCGCCGCGGCGGCAAGGACTCGCAGTCGATCCGCGACATCATGGCCACGACGAAAGACTTCTCAGGTGTGACCGGCAGTGTCGAATTCGACAAGACCAACCAAAACGTCAAGATGGATACGATCCATTACATGGAGACCTTGCCGGATCTATCGTGGAAGGCGCTCGGCTGGAACTGAGCGGTCATGTTGACCGTCGCCCTCCAGCAGGGGATCAACGGCATCGTTTTCGGGAGCCTCTATGTCCTCGTCGCATTGGGGCTCACCCTTATCTACGGCGTTCTCGTGCAGATCAATTTTGCGCACGCGGACATCGTGACTATCGGCGCGTTCGCGGCCTATTTCTTTACCTTCGTCTTCGGCGGCAATTATCTCGTCAGTATCGGCATCGCCCTCATCGTCGGCGCCGGGCTCGGGTGGGTCGTAAACGCAGCGATCTTCGCTCCGCTGCGCGAGCGCGGCAACGAATTGTTGCCGCTGATTGCGACCATTGGCGTATCCATTCTGCTGCAGAATGCGATGCTGCTCTGGTTTGGGCCGATCCCATATGCATTCGATAGCCCTTACAGCAACGAAGTCATTCGGCTGTGGGGCGGCACATTCATCACCTGGCAGAACCTGATCATCATCGTCGTATCCGCGCTGACGATCGCGCTGCTGTACGCATTCATGAAATTCACGATGATGGGGAAGGCCCTGCGCGCGGTCGCGCAGGATCGCGAGACCGCGGGCCTCATGGGCATCAACCCCAATCAGCTCGTCATGTTGACCTTCGTGATCGCTTCCGCGCTTGCCGGCATGGGCGGCGCCATGCTGGGACCCGTCCTCGTGCTTACGCCCTTTGCCGGAACGAGTCTCATCGTCAAGGCTTTTGCCATCGTCATCATCGGCGGATTCGGCAACGTAGAGGGGACGATCATCGCAGGCCTGGCGGTGGGTTTGATCGAAAGCTTCGCGACCCAGCTCATCAATCCGGGGTTGACCGACATCGTCGTCTTCACGCTGCTTCTGCTGATGCTGGCATTCCGTCCGACCGGGCTTATCGCCGAAAAGCGCGAAGAGAATGTCTAGCGAGGCCCGCCTGCGTGCCAGCCAATCAGGTAAGCGGCGCTGGTGGCTCCTCATCGCCATAGTTGTCGTCGCGACCTTGCCGCTGCTATTTCAAGATTCTTATTGGCGCGCGAACCTGATCGTTTGCGCGCTCAACGTCATTCTGGCGATCGGGCTTGACTTCATTCTCGGCTATGCTGGGCAGCTCAACCTCGGGCACTCGGCGTTCTACGGCATCGGCGCCTATGCCTCGACGCTGCTCATTATCAAGCTCGGCGTGCCATTCTGGATCGCGTTCGCCGCCGGAATGGCGCTGTCCGGCGCCGCGGGGATGGCGTTATCGCTGTTCGCGGTTCGACTGCGCGGCCACTATCTTGCCATCGCCTCGCTGGGCTTTGCAGTCATCGTGCACCAGGTCCTGCTGAACTGGATCAGCCTGACGCAAGGACCGCTTGGCATCTACGCTATCAAGCCGCCGCCGGACATTGCCGTGCCGGGGCTCCCGGTCCTCTCATTCGGCAACTCAGCCAATATGTTCTATCTCGTCGCGGGCTTCGCATTCCTTTTCTATGTTCTCCTCGACCAGCTTGTCCGCTCGCCGATCGGAGAAGCCCTCGCCGCCATCAGAGAGGACGAGGTTTCGGCGGCTTCGTTCGGCATCAATTGCACGGTCTGGAAGGTCTTTGCCTTCGGCATGGGTTCGGCGCTCGCGGGCGCCGCCGGCGCCTTCTATGCGAGCTTCGTCGGAACGCTGGTCCCGGATGCCTTTATCATCACGGAGTCGTTCACCATTCTGGCCATGGTGATCGTCGGCGGCATGGGAACGCTGACCGGCCCGGTCTGGGGCGCGATTCTGCTCACCGTCTTGCCCGAACTCTTGCGCGGAATCGGCGATCTGCGTCTCGTCGTCTATGGTGCTGCGCTGACCCTGGTTGTGCTGTTCGTGCCAGGCGGAATGGTGCAGGCGGCGCGGATCGTGCGCGCGCGTCTGGCTTGCTTGCCCATTGCGAGCACGCGTCAATGACCGCGTCGTCGCGGCCTGCTCCCGCGGTAGAAGCGCCTCCTGCGTCCGTTCTCTTATACGGCGAAGGCTTGCACAAACGGTTCGGCGGCGTGCAGGCAGTTCGTGACATTTCACTCAACGTTCCGCATGGCAGCGTGTTTGCCATCATCGGCCCGAACGGGGCCGGCAAATCGACGCTGCTCAACCTGATGAGCGGCCTCTATCAGCCGGACCGGGGCCGGATGATCTTCGACGGAATCCATCTCGTCGGCTTGCCGGCCCATAAACGGGCGCGGCTCGGCCTCGCGCGCACATTCCAGAAGCTGCGGCTTTTTAAACAGTTATCTGTGGTCGGCAACGTCATCGCCGCCTCTCACATTCATCACCAGATCCCGCCGTGGCAATACGTCATCCACGGGGGTGCGTTCGCGCGCGATGATGCCCGCTGCCGCGCGGAAGCAGACAAGCTTCTTCGCTTCGTTGGGCTGGAAGCGCGCGCGTCTGTGCTCGCAGCGTCGCTCGCCTACGGCGAGCAGCGCATGCTCGAACTTGCGCGCGCGCTCGCGACCTCGCCACGACTGCTCATGCTCGATGAGCCCGCCGCCGGCCTCAATGCCGCCGAAGTGGAACGACTGCTCGAGCGCATCCGCCTTCTTCGCGCCGGCGGCATGACCATTATCGTCGTCGAGCACAACATGGATTTGGTGATGAAGATCGCAGATCGCGTGCTGGTCATGGATTACGGGCAGCAGCTGTTCGAGGGGACGCCCGCCCAGGTCCAAGCCAATCCGACTGTCATTGCCGCCTACCTCGGGGCATGACGTGACCGCACTGCTCCGGGCCGAAGGACTTGAACTCGCCTACGGCGAGATCTCGGCTTGCCGCGGTATCAGTTTTCATATCGCGGAGGGCGAGATCGTCACTTTGATCGGCACCAACGGTGCCGGCAAATCGACCACGTTGCGCGCGATCGCCGGTGCACTTCTTCCGCGCGCTGGCTCGATCCATTTCCGTGGGCGGGACATCACACACCTGCCATCCTATGAGCGCGCCCGACTCGGAATCTCGCTCGTTCCCGAGGGGCGGCGCGTCTTTCCCTTCCTTACGGTGCGCGAGAATCTCGAGCTCGGCGCCTTCAAGTACCGCAAGGAGATCGGGAAGATCCGAACCCTGATGGGCAAGGTGTTCGACGTGTTTCCGCGGCTGCGCGACCGCGCGAGCCAAAATGCCGGCACCCTTTCCGGCGGCGAGCAGCAGATGCTCGCACTTGGGCGCGCGATGATGTCCGAGCCGCAACTCGTTTGTCTCGATGAACCCTCGCTGGGACTTGCGCCGATGGTCGTCCAGGACATCTTCGGCACGATCAAGACGATCAATGCTGCGGGTACGAGCGTGCTCCTCGTCGAGCAAAATGCGCGCTATGCGCTCGAGACTGCGAGCCGCGGTTACGTGTTGCAGACCGGAACGATCATCGCAAACGGCCCCTGTGCGGCGTTGCGCAACGATGATCGCGTACGGGAAGCCTATCTCGGCCGCAGCGCGGCCGAACAAGTGAAACTTTGAAGCGCGAACGAGCGGATCGATCGAGCTTTACTCGAAGTCGATCCCTGGCCTCGTCACCTTCCCAATATTGCCTGTTTCATGGCGCGCGGATCGCGATGGGGCCACGCGCCGGCATCGACCGCGCGGAGGAAATCGGCAAGGTGCTGGTTAAACGCAGCCGGCTCTTCGAGGTTGATGGTGTGGCCGGCATTGGCCATCACCACCAACGCCGCAGTCGGTATTGTCCGTTTCATGAGAAGCGCAGGTTCGAGGCAGGGCCAGTCCTCGTCGCCGGTCATCACGAGGGTTGGCACCGTGATCGCCTTCATCCTGTCGACGAGATCGAATAAGGAGGGGCGCCGTTTTTGAACGCCGCGCAAGGTGCGGACTGAACCTTCGCTCGAGTGCTCGGCGAGCTGCTGGGCGAATTCGTGCCAGCCGCGCGGGTCCTTGTTCTGGAACTGGACCCGCGTCGGCCCGAGCGCATAGGCCTCGACCGCCTTCGCCATGCCCTCCTCGAATTTCCGTGCGGCCGCCTCGGCTTCCGCTGCGAATTGCTGGCGCTGATTGGGCGCGGCACCGTAGCCGCAACCCGCCACCACCAGCGAGCGCGCGCGCTGTG
>WNFW01003019.1_pt1 | contig 18450 bp, 20 predicted proteins | sample 5400131 | NCBI WGS metagenome assembly WNFW01 (sample SAMN13153362, study PRJNA577476) | soil metagenome | isolation source: 20 cm soil or saprolite under grassland replicate 1 | place: USA:California | collected 2016-06-15 | reverse complement strand
AGAAAGATTACCGTGAGCCGGACGATTACGAATGGGAACCGACGCCGCACGATCAAGTGCTGGAGAAGGCAAAAGGGCATTTCCAGCCGCGACCACAGATTGATGGCGCGGAAGGCATCATTGAACCGTTGAAGCGTTGAACCGGAAATGAGCGCGATAGTTGAAACAATCGAAGCATTCGAACGACCCCCAGTGAGCATGGGCTCGCGCCTCGAAGGCGAATTGCTCGAAGTCTCGATGGGACCGCAGCATCCATCCACGCACGGCGTGTTTCGGATGAATGTGGCCCTTGAAGGCGAGGTCGTTCGTAAGCTCAAACCGGTCTTCGGTTATCTGCATCGAAATCACGAGAAAATCGGCGAGAACACCAGTTACCTCGGCTCGATGCCGTACACTGACCGGCTCGATTATTTGTGCTCGATGACCAACAACTGGGCGTACGCGCTTAGTGTTGAGAAACTCGCCGGAATCGAAGTTCCCGAACGCGCTGAGTATCTGCGCGTCATTCTCGCGGAGCTGACGCGGCTACAGAATCACGCCTCGCTTCTCGGTTTTTTGCTCAGCGACATGGGCGCGTGGGGTACGCCACTAATGTACGCGTTTCGCGAGCGCGAAAAAATTCTCGATCTCTTTGAGTCGTTATCCGGTTCGCGAATGATGTGCGATTACATGCGTTTCGGCGGCTGCCGCGTGGACGCGAGCGATGAGTGGCTGGCCCGAGCGAAACAGATTGTCGATCGTTTCCCGAAATTTCTCGATGAATTCGAAGAACTAATACTCGGCAACGAGATCGTCATCGGCCGCACCCAAAACGTCGGCAAACTGTCCGCCGAACTGGCGATCAACGCCGGCATCACAGGCCCGATGCTGCGCGCGTGCGGTGTGAATTACGACATTCGCAAAGTAGACGGCTACGGGTTTTATCCGCGGTTCAAATTCCGGATACCGCTCGGGGAGCACGGCGACACGTACGATCGCCTGATGATGCGGGCGTTGGAGATGCGTGAGAGCGTGGAGATCCTGAAGCAGGCATTCGCGCAAATTGCACCCGGCCCTGTTGTGAATCCAAAAGTAAAAGTGCGCGCATTTCGCCCGCCGGTTGGCGAAGCGTACGGTCGAATCGAAGGACCAAAGGGTGAGCTCGGATTTTATTTGATCAGCGACGGCACCCCAAACCCGTACCGTTACCGCGTTCGCCCACCAAGCTTCATTAATCTCACGGTGCTTGAGGACCTGTGCCTTGGTCACACGGTCGCTGATATAATGGTAATCCTCGGCAGCGTCGATATCGTGATGGGGGAAGTGGATCGATGATTGGCACAGGCATACTCAAGGGAATGGCCGTCACGGCGCGGAACTTTGTCGGAAGTTATTTCGAGAAGGAACGCCTAACCACGGTGCAATACCCGGAGGAGCGCAGTCCACTGCCGGAAAATTACCGAAATTTTCCGTTCCTGATTTTCGACGGCAACGAGCCGCACGCGGGGTTGCGCTGCGTGGCGTGCAAGATTTGCGAGAAAGAATGTCCGCCGCAGTGCATTTACATCGTCAAGAGTGAGGACAAAAAGCCCGATTACATGGGCAAACCGCAGTTTTACCCGAAGGTGTTCGATATCGACATCTCGGTTTGCATGAGCTGCCAGATTTGCGTTGAGGTCTGTCCATTTGAGGCGATCAAGATGGACAAGGAATTCGAGCTGAGTCAGCGGGAGCGGTTCGATCATCTGCTTTTACGGAGAGAGCAACTTTCCAAATCGAACGGATATTATCATAAAATCCATCCCGTCGAAGCAGAGGCGGTTGACAAGGGTCTCGCGGACGCGGCAGCCGCGGCGGAGGCGAAGAAGAAAGCTGCAGCTGAAGCAGCGGCGAAAGCCGCGGCAGCGAAGGCGGCGGCTGCTGCAACTGCTGAGGCGAAACTTGCGGCAGGCGGGCCGTTGCCATCGCCTGCTTCTTCGTAAACAACTCCGCGAAGCATGGATAGAATCACGGCGATGGGATGTTCTCGCGCGCGTAGCGGAGAGCGCGCGCCATCCAAACAAGCTCGTTTAAAAATTTCTCCACGCGACCGATGTAAGCTGGATCGGTGATTTTGCCGATCGCTGGATCGAAAAGCTTTCCTGCCGTGCCGAAATAGACGTCCGAGAAAATCGCGACCAGGCCGAGCTCGCGCAGCACCGGGAGCAAACTCTGGATCATTCGCGCACCGCCGAACGGACCAGCCGATACGCCACAAACGCCAACCGCTTTATGAATGTATTCCTTCAGATTTGTATCCAGCACATGCTTCAGCAGTCCCGGGAAACTGTGATTGTATTCTGGCGCTACGATGATCAGGCCGTCGGCACGCTGAACCGTGGCGCAAAACTGGCTATCCTTTAGCGCTTCGCCGGCGTCGTCCATGCGAATGGGAATTTTCCGGATGTCGATCATTTCCGTTTTGATGTCGCTGCGCTTCGAGACTTCACCGAAAACGAACTTGGCCGCGGGTTCGGTTAGGCGGCCTTGTCGCGGGGTTCCGATAATGATCGGAAGGAAAACGGGTAGGGCGAACTCTTGCTCAGGCATCCTTCGATTTGTCGCAGGAACCGAAGGAAGCTTACAAGCGTAATTTGCCACGCCAGAGTTAGAATTCCGAAATCCTCGATTTGAAAACGTTCGAGTTATGCAACCCGGACCAGCTATCGATCTAGAAACGCAATGGTTTATAGAGGAAGGTACTTTCGCAAAAGTCTTTCGGTCTCAGCCGTCCGATCAAAATTTCGGTAGGCGACTCGAAGCGCCCGATCAATTTTTTGATTACTGCGTAATGAGAAGCGTAACGTCGGCGATTGTTTGGCGCCGCTCGCCATGACCGAAATACGTTTGCGACCTAGTCACACGCCGACTGCTGAATTTTGGCCTCGGTGCTCCCGGGACACTCGAATTGACTCGTGTGGAGGGTGTTTTCCTGCATCAGGGCCGCCAAGAAGAAACCGATGTGCTGATGATGCCGAGTTGGACGTTACGCGCTGTCTTGAAGACGACCTCCATGCAAATCAATGTCATTTTGGGGCCGCCTTTGGATGAGCGGATCGTGATCTTTTAGAAATGGGTCGCGTGCTGAGGCAAATCCTTACAAGTCGGCGGATCTCGCATTCCTTTCGTAAGGTTTTGCAGTTGGGACCGACGAATCAGCGTGGACAAACAAAGCCGCGCATGAGGTGTGCGCATGACGAATGGACTAACAAAGCAATTGGTGACGAGGGCGAACTCGGAGAACTCGGACGTGTCCGACGGTCGAGCGATGACAACTCCGGCATGAGCACGGCAGATCTTCAGAGGGCATCTGGCTGGGTGAACGACCACGGCGAGTGTCTTTATCGATACGCTTTAGTGCGTGTACGCAAACCCGAAGTGGCGGAGGACCTGGTGCAGGAGACCTTTCTCGCCGCCGTGCGCGGTTACGAAAAATTCGGCGGCCGTTCGTCTGAGCGGAGCTGGCTCGTTGGCATTCTGAAAAACAAGATCGTGGATCATTTTAGGAAGCTTGGCCGGGAGACCTCGTTCACCGACATGGAATTTCTTTCGGATGAGTTTTCGGAAAAGTTCGTGTCAGTCGGTTTCTGGAACCACGATCACGGGCGCATGAATGGAAACCCGAGCCGGATGAGGTGATGCATCGTTCCGAATTCTGGCAGGTCATGCGTCATTGCCTCTTCAAACTGCCGGAAAAAATCCGTGCCGTTTTTACCATGCGCGAAATGGATGGTGTGCCTAGCAAAGAGGTTTGCGCGATCCTCTCCATCAGCGACAGCAATCTTTGGGTAATGTTGCATCGAGCGCGGATGGCGCTGCGGGAATGTCTTGAGATAAACTGGTTCGATACGCCAGCGGGAGGGACAGCTTGATGCCGGAGGAACCATACAACCCTTCGCCAATCGGCATGGTCCGGATACTCTCGCAATCCATGGACGAGCCGATGCCGCTGATGATGCGGATCAAGAAGCGGCTGCACTTTTTGATTTGCTGCTGGTGCCAACGCTACGAACAACAGCTTCGTTATATGCGTCACACGGCACGCCAGTTTCCCGAGCACGCAGACGAAGCGTCGGACGCCCAATTTTCAGCCGAAGCGCGGGAACGTATCAAGCAGAAGCTGGCGGAAAGCGCTCGTTAGGCTCAACTCGGCTGTAAGGAATCTCAGCCCCTGTCGACGAATGGGGCATGAAAACGGGCGTCGCCCTTGAGGGTTACGATCCGGTTGCGTATTTTACCGACGGAAAGCCGGTCAAAGGTTCGCCTGAGTTCACCGCGAGCTATAAAGGCGCAACGTACCAATTTGCCTCAGCTGAGCAAAACAGTTGTTCGAGAAATCGCCCGCAAAATACGAACCGCAATTTGGCGGTTTCTGTGGGTATGCTGCGTCCATCGACAAACTGGCGCCCGTCGAGGCCGAATATTTCGAGGTCCTGCACGATCGATTGATTTTGCAGCACAACAAGAAGGCTTGGGACCTTTGGGACAAAGACATTGAAGGCAACTTGAAGAAGGCCGACGCAACCTGGCCGACTTTGTCCCAGCACAAAGCGCTCTGACGACGAGCGGCGGGTTCCAAGCTGCTGGTGAGATCACGCAGTGCTCGTGCGTGGCTACGGAATTCAACCGCGCCCATCGGCAGGTTTCGATGAGTGCCTCAAGGTAGGGCGTGCGTTTCGCTGCCCGTCGTTGGCTTCACGCCCTCGATCGTTGCGGAAACCAGATAATCTTCGACGCGTTTACCGGGAACCCATTCCCGGATGAACGACCGCGACGAATCCTTTGGCGCGATCTTGATATTCTCAAAACCTGACGCCTCGAGCATGCGCTGAAGGTCCGTGATCTGCGAAGCGCCGGCCATACACCCGGTGTAAGCGCCCCAGTCGGATTTGATCTCCTCGGGAAGCGGCGCGGTCGCGACCATGTCTGCAACGGCAAGTCGTCCACCCGGTTTGAGCACGCGGAAAGCTTCCTCGAAGACGCGCTGCTTCTCAGGGGAGAGATTGATTACGCAGTTTGAGATAATCACATCGATGCTGTTGTTCGCGACTGGCAGCGCTTCAATTTCACCCAGCCGAAACTCAACATTCGTGAATCCGTTCTTTTGCGCGTTTTCCCGCGCTTTGCTCAGCATTTCATGTGTCATATCGACACCAATGACGTTGCCGGTGGATCCAACTGCCCGAGCAGCGAGGAAACAGTCGAATCCAGCGCCGGATCCTAGATCGAGAACCACCTGACCTTCTCGGAGCGAGGCAATCGCCAGGGGATTTCCGCAGCCGAGGCCGAGGTTCGCAGCTTCCGGTGCCATCGCTGACTCTTCGGCTGAGTAACCTAGCGTATCGGCACTTGTAGAAGTGCAGCACCCGTCGCCACAAGAAGATGTTTCTCCGCGAGCAGTCGCGCCATAACGCCGCCGGACTTCTTCGCGAATGGTTTGTGATGACGATTCGGCCAGCTTTGTTTCCATACGAGTAATTCAAGCGTGCGACCCAGTCTGCGCAAGGAAATCGGACGCAAGATTTGCCCGCGGCGCAAGGCCGCGTGGGTGGCGAACTCCGCCGGAATTGTGGACGCGTAAGGAATTTGACCATAAAGCGACGAATTCGCAGTGCGGGACCTCGACGTTGTGACCGTCGATACTAAACTTCACCATCTCGCAACCGGAATCTTCAGGACCATTCGCCGCATCAATAAGCGAACGAGTCTTCAGCAAAATAGCGTCGAGATCAGTCGCTCCTATTTTCAGGGCCGGCGGATCATGGACCTGTGAAATTTCGCCGCCGTCGGACAGCGACGTTGTCGCTAGTGACACGCAAACGCTCAGAAGCACGGCGAACCGCATTTGAAAGCCTAACAAATAATCGCCGTGCCCGGCTCAGACCAAGGAGCAATTATCTTGCGTTTCTCCTTCTCGTACGCATTGCAATTACTGCCACGCCAAAACCGAGCAGAATCAATAACGGGTAAAGAATTGCCGGCTGCGACGCTGCTCGTTTAGGCGCCGGAGGTTTTGGCCGACTCGCAAATTCGATCGGAATCTTGACCTGCGAACCTGTCCCCGGCTGGAAACGCCACTGTGAATACGCTTCCAGAGCGGCGCCATCAAGTTGTTTGTTTCCGGTGCTCTGCAGCATTCGCGCTCCCGTCACCTTGCCCGTCTGTTGATCGATCGTGACCAATACAACGCCTTTCCCTGTGAGTCCCTGTTTCGCCCATTCAGGTCGATAAACAGGTTTCGGCGTGTAGATCGCCTTTGGAGGCTGTTGTGCCACCGCCGGAGTTCCGATTTGGGCGTGCAGGGAAGAAACACAAACAAGCGCGAGCACTGAAACCAGAGCCGACTCGCGTATTAGTTTTCTTCTTGGAATGCTGGCGTTGCCCACCAGACCACGCGCTGCTGCACGCACTTGAGGATCCGACATTCTATAGACACTTCGGTCGAGCAGGTAGTGAATAAATCCTGTCGCGAATCCGAGCGCGAGCAAAACAGACAGCCATGTGGATGTTCGTAATTGCGTCGCAAGCGCACCGAATATTCGGTCGCCGTAATAAGTGCCGGTCTCGCGATTTGCTTCTACCTCAAAAACCGGGAGCAGCATGAGCGACAACAACATGAGCAAAAGCACGACCGCCCATGGGCGAACATTCAATCGGTGCAAGAACCGGCGCACAATACCAGTCGTTGGGGTTGGCTCCGCCGATGGCGTTTGCGACGCCAGCCCCGTAGCGAGTATCCAGTGTTGCGATGTCCAGATCACAAGGAAGAGAAACAAACTTCGCGGCCGAAGCGCCAGCCCCACCATCACTGCGAGGCCAACGATATAGAAGATGCGCGGCAACGACCATTGTGGCGTGCGCAGTTCGGCAAGCAACACGATTGCCGTGATGGCAAACAGCGCCAGCATCGCGCCGCCGCGGATTCCATTCTCAGCTGATACAATCCACGCCGGAAACCATCGGTCGACCCACTGGTCTTGATACGCTACCGCTCCAGCAAGAATATCCGCGACAAACACAAGCACGCCGCCCGCAGTCAGCGCAAAAAAGCGATCCCAGCGTCTGGTTTGAATACACGAGCCGCGATCCGCTCGGGAACGGTAGAGTGAAAGCGCACCGAAATGTTGCGCCGCAAAATGGTATGTCACGCAGGCGTAATCGATAATTGCCAGTCCAATCAGTCGTTCCTCGCGCGTCCATGGCAACGCTGAGTCTGCCGGCAGAAACAGCGCAAAACATCCTGCTGTTATGAGCACTGGCAGCGCGACAAACCGAATGGGCTGTGCTTGCAGGAGCGGTCGGTACGCCTCCGTGCAATACGCAAGATAAGTGCTGGACAATCGATGGCCGATCCAAAACAGAGCGGTCAAACCGAAGTAAAGCAGATCGAGCGGACTCGACTCGGGATTAGAATACCCTTGGGCGAGCAATAGCACGATCGGCGCAAGCCAAAGCGCGCTAAGCATCCAGAACCCGTCCCAAAGCGGTCCGCGCACCCACGCCGACGAACATTTCCGCATCCATGGTGCTGCCGCTCCGATCTCAAATACGGCGGCGGGTGAGGAAAGCTCGGCCATTCGAGCAACTACTGAGAGTGCCGTGGACGGCGCACTCAGATTTGTTTGTAACGCTACTTCGTTATCTCTGGAGTTGCATGTCGACGCCACCGCCAGTTGCGTTGACAGCAACGCCGTTTTGTGTCGAGGAAATGCGGACGATCACACCGGCCTGATTTGACATGATGGTGCCAGTTTTCCCAGCACCAAGAGTCACGCCCCGCGTACCAGCGCCACCCACGTTATAATGACCGTTGAAATCTTGAAGATGCTTCAGGTTGAAAACCTCACCATACGCGGAAGAGCTAGTCATCCCGACCCTGCCCACCGAAAGTCCTTTTACTTTAACGGGATAGTCTTTGCCTCGGTAGGTGAGCGTGCCTGACCCCCAGTTGACACCAATTCCAAGAGCGAAGCCACCGCCGCTCATGCGCAACGTTGCATCTGGTTTGGATTCATTATGGTGCGTCGCTGCCTGGGTGAAACCCGTCATCACTGCGACGACGAGCGATAGAATTGCGATTTTCTTGACAATATTCATATGAATTTCTTCCATTAATTTGCTGAAACTATCATTTATGTCCGACGGTTCTATTGGACGAAAGTCTTATATGCCGGTCGGCGACATTTGATCTACGTTACCCGGGCAACAGTTGAAAGTAAAAAATATGAAGTCACGAAGCTGCACATTAATTCATGGCGTGATCGCCATCGTCAGCCTTGCATTGAGCTCCACTGGCTCGGCACAGCAAGCGCAATCGCAAGAGATGACGACTACAACAACAACGGATCAAGAGACAACTAAACTTCCAGCTGGTGAATTGGATTCTTTAGTCGCGCCAATCGCTCTTTATCCAGATTCACTCCTGGCTCAGACGCTCGCTGCTTCCACTTATCCACTCGAAGTCATTCAACTTCAGCAGTGGATGGATAAGAACAAAAATTTGCAAGGCAAGGCACTGGCGGACGCAGTGGCCAAGCAACCGTGGGACCCAAGCATCCAGGGATTGGTGGAGTTTCCAGACGTGGTTCAGCGGATGGCGGGCAACATTCAATGGACCACGGATTTGGGGAACGCGTTCCTGGCCCAGCAATCTGATGTTATGGATGCAGTCCAGCGCCTGCGTGGAAAGGCTCAGGGGACAGGAAATCTAAAAACCAACGCCCAATCGGTGGTGAAGACCGAGACAGTCTCTAGCGGCAAGCAGGTAATCGAAATTCAGCAAGCGAACCCGGACATGGTTTATGTGCCCTCGTACGACCCGACTGTCGTGTACGGGCCTGCTCCTGTTGAATACCCTTACTATCCCTATACCTATCCCGGCTATGTGCCAGGGACAGCTTTGATGTGGGGAGCAGGAATTGCGCTGGGTGCCGCTGCTTGGGGTGCTTGGGGCGGCCACTGGGGCAATTGCGATTGGAACGGCGGCAACGTCAACATCAATAACAACAACAATTTCAATAGGAACTACAACAAGAACGTGAACCGTGGCCAAGCTCGCCAGGGCAACAATTGGCAGCATAATCCGCAACACCGGGGGAACGCGCCTTACGGTGATAGGGGAACCGCGAACAAGTTCGGCGGCACGGCTAAAGGCCAAGGTGGAAGAGGCGCTGGGGCTGGCAATCGCCCGGGTGGCGTCGGGGCCGCCGGTCGTCCCGGCGGTGCGGGCGGCGTCGGTGGTGCCGGGAGACCCGGTGGAGTTGGCGGTGCCGGCGGCGTTGGCGGTGCCGGAAGACCTGGTGGAGTTGGCGGTGCAGGCGGAGCTGGTGGTGCCGGAAGACCCGGTGGAGTTGGCGGTGCAGGCGGCGTTGGTGGTGTCGGAAAGGCTGGCGGTGCAGGGGGCGCTGGTAGTGCCGGAAGGCCCGGCGGTGCCGGTGGCGCTGGAGCGGGATCTCGTCCAGGTGGAGGCGGAGCTGGTGCGAGACCGGCCACGCGTCCAGCTGGCGGTACCACTAAAAACCAAGTCGGCAATCGCACTGCATCCTCGCGGCCTTCATCCGCTTCTCGCGGCGGCGGAGGATTTGGCGGCGGCAGTAGCGGAAATTACGCTCGCGCCAGCAGCAGCAGAGGCGGTCATAGCATGGGAGGTGGCGGATATAGTCGCGGCGGAGGTGGCGGTCGTGGTGGCGGAGGCGGCGGTCGCGGTGGCGGTGGAGGACGCCGAAGATAAAGAGACGAACTGTGAATGAGGGAAACTAAAATGAAATCAAGACTAAGAATTATGACTTCCTCGAAATTTACGCTGATCGCTTCTGCGATTGCTGCCTTTTACTTGTTAGGCTTCGGTTTGCACGCGGCAAAACCGTCGAAATCCGAAGCAGCTTCGGCGCCGCAGGCAGCTCAAAAGCAATTCGACACACCGAAACAGGCGGCCGACGCCCTTGTTCAGGTCGCTGCGAATTTTGATGTTGCCGCGGCGAAGGAAATTCTGGGGCCTGATAGCGAGGACATAGTCGCTTCGGCAGACCCGGTTCAGGACAAGAACCGTGCAGCGGAATTTGCAGCCAGGGCAAAAGAAAAAATGTCCATCCAGACAGAGAAGAAAAATCCGAATCAGGCCATTGTTTTGGTAGGTAATGATGATTTTCCGCTTCCGATTCCGCTCGTGAAGCAAAAAGGGAAATGGTTTTTTGATACGAAAGTAGGCCGCGAGGAAATATTAAATCGGCGTATCGGTGCCAACGAACTGAACGCGATTGAGATTTGTCGTGGCTTCGTCGAGGCACAACACGAGTATGCCCTGGAAAAGCACGATGGTGCGAAGGTGAACCAATACGCGCAGCGAATCATCAGTTCACCGGGAAAACATGATGGGCTGGCGTGGCAGAACGCGGATGGAACGTGGGGAGGTCCGGTTGGAGAAGAAGTCGCCAAAGCGCTGGAGCAAGGCTATTCCAATCCGAGTCAACCTCAGCCGTATCACGGCTACTACTTTAAGGTGCTAAAGGGGCAGGGACCTGCGGCGCCACTGGGGGAGATGGATTTCATGGTTGGTGGCGCGATGATTGGCGGGTTCGCCCTTGCAGCAGCGCCTGCTGAGTATCGAGTGACTGGCGTCATGACATTTATCGTCGGCCCGGACGGTGTTGTGTACGAGAAGGATCTCGGACCCGACACGCTGAAGACGTTCCAGAGCATGGACAAGTACAACCCGGACAAGACTTGGAAAATCACCAAGGACGACGTGGAAGAGGATGTACAAGAACAGGGTTCCGAGCCGCAACCACAATAAAGCGTAACGACTCGTCGCTGCCGTTAGCGGAGCGGCGCGGAGTCTCTCTTTCGACATTTGATTGCGCTCTCATCTTGTCGCTTGATGATGCTGCCCATGTTGAGTCGTATGAATGAGACACTGAAACGCTCATCCACGCGTACAACGCTGTGAAGTCGCGCTGATCACAGCATCCAACACGAGCCACGTCGATTTCGGTAGCCGAAAAACAAATCGCGTTTATCTGTTTTATCATGAAGACGCTCACCACACGATTTTTCGTCGCTGCGTTTTTCCTTGCCGCCGCAGCAGTTGCCTTCGCCAATCCTTTTAAGAGCAAGATCATCTCGAGCGACGATTCGGTCCTCGTAATCACGGTACCTGAGGATCATTTCATGAAGATCACGAATTTCACGCAGGACGGAGGCACAGATCGGGCCGTTGTTGAGGTGACTCTGCCGGGTGACACCGAAAATGGCGGGACTACCAACGTTCTCACAGCGACGCGGATTGATTTTAGTACTGGCGCCAACTCGCAGAACTCTCCTGAAATCGGTAACCGAGTGACAATTGCAGGCCCCGCTATTGTGAAGATCAGGCCAATAGTCGGTGCAAAGCTCTTCATCAGTTATAGAAAAGAGCGTGACGAGGGCAGCGGCGGAGGCGGGGGTGGAGCCGGAGGCGGTAGCCCAACGCCGATTCCAATCTTCAGTCCCACGCCTACCCCTACGGCTTCACCGACCTGCACTCCAGGTCCTCCTTTTTTCACACCCTGCCCCTTCCCCTGATTTCCAGCCCGGTGCTGATCTAGCCAGCAATGGCGTCAATCGCCTTCCATTCCTCCGGCGTCAATCTGAGCTTGGCGGCGGCGACGTTTTCTTCCAAGTGCGCGATAGATGACGTGCCGGGAATCGGCAGCATTACCGGCGATCGCTCCAGAAGCCACGCCAGCGCCACTTGAAATACACTGACGCCGTGCGCTTTTGCCGCAGTATTCAGCGGGTTTTCCGGTTTCAATCCTCTGCCTCCTCCGACGGGGAACCACGGCAGAAACCCAAGCTTTTCCTTTTCGCAATAGACCAGAACATCTTCCGATGTGCGGTCTTCAATGTTGTAGCGGTTCTGCACGCTTACGATCGGAACGATCTTACGTGCGCGATCGATTTCCTTTCGGTCCACATTCGATAATCCAATGTGCCGAATCTTTCCTGCCTCCTGTATTTGCTTGAGCGCACCGACGGATTCTTCAATCGGCACTTTCGAATCGACCGTGTGCAATTGATACACATCGATCCGGTCGAGGCGCAGCCGTTTGAGACTTCCATCGAGTGCCTGCTTAAGGTGGTCAGGTCGGCAGTTTGGCACCCATTGACCCGGGCCGGGGCGTGTGAGACCGCCTTTTGTCGCGATCACGAGTCCTGTCGGATAAGGATAAAGCGCTTCGGCGATGAGCAGTTCGCTTGTATCCGGACCGTATGCATCGGCGGTGTCGATCAAATTCACGCCAAGTTCTACCGCGCGTCTGAGAACTTTTAGCGCTTTCTGTCGATCGGCTGGCCAACCCCAAATGCGTTCACCTGTGACGCGCATCGCGCCAAAGCCAAGTCGATTGACATTGAAGTCTCCGCCCAAATCAAAGCTCGGATTTGTAGCCATGTTTGCTGATGTTGACGTGACAGCTCCAAGAATCACATCGGATTTGCCCGCCAGAAGCGCGGCCCCACTTGCTAGAGTAATTCCAACAAATTTGCGGCGAGTGACGCTGCGCTCTTGGTTCGCTGGAGCAAGTTCATCCCTCATGACGCGCAGGGATACGTTCATGGAAACCGTTTTCGACGCAAGAAATTGATGCCTTTCGTTGGCGCAACAACACGGCGAATGCCTCTTCGAAATTTTTTCCGAGAGTCACAATGCCGCCTTCGTGTCCCGCCATAACGAAAATCTTGCGGCTTCGCACATCGGTTTCCGTAAACAAGCGTATGATTTCGCGCGCCATTTCACACGTGCCGTAAGGAACGCGCTTCGAAGTTGTCGGAGCGCGGTCAAGAAGCGTCCGCCACAATACTGAGTCGTGACAATGAATCACCGCTGTTGTTGATAACTCGGATTCATAAATGGCGGCATGCGTCAACGATTCAGATGATGGAATCGCAGCGCCTTCGTATCGCACCCAGCTCTTCTTGAAATCGTAGTCTACGACTCGCACGCAATCCGTAAGCGACAGCTTGAGGAGACCACCCGTCGCTGAACCCGTGATGTAAAAATTCCTGCTTGCGCCCTCGCGTACGCTCAGGTTGCCGAACCCGATCCCGTTTGAGTCCAGACCAATGAGACGCAATTCCAGAAGTTTCCGCCTGCATGCATTCAGTTCAGCAAGCGTATTGAATGGCCCGATATTCGCACGCGCGCGCTGATATGTGAATTTTACGTAATGGCTCATGGCGCGTGCTCGGGAAAAAGCGACCGAATGCTTTTTTCATTTGCTTCGCAAACGCCGCGCTCGGTGATCAGGCCGGTGACCAACTCTCTCGGCGTCACGTCGAACCCGTAGTTCGCGGCGGGACTTTCATCTGGTGCAATTCGGACCGCGATCTGTTGCCCATCACACCAGCCGTCGGCGTTTTTTACTTCTTCCGCGCCACGTTCTTCGATCGGAATTTCCCTCAATCCGTCGCGCATTTTCCAATCGATCGAGGATGACGGCAGCGCTACGTAAAACAGGACGTCGTTTGCCTTTGCAGCCAACGCCTTTAGATATGTGCCAATCTTGTTTGCCACATCTCCAGTGTAGGTAGTGCGGTCGGTGCCGACAATTATCAGATCGACTTCGCCGCGTTGCATCAAATGGCCCGCCGCGCTGTCTGCGATTAGTGTGTGCGGCACACCGTGCTGGCCCAGTTCCCACGCCGTGAGTTTTGAGCCCTGATTTCTCGGTCGAGTTTCAGCCACCCACACATGCAATGGCAAGCTGCTGTCGTGCGCAACGTAGATCGGTGCAGTCGCAGAGCCGTAATCAACAAATGCCAACCAACCTGCATTGCAGTGAGTCAGCACGTTGACCGGCTTGTTAGGCTTCGTTTCCGCGATCTGCCGAATGAGCTGTAGGCCGTGTTCCCCGATCATCCGGCAATGCTCCGCATCTTCATCTGCAATCAAATCAGCCGTGCGCAGTGCCAGGGCGATCTTTTCATCCGCAGTTTTTCCCGTGGCAATATTTTGTAACTGCCGCTCGATCGCCCAGGAAAGATTCACCGCTGTCGGCCTCGTTGCCCTCAGTTGAGCTGCCGCGCGAATCATGTGCTCATCGAACGAATCGCGCCCCGCGCGCGCAGCTTCGAGCGCGGCGAGATACATGCCGTATCCTGCGCTCGCACCGATTAATCCCGCTCCGCGCACGTGCATCTCGCGAATCGCCGTGGCCATCTGCTCGACGCTGCGAACTTCTTCGATCACAAAATCGTGCGGCAAAAATCGCTGATCGATCAGCTGCACCACGCGTTCATCGTCCGGCTTACGCCAGATGGTCCGGAAATGTTTGCCGCCTACTTTCACGCTTCGCAATCGTCGTCTCGCTTTAATGCATAAGTGGCGCTGTCATGTTGAGCGAAGCGAAACATCTCAGTCTTTTTTCGCTGGTGGATCGGTCCCAATTTGATCCGAGATTCTTCGCTTCGCTCAGAATGACACTTAAGAATGCTCCTAGACATCAATTCCCATTGCCACCGCCCCGGGGATATCTTCCCAGCCGGCGCGCTTCCAGAATTCAGCACCGCGTAGATTGTTGTCGGCCACCAAAATAATAGCGCGTATCACGCCAACCCGGCGTAATCCGTCCAGGCACTCCTGCACCAGACGCTTACCAAGTCCGTATCGGCGATAGGCGGGATCAATCGCCAGGTGATAAATGTGCCCGCGGCGTCCGTCGTGACCACACATCGCGACGCCAACAACCGTCGATCCATCGATTGCCACTCTGCTCAGCTCCGGATTGCGCGCTACAAATTGAGCCACGCCTTCTTTATCGTCGCCCTCGGCAACTTCCAGACCTTCAACCCGTTGCCAGAGCTCAAGCGCCGCGTCGTAATCGTCGATGCAAAATTCTCGAGTCAGGATCTTGCCACTCATCTTGTGTTTACGATTCTAGCACTGTAATGACACGATGCTTTCATCTTAGCTGAGCAGGTTTCAACCAAAACAAATCTTTCGGCACACGTCACAATTATGAAATGTAAATTCGCACTTTGTGTCTTGGTAATTATGGCCACCTTGGACGCGAACGCAGAGTCGAAACCTTCGGCAACATTGATTGTAACTAACGCTGCCGTCTACACTGTAGATAAACAGCAGCCAAAAGCCGAAGCAGTCGCTGTAATCAGAGATCGCATTGTCGCAGTCGGCTCGCGGGCTGACATTGATTTGTGGCGCGGTCCGCAAATGAAAGTAATCGATGCTGGCGGCAAACTGTTGCTGCCCGGATTTAACGACGCGCACGTGCACTTCATCCAAGGCGGTGCACAGCTCGATCAAGTTCAGCTTACCGAAGCCGCAACCCCGGCCAAAGCGCTCGTCGACGGGGTGACTGGCGACACTCCAATTTTCGTTGAGCGTTACGACGGGCACGAAGCACTTGCGAACTCGGCAGCAATGAAATTGGCCGGCATTGACCCGAAGACGCCGGATGTTGCCGGAGGAGTCATCGTCCGCGACGCAAGCCGAAATCCCACTGGCGTTTTCAAAGACGCAGCAATGCCACTGATCTACAAAGCAATTCCGCCGATGACGCATGAACAGCGGCTGCGCGCCGCTCGCGCCGCGGTGAAACATGCGGCGTCGCTCGGAGTGACGAGCGTGCAGCACATGAATCCCGAATTCGCGGATGTCGCTGCATATTCCGAGCTGGCCGAAAAAGGTGAGCTCACCACGCGCATCTACGCGGTGCCAATGGAAACGGACTGGCGCGACCAGGCGAAGGTTGGGATTCGTCGCGCGTGGGGCTCCAGCTATCTGCGACTCGGCGCAGTCAAAGGTTATGCCGACGGCTCATTGGGCTCGCGAACCGCTTACATGTTTGAGCCGTTTACTGATGATCCCGCCAACCGCGGCCTGTTGAGTGACGAAATGCATCCGCCCAGCGCGATGCGCGACCGCTTGATGCAAGCCGACGCGGCTGGACTACAATTGCGGGTTCATGCGATCGGCGACCGCGCGATTTCGATGATGCTAGATATTTTCGGCGACATCGAAAAGGAGCATGGCTATCACGACCAGCGTTTCGCTATCGAGCACGCGCAGCACATGGCACAAAAAGATTTTGAGCGCTTTGCGAAACTCCACGTCATCGCGTCAATGCAGCCTTATCACGCAATCGACGACGGTCGCTGGGCAGAAGCACGCCTCGGTCACGAACGAGCGCGCTACAGCTACGCGTGGCGCAGTTTTCTCGATCACGACGTTACACTCGCATTCGGCACCGATTGGCCTGTCGCTCCGCTCGACCCGATACTGGGAGTTTACGCCGCCGTCACGCGCGCCACGCTCGACGGAAAAAATCCCGCTGGTTGGATTCCAGAGGAAAAAATCACCCTATCGGAAGCGATCGAAGCCTACACCATGGGTGCGGCATTCGCCGAATTTCAGGAACGCGAAAAAGGTTCCATTTCACCGGGCAAACTGGCTGACATGGTGATACTGACCGACAACATCTTTGAGCTGAAACCGGAAGCCATTCGCAACGCGAAGGTGAAAACCACGATCCTCGGCGGCAAAGTGGTTTACGGCGAGCCGTGATCTGCAGCGTGACGATTCCGCAAACCTACGAAGCCGTAGCGCTCGCAGGAATGAGATCTTCAGGTTTGCTGAATCGAAGGCGTTTCCGCAGCTCATACCGGAGCAGCAAGAGATTGACGCAACATTTGGAAGATGACGGTGCCAACCGACAGATACCAGACTTTCCGGATCTCAAAGCCTAGGATCCGCGCCCCGCGCTGATGCTATTCCGAATTTTCGGTTTCGAAAGTGAGAATCAATCCTCCCGAAACCGGTGTTAATCCGTGGCCAGCAAAGCTTCAGTGCTCTAGCACGAAGTTTTCAATTTCACCTACGACACGATCGAATTCGTCGATGAGATCCGAATGATCGCCGTGCTGCCGAAATGCGGTCACAAGAGTTCGGTAATACCAAACGGTGCCGTCCTTTTTTCCACTGAACCGTTCGAATACTTCGAGACCATGTCGTCGAAGCTCCGCCAAAATGGCTCGGGTGTTATGCAACTTATCCGACGCTGATACCAGCCGTGTCGAACTATCAGAGTTTTTGAGATGATCGATGTAAGCGCGCTTTCGCTCCGACCATGGTGGCTTTGGCGTCTCATATGTGTCGGTGCATCCATCAACGATTTTGGCGACTTCATCGCCAAATTTTTCGCGGATATCGCGCAATCGTTCCGCGCCACCGCAATCTTCCACGGTATCATGAAGCAGCGCGCTGATCGCTTCGGTTTCATCCGCGCCGTACTCAAGTGCGATGGCAGTCACCCCTAGAATGTGCGCAGCGAACGGAATCCCCGTTTTCTTGCGCGTCTGATTACCATGCGCGCGTGTCGCATAAATCAGCCCTTCTTCAAACATCTCCGAGAGTTGCATCCAGAAGCGTAACACAAGCATCTTGTCCGCCACAGGACGGATTAGCCGTGGTGAACCTGTCGCGTCAGCTCACTGTCGCGGATGCGTCTTGTTGACCCGTCCTCGTAACCGTGTTCGAACGCCAGATTCCAATCTGACTGAAGCCATCATATTCAACCCCGCCGGTGTGGACAATTTTGCGTCGCGCGGCGCTTGTTCTCCTGCTTTCTCACCGATCCAATACGCCTGCCGTTCCTCCGCTGTGCGGCCGTGCTCGGCGCGATGCGTGTAGAACGCGATCACACCGCACACGATAAACGCGGCGACTGCCATCATCACAAAAAACCGCACGGGTTTAAATTCTCTGGCCATAAGTTTGGGCTAGCCAATCACACGCGGCTCCTGCAGGCAGACACGTATCGTGACGCCATCGCGCCCGCGAAATTCAGCTTCAGTCCCGAAGTGAGGCGCAAAAAACAAAGCTTAATCGTATTCCGCCTTGACGGACGCTGCTGATCACGGATTCAATAACGTTCACTGCAATCCGATGCGTGGAGGCCGAATCACCAGCGAGGAGAAATCCGCGATCAGCACGTACGTGGGTGCTGGCATCGCGGTCGTACTCGCTGTCGTCGGGATCTACTTCTTCTTCCTCACGCAGAAAGAGAAAAAGGAAACTACCACTTTTGATCCGAACCGGCCCGTGCCCAGCGACAGTGTTTTGAAAAGCCGGTTAAAGGCCGAGGAATATGACGTGGTGCGGGGAAACGGCTCGCAAACTCCTTTTCAAAATGAGTTCTGGAACAGCGAGAAAACCGGTATCTACGTCGACGTCATAACTGGCGAACCGCTTTTCGCTTCAGTCGACAAATTCGATGGCCACGTGGGCCTGCCCACCTTCACGAAACCGATCTCGAAGGACCGCGTCATCGAGGTGGCCGACAACACAAACGAGATGCAACGCACCCAGGTGCGCGCCAAGCGAAGTAATGCCCGGCTTGGTCATGTCTTTCCCGACCCGCAATCACCCACGGGCCAACG
>WNFW01001813.1_pt1 | contig 18468 bp, 15 predicted proteins | sample 5400131 | NCBI WGS metagenome assembly WNFW01 (sample SAMN13153362, study PRJNA577476) | soil metagenome | isolation source: 20 cm soil or saprolite under grassland replicate 1 | place: USA:California | collected 2016-06-15 | reverse complement strand
GTCGTACAGTAGAGCACACTACAACTGTAGAAGAAAGCACCGAGCAGCCCGATGTTCTCCTCCAGCTTGTCTGAACAGTTGATTTCCAGGCACACATAGCGCCCACCAGTTCGAAGTGCATTGCGGATGGCCTGTAATAACCCGCGCGGGTTGACTGCATCATGCACGACATCGAAGGTGGTGATCACATCGTACTGTTCAGGTAGCCCTGCTGACACATCCCGATGCTCGAAGCGCACGCGATCGGCCACGCCTGCTGCCTGGGCATTGGCCTTTGCTTGCTGGATGAATGGAGCGAAGTTGTCGTAGCCCATGTAGTGCGACTGTGGGTAGGTCTGAGCCAGCTTGATCAGGGCCTTTCCCTGCCCACAGCCGATATCTGCTACCTGCGCACCACGTTCCAGTTTCGCCAGGACATCCGGCATAGCTGGCAGCCACACTGGCACCAGCAAATTCTCAAACCAACTGCTGGTAAAGCGTGCTATTCCTTCCCAGGCGCTTGGGTCGTAGGCTTCCATAGGGACGCCACCCCCGCTACGGAAGGCCTGCATCAACTGGTTGACCGGTCCGGCCAAACCCACTATTTCCTCTTGAACCCCCCCGAAGAAGACAGGTCCCCCTTCTTGCGCGAGGACAGGAATGTGCTCGGGGGGGAGCGTGAAGCGACGAGTTGCCGGGTCGTACTCCAAATAGCCAGCGCTTGCCATTGCGCTGAGCCACTCGCGAGCATAGCGTTCGTTAACGTGCGCACACTCGGCCAGCTCTTCACTCGTGGCTGGTCCCTGCTGCGCCAGGATTTTGAAGAGACCAAGACGGTCGCCGATGCTGGACATCACAGTTACGGCAAGGGCAGCGGTATCAGCCAGCACCTTACCTACAAATGCATCGGCTTTCGCCTGATCGATCGTCTGTTGCGTTGTCATGTCTTTTCCCCTCTTTCTGTTTGCATACTATTCATCTGTGCGGTTGTCATTTGTCTTATTCCAACCGTCACAAGTAGTATGCCTAACAAGGGAGGATTTTCCATTAGGGAAAACCGAAGTTTTTTGCGCAAAAACCACATAGATTTGCGTAGAGAGCCAGGGATGGTAAAGCAATGTACATGAATCATCAGGAGAGGTTTTACGGAGGGAATAAGTTCATAATTGGGGAATGTGAGAGTGATTGACGTACTAGTTCCTTTTGACTACTTCAATGATCGACTCTGAACAAACCCTAATTCACCGTGTTAACCAGGCCTTTTTCATAAGCCCAAACTGCAATTTGCGCACGTGAGGTAAAGCCTAACTTAGATAAGATGTTGCTTACATGCACCTCGACGGTCCGATTGCCAACTACCAACCATTCGGCGATCTCTCGATTCGATTTGCCTTTCGCAATCAGAATGGCGACCTCGCGTTCGCGTTCGGTTAAGCCTCCAAAAGCCTCTTTGGTGGCACGACGTGGCGTAAGTGGGCGTGGACGAGGCAACCACAGTGACGCAGATGAAAGGAATGTTTCTCGAAGATTTTCATCCAGGATAGGAGCAGCAAGTTCCTCAATGGTCGTCCGAGCAGAGTCAAATGCTTGCCTGGCCTCTTCCTGGTCCCCTTGGGCTTGATAGAACCTGCCCAGGGAAACACAAATGCGCCACAGCAATGGCCGAAGTCCCTGTGCATGTGCAGCTTCTTGCGCGGCTCGTAGCGCAGTCTCGGCTTCAGACATCTGGCCCAGTCTCGCCAGCGCCTCCCCACGCAGTTTCCACAGATGAGGAATGATTCGCTCTTCAGACAAGTTGGCCGCAGACATGATCAACCGATTCGTAATGTCTAATGCCTGGCCAGGGTCACGACCATCCAGGGCGAGTTCGGAGCGCGCATACCAGACCAGCCGCTGCCCGATAGTTTGCATGGCGGCATCAGGTTCAAGCGCGGCAGTGAGGATCGAGTCGGCCTTCGTGAGGTCTTGTTGAAGAAGATAAGCAGGAGCAAGAAATCCCGAGACGATGCGAATCCAGTTCCAGGAGCCGACTTCGTGGGCCAGAGCCAGCGCCTGTTCGAGATGGTGCAGCGTCGCTGGAAGCACGAGCAGATCGAGATAGAGCACGCCTACTTGCCAGTATCCAAAGGTTATCCACTGGCGATGCTCAATCTGCTCGGCGAGAGCAAGACCCGCTTGGGCCACCTCTAACGCCCGAGTATAATCACCTCGTGGACCAAGGTATTGTGCCAGGCCCAAGAGGGAGTAGGCTTCGGCAGAAGGCTGACCAATCTCGCGGGCGGTCTTGAGGGCCTGCTCACCAAAGTGGATGGAGTCGGCGAAGCTGGTCGTGGCGGGCACCATTGTTCCAGTTTCATACCCCCCGCCTTCTCCTAGAATCATCAATGTCGTCAGGCTAGAGGCTAACCCTTGACGGTCGTCGAGTTCCTGGAATAGCGTAACAGCTTGCTGGTAATAGGCGGATGCTTGCACCAGATTCCCTCCAAGAGTATTCGCCATGCCCAAGAGGTCATAGGTTTGGGCGATTCCCTGTGTATCATGCGCATGTTGAAACAGCGTGAGCGCCTCCTGGTGGTAGCGCAGAGCTTCGCGAGGCTGTTCGATATTCACGTGCCAGTTGCCCAGGCGGTTGAGGGTGTGAGCAAGAGTAATCGCATCGTCCATGCGACGCGCCAGCTCAAGCGCCTGTTGGCAATAAACGCCAGTCTGGGTATAATCGCGCTCCGCCCATAAAGAGCTCAAGTCCAGCAAGGCCTGCCATTCACCTTTGAGGTCAACAGCTCCCCGCGCCATCTGCAAGGTGGTCTCATAATCCAGGCGCGCTCGCTCAAAATCTCCGTACATTTGGTAAGCTTGCCCACGCAGACGATAGAGCGAGGCAAAAGGCGGAATCGAGCCACGCTGCGCTGCATCCAGGGCGCGCGTTACCTGCTCGATAGCAGCATGCGGGGCATATAAGCGATACGCCCGTTCCCCGGCACGCTGCCCAAATGCCAGGGCTTTCCCCCATGCACCAGCCTCGTAGAAGTGATAGGCCAGGTCTGCCAGGTAGGCATCCAGGGAAGATGCGTAGAGGTGCTCCATCGTCTCGGCAATGCTGCGATGCAGAGCCTTACGCTCGCGCGCCAACATGTCCGCATTAATAGCCTGCCGTGTCAGCGCGTGGCGGAAGGCGAACTGCTCTGCCGATTCTTCGACGACGAGTTGTGCAGCGATCAACTCCTTGATTGCCTGGAGCAGGTACTGTTCGTCGTGATGAGTGAGTTCCCTCAGGAGGACAAAATCAAAGCGGCGTCCTGCCACTGCCGCCAGGGTCAGGATCTGCCTGGTGGGCGAGCTCAGTCGATCGGTGCGCTCCTGCACGGCATCTTGTACGCTACGCGGGATATGCAACTCACCCAGCGGTTTGCGCTCCCAATGGCCATTGGCATAAAAGATGTCACCTGCCACAATCAATGACTTAAGCAGCTCTTCGACAAAAAAGGGATTGCCCTCAGTAAGTGGATAGATGAGATCTGCCAGATCTAAGCGGGCTGATTGGGAGAGGGCGAAGATGGCTCGCAACATCGCATCGACCTCCTTGCCTGTGAAAGGCGCGAGCGGAATCTCCTGGACGAGCCGCTCACGATCCAATTGAGCCAGAAAATGGCGCAAGCTGGGGAGCACCTCATCACTGCGATAGGTTAGCAGGATGAGCAGGGGATGAGCCGAACAGCGTCGTGCCAGATAATGCAGGAATTCCAGGCTTATATCATCACTCCAGTGCAGGTCTTCCACCACCAGCAGTACAGGTTGTTTTCCCACCTGGTTGGTCATGAAGTGAGCCATGGTTTCAAAGCGGCGGCGCTTTTCCAGTTCAGGATCAAGAGGCATGAGGGGTGGCAAAGGCTGTGCATTTGGAAGCAAGTGCTCTATATTAGAGAGCAAGGGCAGGAAAGCATGCACGACCTGCTTTACCTCAGCTAAAGAGAAAGCTGATGAGTGAACTGTCAAGTATGAACGCAAGAGGTCCAGCAGAGGAGCAAGACAACCTGCCCTCTTCCACTTTTTGCCTGATCGATCAGCGCATGGAGGATCGCGAGCTCATTATTACGATCAATCAGTATCGGACATACAATCGGCTGATGAAACGGTGCTGTCATGATACTTGCTGCCTCCTGACAAAGAGCTGTTCTCAATAAATGCAGTCACTTCTTCAGCCTGACAGGTGACTGCAGGCTATTTTGAACATTTTTTGCAAGATTCTAGCCTGTATTATAACATCTACGTACGTAGAAGCTAAGCCATAGTATTACCAGTGCACTGTAAACAATGAAGTACTTCCCAGAATTCAAACTTGACGGTTTGCTCTCACACCTGTAGTATGGTATTGCACATTGGCCTCGAACGGTGCAATAAGAAATAATGCATATCCGACAGGAGGAATTATCCATGTCTTATGATCCAAATCAACCGCCAGATTCGGGACAGCAACCTCAGCCTCCCTATGGACAACCACAACCACCATATGGACAGCCTGGACAACCTCAATCCCCGTACGAACAGCAATGGGGACAGCAGCCTCCACCTCAGTATGGACAACCACCATATGGACAACCTCAGCAGCCTCCTTATCAACAGCAATGGGGACAGCAACCTCCTCAAGATTACGCTCCAACACAATACGTAGCGCCCGCTTACGGCGCTCAGCCAGTGCCAGGTTATGCGCCACCACAACAGCCAGGCCGATCACGACGTGGCCTCTGGATTGCGCTGGCCATCATTGCTGGATTGATTGTACTTAGTTGCGCAGTATGCGGAATACTCTTTGCTAACGGAGTTGGCTTCTTTGCAAAAACAGTAGCTGGACCAGCAATCACAGTGGATCAATACTATACTGCTGTGAAGAACCAGGATTACAATACAGCATATTCGTATATAAGCCCGAACACGACTACGTCAACTGGCAAAACCTTGACGCAGCAACTGTACACAGTTGCTGCCCAAGGCCTCGATACATTAAAGGGAAAGGTTACAAATTTTTCAGTTGGAAGCGTTTCAACGAGTAACAATGTAGCGAGTGTAACAGTCTCGGTCACTCGTGGTAGCGATTCTCCCTATGATGTCCATCTCCAGTTGCAACAGGTGAATGGCTCCTGGAAAATTATTTCATATGATAACATCTAATCGATGACTGATTACGATCTGATTGCGCCATTTTATGATACAGAACACGCCCACTTTGACGAAGATGTGAATCTGTACATCAATTTTGCAGAGATGTGTGGCGGACCATTGCTGGAACTCGCTTGCGGAAGTGGGCGTTTGCTTGTTCCTCTGGCCTGTGAAGGATACAAATTGACGGGTGTAGACAGTTCTAGAAGTATGCTGAATCTAGCCCAGCATGCTCTTGAACAGGCTGGGGTGGCCGATCAATGCACACTGGTACAGGAAAACATGCGCACAATGCATCTGGGACAGCATTTCCGGCTGGCTTTTATTGCGCTTGGTTCATTTGGACATATATGCACGCGTCAGGAACAACGGCAAGCGCTTGCTGTGATACGTGATCATTTAACTGTTGGCAGCAGATTCATCCTGGACATCAGCAATGCAGATGTGCGTTATATGGAGCAATTAAGTGGTCAGGTGCTGCATCAGGGAACCTGGAAACGCGAAAATGGTACTCTGCTGTCACACTTTGTTAGTCCTGCTTCATCACCCACGAAACATTTACTCGAACTTACACATTTCTACGAGGAGCACCGGCAAGGTGAAGCAGTACAAAGAACAGTCATTACAACGCGCCTTTATCTCTTCGAGAAAAACGAGGTAGAATTACTGTTGGAAGAGGCAGGTTTTGCAATCAATGATGTCTATGGGGATTACGAGTTAAGTCCCTTTGAACATGAGAGTCCCCGCATGATTTTTATAGCACAAGCGCGATAAGAGAAGCACGAGTATGAATCTATGAGAAAGCAACATCTACACGAGTGGAACCTCGAACAGGATCAAGCCAAAGCATTACAGCGTGAGTTGGCAAAGCAGGTGGTACATGAAGATAGACTGGATGAGGTCAGGCATATAGCCGGTGTTGATATGGCAATTAACGAGGTAAGTGGTATGGCACGAGCCGCTGTAGTGCTGCTCTCATATCCCCAATTGGAGGTAGTTGAACAGCACGTGTACGAAGAACCTTTACGCATGGCTTACATCCCTGGATTGCTTTCATTTCGTGAAATACCATGTATTCTGGGCGCATTTGATTTACTGAAACAACAACCAGAACTGGTCATGGTTGATGGCCAGGGTATTGCGCATCCGCGTCGATTGGGCATAGCTTCGCATTTAGGATTATGGTTGGATTTGCCGACCATCGGCTGCGCCAAGTCGATTCTGACAGGACATCACGAACCATTAAGCGAGGAAGCAGGTTCATGGGTTCCTTTGAAAGCTGATAAAGCAGTGATAGGCGCAGTCCTGCGCACACGGGCGCGCGTAAAGCCAATGATTATTTCGTTGGGTCATCGTATAAGCCTGGAAACGAGCCTACGCTTCGTGCTTGATTGTTGTAGAGGATACCGCCTACCTGAGCCAACTCGCCTGGCTGATAAGTTATCCAAGGACAATGCCTGGAGTGAACGCAAACAAGAAGAGATAGAGCAAGATACATTATGGCAGTAAAGGGATCAAGCGAGTGGTACAGTGAAATAGAATGTGGTGCCTTTGTCAAGTTCGCTTTCAAAGCTAATTTCGCCGCCATGCTGCTCGATAATTAATTTCGCGATAGATAAGCCAAGTCCGTAACCACCCATTTTTGACTGCTGATCATGGTTCGATTGATAAAAACGCTCGAAAATATGTGGCCGGTCTTCAATCGGTATACCATACCCGCTATCTGAAACGGAGATTATCACAAATCGCTCGTTGTATGCTCGAACACGAATGGTTACAGATCCTTCAGGTGGTGTAAATTTGATAGCATTGATGACAAGATTGTTCAGAACTTGCTTCATTCGCAGGGGATCTATAAAAAGTATGGGAGACGGAACCAGTATTTCTTCATTGATCGCCACACTTGCTTTGCGCGCCTGCGGTTGAAGGCCGGTCACAACTTGTCTTGACAACAATTCGAAATCGACCTCTTCCCGTTTCATTTCAAATTGTCCGGAATCTGAGCGTGTCAATAAAAGGATATCTTCGACAGTAGAAACAAGCTGTTGCACGCCTTCCTGAACATAGCCAAGGTATTTCAGTTGCTCTTCATTTAATGCTCCCATATAGCCCTGTAAAAGCAAATCGACAAAGCCATGAACAGAGTTTAGAGGGGTGCGGAGTTCATGCGAAACCATGGAGACAAAATTTGCCTGCGCTCGGTTCGCCACTTTTATGCCAGATATATCACGAGCCCCAAAGACCACATATATACTCTGCTCATGCTCGACAGGAACGAGGCTGCAGGCGAACTCATCAGGACTATCTATAACCTGTCCCAGAATCAATTCTTCCTGCGCAATTGCTTGTTTGTGGTGTACAACTCGTGTGACAGGACAGTTAGATGTGCCACATAGTAGTGTCCTATTCATGTTTCTACACTTCATCAGGTCACTACAATGTTGTCCAACTACTTGATCAGCAGGCAGACCCAGGAGGCTTGCAGCGGCAGGATTGAGATCAAATATATGAAAATGTTCATCGACAACCAGAACTACATTTGGAGTGTTCGTAAATAAATCTTTCAGCAACCAATAATTATTCACCCTTATTTTCCTGAGAATTTATAGCCGATGCCGCGTACCGAGATGATATGCAGCGGTGAATCAGCATCTTCTTCTAACTTTAATCGGAGACGTCGTATATATACATCTACGATGTTACTATTGCTCTCACCGTCGTTCCAAACTTCCGAAAGTAGTCGATCTCGATCTACGATCTGGCCTGTAGAACTCATAAGCACTCGCAAGACATGCATTTCTGTAGGGGTGAGTGTAATGGAACCATTACCTGCAATTACAACTTTCAGCTCGCCAGGGAAGAGTTCAAACTGACCATTGCAAATGCTACTATTTCCAACCTTAGCGTTGTGCTTGACACGACGTATAATAGCTTGTACACGTGCCACTAATTCCTGATGGTTGAAAGGTTTGCAAATATAATCATCCGCACCAATATTGAAGCCCTGTATTTTCGACTCGATCGCATCTTGCGCAGTCATAAAGATAATTGGGATCTCGTATCCTTCTTTTCGTAAATGTATGGCAAACTCGAACCCATCGAGGTACGGCATCATCACGTCAATGATAAGCAAATCCGGCTCTCGCTTCTTGATCATTTGCAAAGCGCCACGAGGATTGTCCGTCGTTTCAACGTCATAGCCTTCTTTATTGAGGACAAACTGTACGAGTGTGTTTGCAAACTGATCGTCATCTACAACAAGGATGTACACTTTTTTCTCCCAAACGACTCCTTGTAGTCGTTCTGAATACGTATATACTGTCAAGCAGGCGTTTTTGTCTGATGTTGCTTCTCCAGGTAAATCATTAACATAGCGATATCCGCTGGAGTTACCCCCTCCACCCGCGATGCCTGTCCAATAGTGCGGGGGCGTGTTCGTGTAAGCTTCTGGCGGGCTTGCGTGCGCAAATGTTGCACTGCAGTATAGTCTATAGTTTCGGGTATTTGGTGTTCCTCCATACGCCTGGTGCGATGCACAATTTGTTCCTGCTTGCGCACATAACTTTCGTACTTGACCTGCAACTCAACCTCCTCGGCAACAGACGCTGTAAGCACAGGAAGGAGGTTTTCAAAATCACAAGTATGCGTATCAGTATTCTCAAGCCTCCCACCATCATCCTCCCCACTATATTTGGTCGCAGGCATCTTCGTATGAAACACATTTTGTGCCAGTTGAGCCACCTGGTGATACGTAACCGACGGCCTGCGTAAGAGTTCACGCGCTGAAAGCATCTGCCCAAGAGGATCAAGCCTTAATTCTTGCGCGAATGTCTCTGTTGTACGAGACGATGTAAATACCAATGTATCAAGCTGAGTAAGTGCGCGCTGAATGCTCTCACGCTTGCGCATCACCTGTGCATACTGTGCATCATCGATCAGTCCGTATGTATAGGCATAGTCGCTCAGGCGCAGATCAGCGCTTTCAGGACGCAAGAGCAAACGGTACTCGGCACGAGAGGTATGCAGCCGATAGGGCTCACTCATAGGACGTGTTACTAAGTCATCAATCATTACGCCGATATATGCTTCGTGACGACCAAGCACGAAAGCAGCTTCGCCACGTACATGCAACGCCGCATTGATACCAGCAACAATACCCTGGGCAGCAGCTTCTTCGTAGCCAGAAGTTCCATTGATTTGACCAGCGAGAAATAGCCCCCGAACAGCTTTTGTCTGCAACGTCGGAGATAACTGCTCGGGTGGCACATAGTCATATTCGACTGCATACCCAACACGCATCATTTCTACACGTTCCAGTGCCGGGATACTGCGCAACATAGCAAGTTGCACATCTTCTGGAAGACTTGTATTCATTCCCTGAACATACACTTCACCTGTGCGCCAACCCTCTGGCTCCAGGAAGATTTGATGCCTGTTTTTATCAGCGAAACGTACGATTTTATCCTCGATAGAGGGACAATAACGAGGTCCGATACCCTCGATGATGCCAGTATAAAGTGGAGAACGATGCAGGTTGTCACGAATAATCTGGTGAGTTTGCTCGGTAGTATGCACAAGATAGCAAGGTAATTGTGGCCGCCACCCGTTAACATCTTCGTCAGTTACCGGATAAATTGGATTGGGGCGACCGCCAGGCAGTTGTACATCTTCTCGAGCAGATGTGTCCTGCGCAAAGAAGAGGGGTTCACGGCTTCCTGGCTGTGGCACAGTTTTACTAAAATCGATCGTACGGGCATCGATACGCGGCGGTGTGCCCGTCTTAAAACGCCGTACTTCAAGCCCTAACGCCTTCAACGAATCTGATATTCCCAGAGCAGGGCCTTCGCCAGCACGCCCCCCAGGTTGGGTCTTCTCACCTACAACGAGTCGTCCATTAATAAATGTGCCGGTGGTTAAGATGATTGCGCCAGCCTCATACTGCCAGCCATTATTCGTTACAACACCTGTAACTTTTATGCGACCATCGTCTCCTGTTTCACTTAGCAGCCGGGCAATAGTTGCCTGTTTCAACTCAAGATTTGCTTGACCTTCCAGGACATACTTCATCGCAAGACGATAGGCCTGTTTATCACATTGGGCGCGCAGGGCTTGCACTGCCGGACCCTTGCTTGTATTGAGGAGACGAACTTGAATAAAAGTCCGATCCGTATTGCGGCCAACTTCCCCACCAAGGGCATCTATTTCTTTGATCAGGTGACCTTTAGCAGGCCCACCCATAGACGGATTACAAGGCATCAACGCAACGCTATCAAGATTCATTGTCAATAAGAGGGTTTTTCTACCCATGCGCGCGCAAGCCAGTGCAGCTTCGCATCCTGCGTGGCCTGCACCGACGACAATTACCTCATACACTCCTCGTAATACTTGCATAGATGGAAGCACATTATCCTTGTATTCGTGGCTCATTTGTACTCTACTTTTTGATATACTTTGGCAGGTGAACGATTATTCCTCATCAACGACTCGTATTATTGCGCAGATCATGCTCGGCGTCAATATTTTTGGGAGGAATGTTTACATGATTGGTTTTATAGACATTTCGTGATCATCAAAACTCGTTTTAAAGTGTGCAATCGTTGACCTTACGGGCATTAGCTGGTATTATATGCCCAGTGAATACATACGTCCACCGTTTGAATAGCAGAGTAATTGAAATATGCAAGAGCTATCTTCCTGGCGGGTACTGCTAGGACAGCTTATTCACGACCCACAAGAGCGAAACCGCATTGCTAATGAGTTAGGCATCAACCCTGCCACCCTTGTCCGTTGGGCACATAACGAGACGAATCCCCGCCCTCAGAATCTCAGTCAGCTCCTTAAAGTTGTCGCTACCGCCAATCGCCAAAAATTACAAGAATCAATAGCTGAAGAGTTTCCAGAGTTCGGCATCAAAGTCAATGAAGACTTCATCGAAGATACGTCGATCGAGATTCCATCAGGAACCTATTCAAGCGTATTGCACACACTTATAACAACTCCTAAACGACAACGATTCTGGTTAGTCAGCAACCTCATTCTTCAGGAAGTTCTCAGACAACTAGACCCTAACCTTTTAGGTATGACAGTCAGTATAGCACAGTGCGTTAAACCGCGAGAAGGACAGAAGGTACGTAGCTTGCGCGAGTACGTTGGAAGAGGAACACACCCCTGGAGAGCGACCATGAAACACGAGGTTGCATACCTTGGAATAGAATCACTGGCTGGTTATGCATTATCCAATGCGCATTTACTCAGCATTCAGGATAGATCTGATATATTGATCTTCTATCCCGCCAGATGGTTGGATTGGGAAAAAAGTTCAGCAGTCTGCCCTATCATGCGAGAGGGACGCTTCGCAGGAAGCCTGATTGTCTCGAGCACGCAACCAGGATATTTTCTATCATATCGTGAAACGCTTATTCGGAACTATGCAGAATTGATGGTGCTTGCATTCGAGCCAGAGGAATTTTATGAACTGAGTGACATTCAATTAGCCGTAATGCCAGAATTTGAAGTTCAAGAACAGTACTTTCACACAATAAGACAACGAATCTCGAAAATTATGGAAGATGGATCAACGAAGAAACCACCGGTCACCATCACCGAGGCAGAACAATTAGTCTGGCAACAGTTAGAAGAAGAATTTGTGCAATTAATCCAGAATCAATAATAAATGTCCCTATACCCTGCGCGAGAGTCGTTTAGTAGACAAGAGGAAGGAATGTGAATGTTATGGTATTATTAAAAGAGATTTGAACTATAGAATAAGAGCTAAGCCTTAAAATGATTTAGACATACCATTGCTTGTAATAAGGTCAGGAAATGCAAGAAGCGACAACGTGGCGTGAGTTATTAGGAAGCATCATTCAAGACCCGCAAGAGAGGCGGCGGCTGGCTAATGAATTGGGCATCAATCCTGTAACCTTGACACGTTGGGTAAATAATGAGTCCACCCCACGTTCTCAAAGTATCCAACGATTGCTTAATGCCCTGCCCCAGCATCGCAAAGCTCTGCTCGATCAACTTATAGACGAATTTGGAGGTCACATAGCTGAGACAGAAGACTCATCAATAGAGGATCTGCTGTTTAAGATCCCGAGTGAATTCTATATTCGTGTCCTTCGCACTCGCGCAACCATCCCTCAGGTACTCCGATTCTCATCACTTTGCGATCTCATCCTGCAACAAGCTCTCGAACAACTTGACCCAAATCGTATAGGAATTGCAGTTACGGTTGTTCGATGCATGCCTCCTTCTACTGATAAGAAGATTCGTAGCTTGCGTGAGAGCGTTGGAAGAGGAACACCACCATGGGATAGCAATCTTGATCAGCAAGCAATTCTTTTAGGTGCAGAATCTCTTGCCGGAAATGCTGTTTCTTTAGGACGCCTTGTCGTTAACCAGGATCTCTCGGAGGAACACAGCCTCTCTCCTGGATATCATGGACAATGGGAAGAAAGCGCTGCTGCCGCTCCCATTATGCTTGAAGGAAAGGTTTCGGGCTGTTTACTTGTCTCTAGTTCGCAAACAAACTATTTTCCACAATCACGACAGTCACTCATCGAGAGCTATGCAGATCTCATCGCACTGGCATTTGAGACTGTTGAATTCTACGATCCCAGGCAAATTGAGCTAGGTCTTGTTCCTTTTCAAGATGTTCAGAAATTGTATTTATCAGGTTTCCGGCAACGGCTGAGTGAGACCATGATCCAGGCTACAAAGAACCAGCAACCACTCACCATCTTCGAGGCTGAGCAAATTGTCTGGCAACAGTTTGAAGCAGAGTTGCTAGGACTACCACAAGTTGAAGAAAGTGAACAAGAAATCTCCAAAGAGCATGTAAAAAGGAGCCATTAATGACAACGCCTGATGACCAACCAAAAAGTGGCAACGTCTATATTAGTGATCCCGAGAGTGGTGCTGAAATGGCACGCTTGATCGATCAGGATCGCCTGATGACCAATGGTATGGGCGGCCTTTTTCCCGAGCGGTCAAATGACTTCTCTGGAATCCATCGAGTGCTCGATGGCGCCTGTGGCCCGGGAGGATGGGCGCTTGAAATAGCCTTTAAGAACCCGGAGATCGCAGTAGTTGGATTCGACGTGAGCAAGGCAATGATCGATTATGCGAACGCGCAAGCTCGGGTTCAAGGGCTAGAGAACGCTAGCTTTCGGGTGATGAACCTGTTAAAACCATTGGATTTTCCTGATAATTCCTTTGACCTTTCCAATGTACGTTTCGTCAATTTCCTTCCTGCTGCGACCTGGCCGCAGTTTGTGCGCGAGCTTGCAAGAGTGACTCGCCCTGGAGGCTTCATTCGCCTGACTGAGAGTGAATGGTGGTACTATAGCACAAGCCCTGCGCTTGAGACCCTGAATTCCCTGGTAATCAAAGCCATTCAGGTTCAGGGAGGTTATTCTCAAACAGGTCGATTTACGGGTATCCTGCCCCTTCTAGGCGACCTGTTGCGCATGGTAGGCTGTGTCAATATTAAACTTGTTTCACATGTTATCGACTTCTCGTATGGAACAGTAGCGTACGAGGGTTTTCGACGTGACGCGTCTGTGGTCTTCAAGTTGTTCCAACCGTTTATTATCCGCATGGAGGTAGCATCTCAAAGCGAACTGGATGACCTCTACAATCAAATGATACTCGAAATGTTGCAGGAGGATTTCCATGGTATTATGCTGCCTCTAACAGCAGTAGGCGAGAAAGCATAGTATCGCGATGGGACCTGTGGGTAATGATTGACGAGTCAGCTTCTACATGATAAGATCATGCACACAGAGAACCAATATCGGCCTGGGGCGGTGGCGAAATGGTAGACGCAGGGGACTTAAAATCCCCGGGGGCAACCCATGAGGGTTCGATTCCCTCCCGCCCTACTCCCTCACGAGAAACGGCCTCCAGAGCTAACCCACGATCAGCAGTCCCCACTCCAGGGACCTTTTTTACGCCCATTTTCGAGCGAGTTCCCATTGCGGACAAAAGGCTTCCCCAACGGGGATCGGCGAGTCCGCGCGTTGGAATGTAGAACTTCGCGAACGTGTGCCGGAACATATGTGCTGAGACGCGCACACCCTCAATTTCGCTATCCTTGGTACACAACGATTAGATAAAATGGGGAGCCGCTCTTGAGGCAGCTTTGTGCAGACCTTTCTCGCTAGCAGATGTTCTGAATCATCGAAAGTGTGCATGAACCGCTCTTAGGGATTCACTCCAATGCTCATGCCAAAAATGGAAAGAGAAGGGAGAAGCCTCCCCTCTCTTTTTTATTGGAGCACCCTCACATACCACTAGAACAATGGACCAGACATTGTGGGCGAAGGTTTCCCACTTCGAACGAATAAGACCGTACTTCCAATCACACCAAACGTAATCGATAGGATGAAGAAGAGTAAGACGAAGACGAAGAGTAAGAATAACATAATTTCCTGCTTTCCTCATAAGATGTCGAGACATTTCTTCAAAACAAGTAAGTGTAATATTTACACTAATATTAGTGTAATGTATACACTAAGAAAAGTCAACCCCTTGTGACGTATCTGTAGACAAGTGGAGATAGGAATGAGCTTGTCTGAACTCGCAAAAGTCGTTTGTTCTCAAAAATCTCGTCTTGCAAAACCATCTTATCGCCACCCGTCCGATAATTTGTCTGATATTCCATCTGATTTGCTCTATTTTGTGCATATTTTACGTTTCAAAGCTATTAATGTTCTTTAAAAGGTGTACGATATTGGAAAAGGTTCGTAAAATTATCGGACAGGTGGCAAAAGAATTCCGCCACAACGCTCGAAAAAATCCTCATTCATGGCGAAATTGTGGCGGAATTCTGAAGAGATTCCGGCTGGCATGATGATATGATAAGGCGCAGGGTTGGGCAGAATCTGACCGGAAGAGTGAGAAATCGCGCACTAATTCATCGACGACCACAGCGAGATTGCCCTTTGATCTTGACGTTTACATTTTCTCCTTACTTCACCAGAACCTTTGCATCAACCGGCTGAATTGGCGTCAGATGAGCCTCAATTTCCGCTCGATGTGGTTCCAGGAAAGGCGGAAGCGCGAGCCGCTCTCCAAGGGTAGCAGCATCTTCATCCACCGCGAAACCAGGGCCATCTGTCGCGATCTCGAAGAGCACTCCACCCGGCTCGCGGAAGTAGATCGAACGGAAGTAGAAGCGGTCGATCACAGGGGTCACGGTTGGATTGACTCTGGCGATGCGCTCCCTCCATTGCTTGTGCTCTTCCTCGTTTGGTGTGCGCCATGCCACATGATGCACACCGCCAATGCCGACAAAGCGATGGAAAGGCTTTGCCGGATCGATCTCCACGTGTACCTCTGACCCTGCTCCGCCTGGGCCTACCTCAAAGATCGTCACGGTCGTCTGCTGAGGCGTCTGATAGGTGCCTACGCGACGGAAGCCAAGAACATCTGTCAGGAAACGGGCCGAAGCTTCGAGGTGACGCAGCGTGAGTTGCACCGAGTAAAAGCCGTGGATTGACAAATCCGCGGGAACAGGACTCTTGCGCCAGGGAGTGCTTTGCAGCTTGCCTGCATCATCGACCAGCTCGAGGCGCTGCCCTTCTGGATCGCGGAAAGGAAGCACCAGAAGATTATCGGCACCCTGGGTTTGAATGCCCTCGTGTGCGATGTGAAAATCATCGAAGCGCTTCACCCACCAGTCGAGGGCATCCTGACCGGTAATACCTAGCGAGATCTTCGAAATCGTCCCGCTTCCATGTCGATGGATGCCAGCGTCGGGCCATTCAAAGAAGGTCAGGTCCGTACCTGGCCGACCAAGCTCGTCACCATAGAACAGATGATAGGCCGAAACATCGTCCTGATTCACGGTTTTCTTCGTTAAGCGCATGCCCATCACCTGGGTATAAAAAGCAACGTTGTTTGAAGCGTTGCCAGACACGGCGGTCACATGATGAATTCCACCTAATTGCATGTTCATTCTCCTGCTATCTAAATGGCTCAGATCCATTCTTGGGACAACATCCATATGTCATCTACTTTCATTATCTTTAATTAGAATATCTCAAATTTGAGATATTGTCAAGCCTCTCATAGGGGAAAAGCTACGATGTGTGGTCATAGCCTTCCTGGGCTGCCAGACCCAACTTTCGGAGCAAGTCGATGGCCTGTGCTTGTTCTTCTGAGGAGAGACCACTCATTGCTTTATGGAGCGCCTGTGTATGTGAAGGAAAGATCGTAGCCATCAAGTCTTGACCCTTGGGGGTCAGTTCTGCGAAAATGACACGGCGGTCTTGAGAAGAAGGCTTACGTACCAGCAATTGCTTCTGCTCGAGCTTGTCAACGACGTACGTAATATTGCCACTTGAAATGAGGACTTTCTCCCCGACTTGCTGAAGTGGCAGAGGCCCCTTATGATACAAGGCCTCCAGGATGCCAAATTCTGTGGGATTAAGGCCATGACAACGAATATCACGTATGGCATGGGCGTTAACCCAGTTGTACGCACGCGAAAGCACAACGAAAAGTTCTAACGCTTTGTCTTTTTGTTGAGCAGGATCTGACATTTCCCGGCATCCTCCACTTTTAATTATCTTGAATTTGAGATAATTATAACAAAGAAGATGACCTTTGTCAAAAGGAGATCGGCTTATCTCATTCCTATACCTATAAAACCATCAGCCTGTTGAAAAAAGGTTTTCACAAGGCTCATCAATAAGGTGGGATACATTCCTTCATGACCATTGAATAAGCTGCGTTGATGGCGGGAAAAAAGACCAAGACTTCACAAAAGTGCGAGTCAACCACCCAAAAGCAGCCAAAAAAAGGGCACATACGGCCTCTGCTGGGTAAGGACGCCGTCCCCAGCCCCGCTTTTTGAGCAGTCGTTTGAGATTCTGACCAGCGGCGATCATGAGGGCTTCACTATTGACGCGCCAGAGCAGCCGTAAGCGAAAGCGTCGCATACCATGCCACTGTTTACCCTCAGCAAACAAGGGTTCGACCCACACGCTGCGCTTATGCATGGCTTTCTGATACGGCTCGGTCGTATGATAGGCGCGGACTTGCTCGAGGTACTCCTCATCAAAACTGCGTTTGAGGAGACGCCCCTGATCACTCGTGGTGCACTCAGCCTTAAGGGGACACGCGTTGCAAGTCGCAGCGTCAGCCTGGTAGCGTTTCTCCCGCTCATTGTAGGCATGGGTGTGCAGCGGCAAGATGGCATCGTTGGGACACACGTAGACATCCCGCTCCGGATCGTAGCGAAACGCCTGCTTGCCATAGACCGAGGTCCGCTTGTCAAAATCGGGCAGCGGGACATAGGCATGCATGTGCTGGTCTTCCACTGCCACAATATTGTCGATAGTGCCGTATGTGGTATCACCTGTGACCTGACGCGGCCATAGTTTCCAGCGGAAGCGCACACGGAAGATGAGATCGAGCATCGGTTGGTTTTCCATCACTTCCGAGGGGGTGACCAACGCCGCCAGAATGATGCGTGCCTTGCCTCCATCGATGACGTAGTGGGTGTGGTAGCCTAAATGGCGCCCATCTCCTTTCGTCGGCATGATAGTGGCGTCTGGATCGGTGGTACTGATCCGAAAGTCAGTCACCCGCTGGTACGACCCGTGCGTCACCTCACGATCGGGACGGCCCTGACGCTCAATCCAGTCATGGCGCTCTTCGTTCTGTTGGGTGAGTACGGCTCGCTGTTCTGCTGAGAGCGCGGTGTGTAACTCTACAGGAGCTGCCATCACCTCCTGCGGACTCGGTTCGCTCGATGCAGGCTTATCTTGAGTCGCTACCTGCTGCGCCTCCTCTGCCGGTTCTGCTGCGAACAGGTTCGCGAGATGCGCCTCGACGGCAAAGCGAGGTTTGACCGACTCCATCGAAGCGTTCGCATTGACTTTGGTCGCGTCCACATAGAGCTCTTTACCCCAGACTAATCCTGCCTGCTGGCACTGGTCGACGATAGCCTCAAAGAAGCAACGGAATAGCTCGACGCCATAGCGCTCACGAATACGCGTGAGACTTGAATGGTCTGGCAGCGGCTCATCCAAATTGTAGCCGACGTACCAGCGCACGCTGAGCCGGTCAGCAGCAAGTTGCATCAAGAGTCGTTCCGAGCGAATGTCGTCAAAGAACATGACGAGTTGGAGCTTGAAAAAGACCACCGGATCAATGGAGGGGCGACCTCGCTCTGCATACGTCTCTTTGACCAGGTCGCGCACAAACGAGAGATCCACCACACGATCCAGATGGCGATAGAAATGATTGGCTGGAACAAGCTCATCGAGCGAGACCGCCGTGATCGGCGTGAAGAGACGCGCCTTGGTTCCCATCATGGTTCTT